>Ga0233426_10000957_pt1 | contig 28248 bp, 20 predicted proteins | sample SI_118_April2016_6_FD_179875 | JGI IMG/M metagenome (GOLD analysis project Ga0233426, IMG submission 179875) | Seawater microbial communities from Saanich Inlet, British Columbia, Canada - SI_118_April2016_10_MG | ecosystem: Environmental > Aquatic > Marine > Inlet | place: Canada: British... | reverse complement strand
GATATGGTTAAATATAATAAACCGAAAATACCGAAACGTAGTACCGAATTAAAAAGTATTTATAATAAATTTGAATCAATACAAAAAGATGCTATTAAAAAGAAACGAAGTATAAAAAAAAAAAAAATATATTTTTTTAAATAATAAACAATCAAAAAAGAAAAAGAAACATATAAAATTAATAATGAAAAATAAAAAAATACAAGAAGGTGCAGGTATTAAGGATTATTATAATAAACAGAAAAATTATTATAACAAAAAAAAGATTGAAGTTAGTTTAATATTTAGTTGTGGTGTGAAATTTAATATCAAACATTCTGATTATAAGAATGCTTATAATGGATTAAATGATTTTATAAAACCAATGCATAAAACTATAAATGAAAATATAAACTCTTGTTTCAAGTTAGCAGATATTAATAATGCCAAAATAATTAGAGAGAGATTAATTTTATTAAATAAAATATATAGATTTTCTAGTCAAATAGGTCAAACTTTTGGTAAAAGTAATTTATTTAAATTAAATCAACCCAAAAATTATTATTATAAACATAGACATGGTAGAGTTACTAAAGTTTTAAAAAAAACAAGAAATTATGGTTCTAAAATACGTAAAAGATTTTATGTTGATTCGTTATGGGCTAAAGTTGCTGTATTTAGAGAAGTAGAAATTAAATTACAACAACATATATTACAAAATATATTAAAGAGAGCATCATTAGATACCATAAAAATAAAAATAAAAGAAGACAAGTCAGCATCGAATAGTTTAGATAATGAATCCAATAGGATAAGAAAAATTGAAGGTTCAAATAAAGCAGACAATTATACACAAGAACAACTAATTAAGACTTTAACAGAATATGATGCAACTATTCAATCATTAACAGCATCGTATGTGGATAACAAATTTAATTATTATATTAAACCTATGAAATTTTCAAATATTCAATATATGTTATTGAAAGTACCTAAAAAAAATACTGGATTTCTAAGTGGGTTAAAAAAAATATCTAAAACAATAAGACATCCAGAAGAAATTGACTCCAAAATGAATACTACTGAAGAATATCAAGATAAAAAAGAATTTGAATCTCTTAAAGAGTCAGATCCTATATATCAGAAACATGAAGAAGCAAATGGGAAACTTTTAAAATTACTACAATCCAAAAATTCTATTTATTTAAAAACATCAACAAAATCAACAGAATCAACAGAATCAACAGAAACAAAAGTACCATCAAAAGACACTATAATTAAAGAGTATATAGAAAACTATAACGATAGTTATAAAATAGATAATGATTTTTTTGAATTATCAAATTTATTTATGTTTAATTTAGAAAAGAAACCATATATTGATATTGGGCAAGTTTCAATGTTAAGTTATGAAAATAAATTAGATGCTTCATTATCAGATGTAGCTGGTAAAAACACAAAACCAGAAACCTTAATTTACAGTAATAATAAAAATTATTTTTCTAATATTATACATTTACCTAAATTTATAATTCATCATTTAGATTTAGTATTTAAACATATACATAATAATATTGGTAATTCACCTAATATAAAAGACGATTATATAGCTAATATTTTTAGGTCTATGAGTGAAAATATAAAAACGCTATTTTATAATAAAAATGACTTAAATTTAATTGAGAGTGATGATCCAATTGCTTTATCAGATGCAACAAGCTCTAATGTGAATTCCTCAAGTATGGATTTTTCAACTATATCTACAACAGCAGTAAATGATTCTGATAAAATATTATTACCAATATCAACATTATATGCTTTATTTGCGATTAAAGATTTTAATAAAATATCTAATTTAGGATATTCAACAAGCACTTTTACGAGAGAGCAAACATTAATTATAGGTGGCGATAAAACTAAACCATTTACAAATACTAAAGAAATATTTTATATTACTGAAAAGAAAGATATAATATCTGGTACATTATTATATTTATATAAACAAATAGCATTTCATTTAGATTTCTTACTTCATGTAAAACAAGACGGATCTACACAATCTCATGGTATTTATGATCTATTTTTAGAAGATATATGTAATATGATAAATAAAAAGATATTAGATTCTACCGGACTAAAAAATGTAAAACGTAATATGGGCATATTTAGAGGTATAGATAATGATAAATTATATAAAGAATATATTAAAATGGTATTAATACAACATTTAAATAGAATAATATTATGTATAAATGATTTATTATATTTAACAACCATACTTGAATTAAACTATTTAAATAATACTAATGAAACAATGTATAATGAATATAAAAATAATGAATTTTATAAATTTGTAAGCAATGGTGATATAAAAATATTGTCTTCAGTTGTAGCAGAAATTGATACGAAAAAAGAAACATCAGATGCTGCTGTTCTCGCTGCTGAAAGTGCTGTTGATGCAGCGAGAACAGCAGCAACAAGAAATAATAATGCTACTACTTTGGATGATTTAAACGCCAAAACAACAAAAGTAACACAAGTTAGTAAGGAAAACGCTATATTAAGTAATGAAAAAATAAAAATAGATAATGCAAACATTGTTGAATATGATAATACCACCTCTAAAAAAAATGATTATAGTATTTTTATTAAACAATATATTGATTCTGGTACTTCCAAAGAGGATATTAATAGTAATATTGATATATTAACAAAATATTATATGAATAATAATATATTAAATACCAATAATATTGGAAAATATAAATTATATGATTATGAAAGAGTATTTAAACACGGAGGTATAATTAAAGATGATAAAAGAATTGAAATGATACATACTACTACACTCGCACCAATTATAGTTAACAATTTTAATTATGAATTTGACTCTCTATATAATTTTAAAGTAGATGACGTTGAATATAATCATTATACGGAACTATTAAATATTATCAGTTTAAAAGGCTATAGTTTTAAATTCGATAATACAGAGTTTAATACTTTATTAAGTAATATTGAACTTCTCAAAGTAGATACGATCGATAGCGAATTAATATATTTAATATTAGTATATGGTTATAAATACGTTCTTGACAAGAGTAACATTACGGAATTACAAAATGGTAGTAAAATAATGACTACGGACCTACAAGAAACCATAATATTTAAATGTTTAGATGAGATAAAACCAAAATTAAATATAAATATAGGCAATCCTTCATATCAATATAAAATAGAAAGATCTCTTAATATACAAACTATTTTACCTACTTCAACAACAAAATACTCGTTTAAAAAAACATTTAATATTTTAAATAAATCTAATAATATTTTTTATTATACCGGTGAATTAGATGAAAAGGTATTGTATCTTGAAATATTAAAAAAAAATTTACCTATTTATAATAAAAAATATAAAAATACAACACAGTTAGAAATTGAAATTGATAAATGTGTAGCATTGTTAGTAGACTTAAAAAAAATAAATGATAAAATTAAAATCGCTATTAGGCAGCAGTCACCTAATGATCGTTGTTATTTTTTTAAAACGGAAATCGGTACTGGTCTAGTTCCTAGAGATAACAAAATAATAATGGTACCATCGGATTCAAGTCATAATAAAGCTACTTTAATAACAACCATTGAAACTAATAACAACAGGGCTAATATTTTTGAGACTATTGGGACTGATGCATTCATAGGAATGTTAGACTTAGACGCACGAGAAGAAAACATTAAGCATTTACCAATATATATATTAAATGATATTAATGTTAAAAAACAATTATATAACTATAACTATTATAGTAACATAAAACATGATGACAATAAAAAACAAGATATTGTTGAAAAGTTTAATAAATCTATTGTTAAAATATCATTATTTCATGAATTACTAAGAATATATACATATGACCCTATACAAAATAATTCGAGTACTCCCAAAAATAAACGAATTATGTATTTCCCAATACAATTAACATTTATAAATAAAGAAAGTGCGCCAGACACAATATATAATAATTATTTACAATTTGAAACAGATGTCAAAATGGAATCTACTCCAATAAGCAAAGATTATTTTAATACAGTATCTACAAGGGCTAAAATAGCTGCTTTTTATAATGATATCAATTATAATATTAAGGATATTTTTGGATCTAGTAATCCACACCCACCACCACCACCCCACATACCAAGTACATTTGGTGGTTTATTAAATTTTCCCGCCAATACATACGGAAATATAATTGATAATACAACACCAGAAGCATCAGAAGATAAAATTTATAAAATTTTTGGAGATTTATTAAATATCGTGTTACAATCTGCATTTATAAAAAAATATATAAAATTATGTAATCAATTTACTGAAATAATAAAACTAAAAAGAAAACCTTCCTCTCCACAAATAACTGAAGAACTAGAAAAAATATATAATGATATAACACCTATTTTTACTATAACTGCAACACCAGTTGTTGTTGGTGGTCCTGCAATTGATATGAAGGACCATATTAAATTACCATCAAATTATTTTATAGATTATAGTTATCATCTTATAAATGAAACCTCTTCTATTATATATCATTTTGATGACTTATTAAAGCGATTATTAGAAGGGATACCCCCATCCCCAGAAAACACGATAACCATACTAAATTGTGTTGGGTATTATAAAAATAGTAGCAGTATTGCCGCTCCAAATGATGTTAATTCTAAAATAATGCCTAATGATAATAAAAATATAGATACTATGTTTGCAGAAGAATTAAATGTATTTGATAATAAAAAAATAAATTTTAGTAGTATTTTAAATGTGTCTGGTGTAGATACAACGTATGCAATAAATAACACATTTAAAATAAATAATGGAATAGCTACAGCAGAGGAAGGGATTATAAAAGATTTTATAGACTTATATGATGATTTACAAACAAAAATAGAGGCACAATTAAAAGCAGAATATGGTAACAAACTTTCATTTACTGGATTTAGAAAAAAAAATATTAAATATATAGCATTATCTTTAATTCATAATTGTGTAAGAAAAAAAGAGTTATTGTTAAAATATCATATAAATAGTGAAGGAACATATAATAAAACGAATACAAAACAGTTCGAGGAGGATACATTTTTACCAATAACAGTAAAGAATATTATAAATGAAATGAGAAAAAACAAATTAGAAGAAAATTATTTAACTAAAACCACTTTATTTAAAAATGAAACTTTAAATGACGTTTTAGGATCCGAATTTATAGATGCATACAAAACAAAATTAAAAACAGATGTATTAGATAAACTTCCAAAATGTTATATATTAAAAACTCAAGAAGATTTAGAAGCACTTAGAAAATAAACTTATATATTTTTTTTTGATTTAAAAGGTTTTTAGATATTTTATATATTTTAAAGAGTATATATTTATTTTAATATGATTTATACAGTATTAAATTTAATATATAGTTATAATTATATTAATTCTAATAATATAAAGGAAAATAATATTGCTTATAATGGACATAATGGACATAATGGACATAATGGACATAATGAAAATCAAAACAAATGCATTAATTTTATTGTAACAGAGAATAATGAAATTTATAAAAATGATAAATGTAGTGAATATGATTATGATACATTTATTACAACTACAACTACTACAGAATACCCTACATATGAGTATTTTTCATTATTATACATAGTAAACATAGTAAATACAGTATGTATAGTATGTATGTTTTTACATATTATTCTAAAAAATATAATTGTTAATTTAAATGATATACCAAATGATATACCAAATGATATACCAAATGATATACCAAATGATATACCAAATGATATACCAAATGATATACCAAATGATATACCAAATGATATACCAAATGATATACCAAATGATATACCAAAAAATAATAATGATGTATTATATTTAGAACAGTTTTTAATGAATTATTCTGAAATTATAAACATACAACAATTTTTGAATATAGAATCTAATATAGACAAAGTCATTTATTTTTTTAAAGAATCTAATAATTCTTTTAACAAAACAATAAGCACAATTAATGATAAATATAGAATTATTTTTATTGATAAAGAAAAATTTAATATTTACTATAATGAATCTATAAATGAATCATATTATAAATTGCTTGATAACAATATATGTACTGGGATTTCTGATAAGGTAAGTGTTAATTTAAACAAACTATATGAATTAGAGAAATTTTTGAGTGATGAAAATGTATTTAATTTATTTAATAATAAAAAATATTTTCCACTTAAAAAAGGGGATTTATGTTATATGACAAATTTGCCTAAATTAAATGTGATCATTTGGTTAATTAAAATAGGGTTTTATGATTACTTAATAGAAGAATCATGAAATTATATAGTTGTTTACATTAATTAATAAATATGAATCATATGAATCATATCAATCATATGAATCATATGAATCATATGAATCATATCAATCATATTAGTTATTATTTTTTTTTTCTTATATAATAATCAGTATTACATACTTTGTCATTTAATAAAGTAAGTTTGTCACTAATTTCACTACTATTTTCATAAAATGAGTGTAATCTCTGAATTTTATTATCATAACATAAACCGTAATCTAAATGTTTAATAAATTGTTTTGTATTTATTTTATTTAATTCATAAACGATTTCGTTTTCAGTTTTATCAAGTTCTTTAAGGTAATCAATAAACCACGATACTAATCCAAATGTTGGATTATGACTTAAATTATATTTTTTTAATGTAATTATTTTATTAAATGCATCACTAATACTAAAATTATAGCTTTTAGTATTTGAATCATAAACAAATCTGATTGTTTTATCTTCGAGTTTTAATTGATATTCATTCATTGTTTCGTCATAACTAAAAATACCCTTTTCAAATGTGAAATCATCTTCATTATTTTGGAATCCTTCTATACCTTCTAATATAGACGTATTTAATATTATACCATTTAATCTAGTAAAATCAATGATGTCTTTAATACTTCTATCACCTTTATAAACTGTAAAGTCGTTTTCATTTTCAAATTGAATTATTATTGTAGGTAAATATTTGATATTGTATTTAATAAAATCATCATTATTATCACTATCACCTTCAATTTCTTTAAATTCAACTGTATTTACTTTCATATTAGTTAATTTATTCCAAGTTGGAATGAAATTCATAGAATCCTCGCATGTTTTAGAATAAAATAAAATAATATTAGCAGTTTTATCATCAATTAAATTTTGGAATCCTTCTTTAATCATAGGATTAATTTCATATCTACTCGAATCGGATTTAATTTTTAAATTATTTATAGTTGTGAATGTATCATTTTTAGTTAAAAAGTTGGGTTTTTTATTAACTATATAATAAAATAATAAAATACATACTAAAAATATAATTATATATTGTTCAGATGCTTCCATTTTTCTACTATGAATAAATTGTTATATTTATATTATAATACGATATTTTATTTTTAATATAATTTATATTTTATTTTTAATATAATTTATATATTATATAAATACTATAAATACTATGAATGCTATGAATACTATGAATGGTATGAATACTATGAATGATATGAATGTTATGACTTATAAAAAGTGTTATAATTTTTTTTATTGTAATTGTTATATGGTGGGTGGTTTGGAATTTACTATCATACTTAACAAAAATAATTGTAACTAAAACAAAAATAAACAATATTCCGATTTATATAGGTTCTATTATAACAGGTTTAATTATTTTAATAACTACTAATTATAAAGATTTTATTGATTTAATAGAAATATAGATTGTAATTTTTTATATTTTTTTTTGTAATTTTTTTATAATTTTAGTTTGTTAATAAATCATTTTTAATATATTTTATATTTTATAAATTACATATTAAAAGTATTTTATAATTATAAAATAAACTATGAGTTCGCAGTTAGGTAATAGGAGGAAGTCGCTTATAAACTTAAAAAGGAATACATCCCAACAAGAATCTATAAAACGAAGTCAATCGTGTGGAAATATAAAAGATAAAGGAAAGAGTTCAATTAAAAAACAACAAGTTGATAAAGTAGGTACTAATGACATTAAAACATATGATACTCCACAAAAATTTAATTGTTTTGATACATTTGTTAAATATTTAATTGCCTTTAATAAATTAGAAACAAATATGAAAACAAAACTTAAAAAAGAAAATCCTACTAACAACTATAATGATATCAATTATCGTATCAATATACCAATAAAAATAATTGAAACAATATGTTTAAAAACATACAAATTATTTTCAAATGAACCGAATCTGTTAGATATAAAAGGTCCTCTTTATATTTTTGGAGATATTCACGGACAATATTGTGATTTGCTCCGTTTTATTGAAATTATTGGATTACCACCAAAATCTAAATTTTTATTTTTAGGCGATTATGTGGATAGAGGAGATAATAGTATTGAAGTGATTACTTTATTATTTTCATTAAAGATTAAATTTCCTAACCAAATATATTTATTAAGAGGTAATCACGAATGTAGTTCTGTTAATGATATGTATGGTTTTAAAGATGAATGTATTGAACGTTATAAAGGACAAGGAGAATATATTTGGATGGAAATAAATAAAACATTAAGAATGTTACCAGTATGTGCATTAGTAAATAAAAAAATATTCTGCACACACGCAGGTATATCTCCTCAACTAGAATCACTATCACAAATTAATAAATTAAATAGAAATGTTGAAATACCAGAAAAAGGTATATTATGTGATTTAACTTGGTCTGACCCTAAAAAACAACGTAATAAATGGGTTGAAAGTGATAGAGGAGTATCATATACATTTAATGAAGATGCTGTAGATCAATTTATAAAAAAAATGAATATAGATTTAATTGTTAGAGCTCATCAAGTTGTTGATGAAGGACATCAATTCTTTAATGGTCAAAAACTTGTTACTGTGTTTTCAGCTCCAAATTACTGTGGTCAAGTTGGAAATCAAGCATCTGTTATGAAAATAAAGAGTAATTTGGAATGTTCATTTATAACATTAAAACCAGTTAATAAAAAAAAAAAGAAACAACAAAGCCTATCTTTATTAAAACAGTAAATTAGTAATCCAATATACTAATATAATTAAATAATAAAAAAAACTTTTTTTTTTTGGAATCTTTTCCAGAAGGAGCGCGACTGCGACCGTCATCACGGTTTCTGTATAAGGAGCTCAACTGTGAACGTCATCGCTCCTGCACAGAATAGTGCAACTCGTCCGCTGTATTGTTCCCCAAAGACGCACATCGCGACGCTTGTGCCCCATGTGACGACGTGAATCGCGGTTGCCACGTCCGTGAGTAATTTTGTGATTCGAAGCATGTTGGTCTTGGTGTTTGGTTTTTTTTGTACTAATCCAATAGACATATTAAAATTCAATTTTTTCATTTTTTGTAAAAAAACGATAGTAATATCGAAAATATGGCAATATGCGCCGTTTTTAGAAGATTTAACTAGAAAAATCAAACTATTTTATTGTTCATTTATACGAGTATAATAAGTATAATAAGTAAAAAAAACTTTTTTTTTTTGTGGTCCGTTAGTCGTTCCATGTTTTCCAAAACTGGTACATCATAGTACCCAATACAATCGGTATCAGCGCGATACCGCAGGTGACGCTTGCTGCAATCATGCTCAGTACAAAGATTATGAACGTTTGCGTCTCTGAATCTTGCTGATCCATTGTTGTTTTTGTACTAATCCAATAGACATATTAAAATTCAATTTTTTCATTTTTTGTAAAAAAACCCATAAAAAGCTCAAAAATATGAGTTTAATGCCAAAAATCGCAGTATTTACTAGAAAAATAAAAAAATCTTAATATAGTAAGTAGTGTATAATATTTCTACATTAGAATAATAATATAACAAAATAAATATAAATATTTACTAACTAAGATGTGCATCTTATAAATAGACAAATACCACATTATTAGTTTAAATATTTCAATTTTAATATATTTTGTATATTTTAATTGCATATATATCCAAAAATACTAATCATAAAATGCAAATGCTTCTTTATTATCTAAAATTTGAGAGTTTTTATGAGTGTCTGAGATATCATGTAAATCAACTTCTTCGTCTTGTAAATCTAAATCTAAATCTAAATCTAAATCTAAATCTAAATCATTTATTTCTGTAATGTCTAAGCCGTTGTTATTATCTTCTACATTTAATTCTTCATTAGCATCATCGTCTAATTCACTATCTAAATCATCATCGTCTAATTCACTATCTAAATCATCATCGTCTAATTCACTATCTAAATCATCATCGTCTAATTCACTATCTAAATCATCATCGTCTAATTCACTATCTAAATCATCATCATCATCTAATTCACTATCTAAATCATCATCATCATCTGAATTGTTATCACTATTACCATTGTCAGATTTGTCATCTATATCTTCTGTACTTTGTATTATATTAATTTGTTTTATATCTTTATTAATAGGTTCTTCTTTAGGTGTTTTGTCGTTAAGAGATTCTAATAAATTATTGTCTTCATTTAATAATGCTTTAATACTATTGGATACTTCTTCATCATTTTCAATAGTTATATCTGCAGTTGGAACTTCTGATGGAGTTGGAACTTCTGATGGAGTTGGAGCTTCTGATGGAGTTGGAGCTTCTGATGGAGTTGGAACTTCTGATGGAGTTGGAGCTTCTGATGGAGTTGGAGCTTCTGATGGAGTTATTTCATTTATATTATCATTTAAATTTTCAATATTTAATAATACGGAGTCTTCATTGATTGATTTATTAACCATTTTTTTTATATCTTTAATATGTTTTTTTGTACTTTGTTCTTCAATATTTTCAGTAGTTTCAGAATCTTCTTCTATGTCACTTTGATAGGAAGTTCCTAGGTATTCTTTTAATATATGTTTAACAGGTAGTTGTTTTCTTATAGTTTCAGTAATAGTATCTGAAATAATAGTTATTGCGTCTCGCATATTCCTCTGATAATCATATTGTGATACTTTTTCACTAAATAAGTAGGGATTTTTCCAAAATTCACGAGCACTTTCAATATAACATAAATGAATAAAATGAGAAGCCTTTGGTATTTTTAAATTTATTTTTTTATTATGTTGTCCTTTATGAACAATTGTTAATATTTTAGTGTGAGTAATAAATACAGCAGTTAATAAATCGTCTATCCAATCACATTTAGTATTATCAGTTATAATTTTATATTCTTTATCTACACGTACATTGTCCCATTTTGGTATTTGACTGAGATTTTCTTGAAATTTTAGTAATATTTTTTTACGCTGTTTATTTGCTATACATTCTTGTGAAACATCTTTATAAATTTTTTGAATACCACTGTAAATATTATTTTTAATGATATTTATAAGTTGTTTTGTATATTCGTGTTTAGCATCAACTAAAATAGTAACATTACCATCTTCCATCATTTTGACTAAATATAAATAAAACTAGTAAATTAATAAATAAACTGAAATTAAATATTTATATGTTTAAAAGAATTCTTTTTTTTTATATTACCGCAAAAAAGTTTTTTATATAAAATAATTATATATTGTAATTATAGTATAATATAATTAATAAGTTTGAAACTATAAAAATGAAAAAAATAAATTTATTATTTATTGAGTTTATTAAAGAATATAAGGTCCTATTTTTTATTTATATGTTAACATTAGTATATATTCCTATAAATAGTATATATATACCAAAACTATATGGTAATTTGATATCTGATCTTAAAAGTAAAAAATTAAAAAATGTAAAAAAACAATTTTGTATATTAATTTGTGGGTGGTTGTTGATTCAACTATTAAGTAATGTGTCTGGATATATAATTAGTAAATTAATGCCTAAATTTAAACAATCAGTTCGTGGTTTTTTAATAGAAGAAATTATGGATAAATTTAGTACTAGCTCCCAAAATTTAAAAATAGGTGATATTATAACTAAAATAATTAAAACGCCTTATATATTAGGGGATGTATTTTGGGTAGTACAAGATATTATTATAACAAATATAATAACTGTATTGTCAGTATTTGGATATTTATATTATTATAACAAGAAATTGGGTATTGTATTTGCTCTATTTATAGTTATATTAGTTGTATTATCTTATTTATATGTCTGTAAATTCAAAGACAATATTATGGTTATAGAAACATTATATGACAATACTCATGAAGAGATTGAAGATACATTTTCTAATTTAATATCAATTTATACATCTAGAAGATATAAATATGAAAAAGAAAGAATGAACAATATAGATGAAAAATTATATGATAATATTCAACAACTGAATAGAATTAAAAATAAATTTCGAATAATTTATACATTTATTTTTATGATATTTATATTGTATTTAAATTATACTTCATATGACTTATTTTTAAATAAAAAATTATCAATAGAAACATTTATATCAGTATTTATAATTAATTATTCTTTATTAGGTATATTCATTAGTTTTTTTAAAGAATTAAATGAGGCTTCAGAAACATATGTAGGAATTGATTTAATTATAGATTTTATAGAAAATAAATTACCTAAAAAAATAAAAGAGTCATCATCAACCCTAAAAGTACCTATACTACCTCACAATAACAAAGGTATTAAAATAGAATTTAAAGATGTTAAGTTTAAATATGAAAATACTAAACAATACATATTAAATGGAATAAATTTAACAATTGAACCATTAGATACAGTTATCATTAAGGGACATATAGGTAGTGGGAAATCAACAATTGTAAAATTAATATTAAAATTTATAAATGGATATGAAGGTACTATTAATATTAATGGATTATTAAATAAAAAAATTAGCATAGAAGATTTAAGAGCTAATATAATGTATATTCCACAACACCCTAGTTTATTTAATAGAACATTAAGAGCAAATTTACTATATGGTGTAAATAAAAATATTACAATAAAAAAAATATTTGATGTATTAGTAGCTAATGATATGACTGACCTGAAAAATAAATTTGAATCTGTATTAGATGATAATGTAGGAAAATTAGGAGGTAATCTTTCTGGTGGGCAGAGACAAATAGTATGGATTTTAAGAAGTATATTTAATGATTCCAAAATGATTATATTTGATGAACCAACAAGTTCATTAGATTCTGAAACAAAAAATAATATAATAAAATTAATTAAAACTATTAAAGCCAATAAAAATATATTAATTATAACACATGATAATGATATAATTGAAGATACTACGTTGTATGATAAAATTATTGAATTAAAAGATGGAATAGTCATAACATAAATACAAATAGTTGTTAAAGACCCATAGGAAATCCTACTAGCCTTGCTCCTAATCCAGCACCAGCACCCCATCTGGCTGCGCTAGCTATAGTTTTATCTTCCACTTCTTCTCCATTTTCTGTAATTGTAGGTGCTAATAAATCTAATACAGCAAATGTTGCGGATGCTATTAATGCCAGACTTAAAATATCTTCAGCATTTAATGCTTTTTTTTGAGGAATAACTAATGCTGCAAAAGCTACCATTAATCCTTCTAATGAATATTTAACAACACGTTTTCCTACTTGCGTATTAATCATTGTATTATTTTTAATTATTATAATATTATAATTTTTTTATTATGTATATATATATATATATATATAATATATTATATAATATAAAATATTTAATTAGTTTTATTATTTTTAATAAATGTAAAAAATGAATGTAACAAAAAATATCTATTTTATACAAGTTATATAAATGTAAAATTACAATTATTTTTTAATATTTTTTTTAAAAATATAATGGATTTTATGGTATTTACTATAATATTAAGAACTATAAATCCTATAATTATATAATAGGATTCATTTCTTTTTGTTCCTTTAGGAAACATAGTTTTTTTGAGATAATGTAATATAAACATAATACTAAAGAAAAATACAAATTCTTGTATTGTTTTAATTATGAATATATCAGTTTCTATAATATGTTGTTTTGATGTATTATCGGTATTTATAGTTTCAATATTATTATTAGTTTCAGACATAGTTTTAGTTTTATTTTTAGTTTATTAATATTAAATAAGATTAAAAAAAAAGTTTTAAAATGAAAAGTAATTAAGTAATTAAGTAATTAAGTAATTAAGTAATTAAGTAATAAGATAACTTATATCTGGAATTATAAAATCGATATCTTGTAATATAGTGTTATTATCTTTAGCATAGGACAAATCTTGTATTTTAGTTCTACCACTTAATACTAATGATTTATAAATATTCAAATCGTTATATTTTTTAAGATTATAAGAATTATTATCATCAATCATTAAAATATTATTTTTAGATGACTCTATTAATTTATTATTGCATTCAATAATATTAAGTCCAAAATTATTCTCCAATATTTTTTTTAATATATTATTATGTGGTGTAGATGGACATTCTATATTTAATTTAATATTTTTCATATATTCTTGATTTATTTTGTGTTCTTCTAATGTAAATGACATCTTTAATTTATCTAATATTGTTAATGGATAAATTGCTTCATTTACATCATTACCTTTAACAACTTCATTTGATGTAATAATAAATTTAGCAGTTGGGTTTTGCTTTATCCATGTCATTAAACGTTTTTCAATAATATTAAAACTACCTTCATTATTTAATATAGTAATAATAAAATAATCTATCACACTAGGACATATTTTATCATTTATCCAATGAAATTTAACATTACTATATTTATTTAAAATATTTTGGTTTATATAATAATAAATATCTTGTTCGCCAATAATAGCAAAATTTAATTTGCGTTCTGATTCATATTTAATATGAGTTTTAACTTTATTATTAATTATATCACAATTATCTGGATTAATAATGGATGAAATATGATTAATCATTAATAAACCACTTGTTATAATTTTAATTTCATTTTTATAATTTATAATAAAACCCTGTTCTTTAAGCATTTTTTTTATAATTTTTGGAGAGTGTCTACATTCATTTGTAATTATACATATAGGAATATCTGTTTTTATTAAAGAATTAAATGTTTCTTTTGCTATTAAAATATTTTTTTTATTGATTTCATTGTTGGTAATTTTATTATTATGTTGATTATTCCATAAAACACCATCGATATTAAATATTATTAAATTTAAATTATTAACAAACAAATGTTCTGGTTTTATGATATAATTATGATTATCATTATAATTATTATTCAAAATATATTTTATACCATTATAAACTAAATTAAAAGGATTAAAATTTGATGACATAGTATTTATAATTTATAATTTATAATTTATAATTTAAATTTAGAATTAAATTATAAATCTTTAAAAATAAATAAATATAAATTTATCTATATATTTTCATATATTTAATAATGGTATAAAATATATTTTTTTATAATTTAAAAAAATCACAAATACATAATTATTGATATAAAACAATTGTTAATATATTATATTTATTATATTTTAATAAATAAAAATAACAATATTGTTGTGTAACCGAAAAAATAACAATAATATAACCATTTAAATACTATTAAAAAAAAATAGTAAAACAATTTAAAAAATAGATATTATATTTTATGTAGTTAAAAATGAATATTAATAGATTTAATATAAATTATATAATAATAAATAAAGATATATTTGATGTGGATAATATTATTTGTAATATAAATCAAAAAACCATTACTAAATCATTTATAGGTTTAGAATATAAATTAAATGATTTAAAATTAGATGGTTTATATTTTGAAGCTCCTAAAATTTCATTATTTAATAATAATATGATTTCTAATAGTTTAATCAATAAATATAATATTGATATACCATTAATTGATAATGTGGATCATCATCATTTTAATAATATATTTATTAATATTGATAAAAAATTTAATGAAATAATTAAAAATGAAGCTTCAAAGTTGTCATATAATAATAGTGTTAAAAATGATGTAATTATCATTAAAAATAATAAATACGAATATAAATATATTAAATGTAAATTAAACACAAATGAATGTAATATTTATTATGATAATAAATTATATACAGATGATATAGAAAAACTTGATTTTAATAAGTTATATATAAAATGTATAATATCTTGCTATGGATTCTGGAAACATGATAATAATATTGGATTATCGTGGAAAATATTAAAATTAGATATTTATTCAACAAAGGATTATTGTGCCACTAAAACTATAGATTTTATGTATAATGATAATTTATTTAAAATAATACCAAAATATGAAAACACATATCATAAAAAAAAAAATTGTTTAGAAGAAATTAAAATTCCTAATTTTGAATTAGAAACTGATTAAACTTTAAATTAAAAGTATAATACTTGATTGTGTTTCTTATAAATCTATATTATCACTATCAATATTATTAATATCAAACATATCAGTATTTATGATATCATCATTATTAAATATATCATTTATATTTATATCTTCTTTTTTATCTGAAATAATTGATTCTTTATTACTATAAAACTCTTTTATTTTATCTTCATCGAGAACAATTTCACTATCACCAGTGCCACATTTTGGAATTTGACCTACCATAATATTTGAAGATACTCCTTCTATTAAATCTTTTATACCAAAAACACTAGCGGATTTAAATTGATCCGTTGTTTCTTCGAATGAACATTTTGCTAATGGTCCAATGTTACTTTGATTTATACCATGTCTATTAGCAGCCATTATTTTACCTTTATTACACATAATATCGCATAATAATTCAACATGTCTTATACTTGTTGATGTACCACTAAATTTAAATACATCATTTATTTGTTGTTCTATCATAAATCTTGCAGATTCTATACCAAAAACGTCATACATTTCGTTTATATCAGCAGATACAGTTCTGGTAACATCAACAAAATCTTTACATAAAATCTCAAACATATTACTACCTCCTGTTTTAAGATAATATTCTTGTCCTGTATTATATACAATTCCGTTTTCTGTTATTAATGCGTTGTTTTCTAATAAAGATACATTATCAATTCCATGAACACCTTTAACTGTTATTTTTTTAATATCTTCAATATATTTAATTAATGTGTTATAATCATTATCAATATCTGTTGGTGATGATTTAAAATTAATCTTTAATCTAAAAATCAATTTATTAGCATTATCATCAGAATAAATAATATTTGAATTAGGCAAATGATATTTAATAATTAAATGAATATCATCCATTGATATTTTCTTATTAAGAATCTTACGTCTATTAAATGTAAGTCTTATTAACCATGGGTTATTATTAATATTTTTATAATTGGAATCCATTTCTGAAAATACTTCATAGATTTTCATTATATTAATATCATCTTTTAGTACATTTTCATAATTATTATTAGATTCAAAATAAATAGATGATGATTCTAAAATATCACTAATTTTAACCAATTCAATATTATATTTCATATCTTCCACTAATTCTTTATTGTGTCTAATTTCTTTATTTAAAAATATAACTAGTTCTGATTGTTTTGGTACTTGTTTATTAAGTAATTCTTCTAATCTAGGAACTCCTGCGGTAACATTAGATTTTTCACCTACACCAGCATAATGGAATGTATTAAGTGTTAATTGTGTTGAAATTTCACCAATAGATTGTGCTGCTATTGGACCAACCATCTCTCCACCATCAATTAATGCCTTTTTATAAATAGAAACTATAAATGTTTTAATATAATCAAGTGCTATTTTATTAAAATGCATCTTTTTAATCAATATATTTGGAGAAAGTTTATCATAACACATATATTCAAATAATTTATTTTTAGCAATATTAATTCTACATTCATTTGCAATTTCTTCAATTGTATTTATAACATCAATAGGAGTAATATCACTCTTATTATTTTTAATATTAAACATCGTCTTGGCATTTTCAAATAATCTACCAAAATTAATTGGAATACTAATTGTAATATCTAATCCAATTTTCTTGTTTGTAACACCTTCATATCTACCATAAACAACATGAATATCTTTTATAATATTAGTTATTTTTGTATTATATGATTGATAAATCTCATTTAAATTATGGTTATTATAAGAATTTAATACTTTTTTCACAATAAATTTATCCCAATTATCATTTATATTTAAAAAGTAATTTTCTTTTAACTTTTCAGAAGTAATAAAGTGAAGATTAAACGATTGTTTTTCAAGATAAATGCTATTAAAAGCATCATTACCGTAAATAAATTGTACAATATCATTATTTGAAGAACGAACACTGTAATCATGATTCACTTTTAAATCTTCCATGGTTTTAACCAATTTACGTTGAATATAACCAGATTTTGCTGTTTTTACAGCAGTATCAATTAGACCTTCTCTACCAGTCATAGCGTGGAAGAAGAATTCTTGTGGAGTAAGTCCATCAATAAAAGAGCTAGTAATATAACCCCTACTTTCAATACCATTATCATATTTTGAATAATGAGGAAGAGACCGATTTTCAAAACTTAATGCGATTCTCTTACCAGTAACGGATTGTTGCCCTAAAAGACATGTCATTTGTGTTAGATTCGTACCAGAACCTTTAGAACCAGATTTAATCATATAATTAATTCTATTATTTTCATCAATATTCTTTGAATTAGTATCCTCTAATTGTTGAGTAGTTTTGCTAATAACTTCCATAATTTTAGCTTCATATACTTCAGCAATATTAGTTGATATTTCTTCAAATATATTAAGATGAACTTGTTTCGTCATATTTAAAACTTCATCTTTTGATTTTAATATAATATTACTATTTATTTTCTTTACATCTGAATGTATAATAACATCACTAATTCCAACACTAAATCCACTTCTAATAAGATATTTAGTTATTATTTTTTGAATATCATTGATATACTCACGTGTTTTCTTGAATCCAAATTCATTAAATATTACATGAACAATCATATTCGATATTTTTTTATCAATCTGACCCTTTAATAATATCCCTTTTTTAATAATTACTGATGAATTACTAATACTAATTTTAGGTAATACAACGCTAACTAACTGTTTTCCTGTCCATCGAATTGTATTTTCTTCATTAATATCTGGTTCTGGTATAACACCATCAAACCCATTTATATCAACTAACATATTCATAACTTCTTTTCTTGTAAATAAAACATTTTTATCAGTTATCATATAAAGTCCTAAAAGATTATCTTGTGTAGGTTTAATAATAGGTGAATTTGTTGAAGGACTAATTATCTGTTTTGAAACATTAGCAATCATTTTTAATTCAGTTGCTGTTTGTACACTTTGAGGAACATGCATGTTCATTTCATCTCCATCAAAATCAGCATTATATGGACCAGTCACATTAACATTTAATCTAAATGTTGATCCTTTCATAACTCTAACTTTATGACCCATCATACTCATTTTATGTAATGAAGGTTGTCTATTAAAAAGTACAACGTCTCCATCTATTAAATGACGATATACTGTATCACCATATGTCAATTCAATGGGTTCCTTTGTATATTCAAGAAATTTGGTTCTTCCTGTTTTAATACTTTTATAACTTTTTGCACCTGGATATATTTTATTACCATTTTGAATAAGTTTATAAAGATTATTAATATTAAATTTATTAACTATTTCTGGAAATGTAAGATTCATAGCTACCTTAATAGGAACACCTAATTCTTCAATATTAATATTAGGATCTGGTGAAATTACACTACGTGCCGAGAAATCAACACGTTTTCCCATTAAATTGTTACGAATACGACCACTTTTACCATCTAGTCTATTTTGAATAGAACTTAATTGTTTTTTTCCAGCCTTAGTCATTGATGCTGGAATACCCTTGACATTATTATCGATTAATGTTATAATATAATATTGAATTAAATGAGTATAATGTTTTATAAAATCTTCATTTGTATCTCCAGCCAATATTTTTTGTTTTAAATGATTATTATTTTTAATAATTTCATTATATCGTTGTGTTAAATCATCTTCGCTTCTTTGATTATTATATTGTTTTACTGATGGACGAACACTAGGTGGTACAACTGGTAGAACTGTACATATTAACCAATGTGGTAAACACCAATCTTCATGAAATCCTAAAACAAAAGCATCATCCTTTGATATTCTTTTTAAAATAGATATAGCAGTACTAGCACTAATAATGGAATTTACCTTTTCTTTCTTTTTAGTATCTCCTGCTGTATTTTCTTTATTATATTCAGCAATTACAAAATCTAAACCAGTTGTTAAATTTGAATATATCTTATTTGGTAATATAGCACCACAACCTTGAATATAATGAATATCATCTTCTTTTTTTGTACCACCACATATTTTAGTTTTTATAATATTTTTAATGATATTAAATCTTTTCTTACTATTTTGTTCATTTTCTAATAAATTCTTAATGATTGGATGATTCTTGTTAACTAATAATTTACTACATCTTAAACAAATACATTTTAATATTGTTTTAACATATGAAATAAAATGTTCATAATAAACAGGCACCGCTAATTCAATATGACCCATATGACCAGGACAATTAACATGTGTTTGCTCACATGTTTTACATCTAAATTGTCTATCAATTACTCCCATTCGAGTATCAAATAAACCACCTGTTTTAGGTATATTATTACTAGTTGTGTCATAAAGTGTTGCTACATTAATATGAGCAGCAGAACTTTTTAAAATATCTTCTGGACTTGATATACCAAATTGGATTTCTTTTATTTGTGAAATTTCTTGTGGCATCTTAAACAAATTAATTAATTATTTTATGATTATTATTAATTAATTATTTTATTATTATTATAAATTAAATATTTTAAATTGTTAATTAAATATTTTAAATTAAATATTTAATTCAATTTTTTATTTCAGTAATAATATGAATTTATATAATTCATAGTTAGTACTTTATAATTTTTTTTATTTGTGTTTTAATAGAAAATATAAAATAAAAATAACTATTAAATAAATATTAAATAAATATTAAATAAATGGTTAAAAATAAATCTCCTAAATCTGGAGATAATACGAATATTAAAGATATTCAAACCCAACTATCCAAAATCCAAGAAGATTTTAAATCTAATAAGAAACAACTAATTAAATTAGAAAAGGATAATAAAGAACTTGGTAATACAATTACAACTATTTCAAAATGGAAAAATAAGTTTGAGAATAGTGATAATATTCATACCGTTTCAAGTAAAGAGGATTTAAATAAAAATTTACCATTTTTTTTATTAGATATAATGAAAAATATTAATACACTTAATGATTTTAATTTAAGTTTATTGAATGAAATAAAAAATAAAAATAAGCGGGCATTTAGTAATAGTGATGACTATAATTCAGACACAGACGATTTATATAATGAATTAGATGATAATATAGATGATTGCGAAGATGATAGTATGACTTTATCAAATTCTGATATTTCACAAGAAGAACTAGACGATATAAATGAAAATAAAAAATCTATATTTAAATCAGATAAAATTACTACATCCAAACCAACAGATAGTATATCATACCCCCTTGCTAATATTAAAAATAAATTTTATAAATATTTTAAACATCATAATTTATTAGAAGAAATTCAAAAGTTAGATAAAAATCATTGTTTAATAATACATAATTATTTAACTCTATTTTATAAAAACAGTACATTGTCAACGATTAGTAAATCTGACATATCTTATTTTATACATTTGAATATAGATGATAAATTGAATATTTTAAATACAGAAACAAATATAAATAATTTAATTGATAATTCTGTACCACCAAGGTATAAAATTATGAATTCTAAACTTCCAATTGAAATTAAAAATAAATGTATTCAAAAACTTATAAGATTTGAGAATAGCGAACCTTCTTCAAGTGAATATAATAAGTTAAGTGATTGGATTAATGGTATAATTTCAATACCATGGAATCAATATAAAGATTTACCTATAAACCTTAATAATAATTCACCCAATGAAATTTATAATTATTTAAATCATTGCATTAAATTATTAGATAATTGTATTTATGGACAGAATAAAACTAAACAACATATAATACAATTAGTATCTAAGATGATTACAAATCCTAATTCAATAGGTAACGTATTTTCCATATATGGTCCTATGGGTACAGGTAAAACTACTATAATAAAAGAAGGAATGTCTAAATTATTGAATCTTCCATTTATTTTTATTTCATTAGGAGGTGCATCTGATTCTTCATTATTAGATGGTCATTCATATACTTATGAAGGAGCAATACCAGGTCGTATAATAGAAGCCTTAAAAACAACAAAATGTATGAATCCAATATTTTATTTTGATGAATTAGATAAAGTAAGTGATACAAATAGAGGACTTGAAATTATTAATCTGCTTATACATTTAACAGACCCATCACAAAATAATCAATTTCAAGATAAATATTATGGCGATATTCCATTTGACTTATCTAAAGCATTATTTGTATTTAGCTTTAATGATATTAATAAAATAAATCCAATATTAAGAGACCGTATGAATCTAATAAAAGTAGATGGATTTACTGATGAAGACAAAATGATTATTACGAAAGATTATTTATTACCTACAATTATGAAAGAATATTCTATTACGAATACAGAATTAATTTTTAACGATTCTATTATTAAATATATTATAAATAAAAATAAAGACGGTTTGTCTACTCATAATAAAGAAGAAGGTGTTCGTAACATAAAACGTAGATTTGAAATAATTATTTCAAATATAAATGTTATTAAAATAGCATTTATGAAACATAATAAAAATAACGATATCGATAATATAACAAATTCTAAAAAACGTAGAAAAATCACTAATAAATCTATAGAAAAACCAAATAAAAAAACCGACACTTCACAATATATTGATATAGAACTTATTAAAAATATTCTTCCTCATATTAAATATAAATTAAAAAACAAGCTATCTATTAATTTAGAAAATACACTTAAAAATATAAAAATTCCAATAAATATTACAGTTGAATTAGTTGATTTATTTATAGATAATAATAGTAAAAATGATATTCCAATGCAGATGTATACTTAAATGATATGTTTATGTTTATGTTTATGTTTATGTTTATGTTTATGTTTATGTTTATGTTTATGTTTATGTTTATATTTCTGATGTATTTGATGTAGTTCTATTCCCCCCTCTTGATTGAATAAATCGGTCCTGTATATTATTTCTACATATACATCCAGTACTTGTACTATAAGTAGAAGGGCAACATTCTGGTTTAGCTTCATTTAAAGCAAATGTAGATAAATAACCAGGACTATGTTCTTGACCATCAACTGTTGGAAAACTATATGATGTTTGGTCTTGTGTTAAATTAAAATAATCACCAGGTGGCGATGCAATATGAACTTGTCTTCTTAATTTATGATCTTTTTCATTAGTAGGACATTTGCTTTTTAATTCATATGATAAAGGAGCTGTAAATCCTTCATTATTAATATTACTTACATCTCTCATTATTAAAAATAAAATAATACCTATTATAATCAAATAAATTAAAAAATGATTATTACTTGTTGATATTTTATGTTTAGTATCAATTGAAATATAACATACTGTTAATAATAATATTGCAAAAAAAGGAATTAATTGATTATTACCTGACATTTTAACTTATAATTTTTATTTATTATAATATAATATAATATTATATTTATTATAATATAAGTTATAAAATAAAATAAAATAAAATAAAATAAAATAAAATAAAATTTATTTATTTATATTCGTGTCTTGAAATGTATTAATTTCTGTAATCAATCTATTTTTAGCAAACTCGACATCATCAAATATTTCTAATAATATATTTTCTACAACAATACTGTTGTAATTATCACCTTGATTTTTTTTTAAAGAATCTCTAATATATTTTTTAAATTTATTCAGATTAGTATTAAATAAAGCATCTACAAATGTATTAACATCTTCATTATTTAATTTATCTACTTTATTATCTTTTAAATGTTTTTCATAATAATATTTTACATAATAAAATATAATATCCTTAATTAAATTAGTTAGATTTCTATCAGACATTTTAAATAAATAAAAAAGTAATTATTTATATTTATTTATAAATTTATGAATTAAAATTTTATAATATTAATAATATATTTAATTTTGTTTTTTTACTTAAATTTATTTTTAATAAATCTAATATATATATTATTAAAATAAGTTATAATTTTATGTATAAATTACATAATTTAAATAAATAATTCTTTTATATATATTATATTAAATTAAAAATGATATTTTCAAATTTAAGAAATAGTTTTAATTATGTATCTGATATATTATACACTTCTTATAGAGATATATCATTTCATATTAGTAATTTTATATATGGAAATATTGAAGGTGTAAGAAGTTTATATTTATTTATAATTATTTTATTTCAAGTTAAAAATATTATTAATAATAATTTATTAAATGATGAGATTATTATTAATAAATTAAAAGATAATGTATTTAATTGTGGATGTATAAGTATTAAATTGGCACAGTGGATTATATCGAAACTTAAAGGTATAGAAGATAAAGGCGATTATACATTAATTATTAATAAATTCGAAAACATTTTTGATAATTGTAAATACCACGATATAAACTATACTAAAAATGTTTTCGAGAACGATTTTAATAAAAAAATAAATACTATTTTTGATATGGATACATTTAGTGTATTAGCATCTGGTAGCATTGGTCAAGTTTATAAAGGTGACTTAAAAAAACCCATCAATAATAATATTAATAATATTAATACTGTTGTTATGAAAGTTAAACATCCATATATTGATTATATTAAATTTTATCAAATGATATTAATTTATTTTATTATTGGTATGCAAAAAATAAATTATTTTAAAATAAAATATAAATTACATTTCAATCTATATGATTTCATCGATAATATTAATAAACAAATAGACTTTAACATAGAAGCATATAATTGTATAAAAATGTATGATAATTATAATAATAATAATTTAGTTGTTATTCCCAAAGTATATAATTTTAGTAATAATATAATAATATCATCATTTGAGGATGGTATATTTGTTGATGAAGTAAGTGAATATCAAAAATGTAAAATATCACTAAACATTATGTCTTTAATTTATAATATGTGTTTGGTTGATAATTTTATGCATGGCGATTTACATATTAAAAACTGGAAAGTTCGCCCTTATAAAAACACATATCAAGTTATATTATATGATTTCGGTATTTGTTTTGAAGGTCCTAGTAAGGAATATAATAAACAAGTATTGCAATTTACTGAAACTCAAGATATAAAAAAATTAATATCATTATTTTTAGAAGATTTTAATTATGATATGAAAAAAGAAGATTTGGTAGAAAAATTACACACAACCTTCACAAAAATATGTTCAGAACCATTTAATATGAATATTGTGTTTAATAAATTAATTTATTTATTCAGTACTTATAATCTGATTATAAACAATTTATATTTAAATATTATATTATTTTTTTGTTTATTTGAAGAATTATGGAAAAAATGTAATATTATATGTCAAAACCCAGAAAAAATAGGAATACATAACATTGTAAAAAATCAAAAAATGGATGTTATTACGTTTTGTGATACATATGAAATATATCCAGAACTAAAAGCAATTATGACGGAACAACTTAAATCATATATGAACGATACCACCAGAGATTTGGATATGTTTATTAGATATAAAATGTCTAATTTTGAATTTTCTAATCCAGATGATATATCTGACGACAGTGACGATGATACTAATGATATCACAATTAATTAATTGTATTAATTAATTTAAGTTTAATTATATAATTTATATTATAAATATAAACTCTAATCTTTTAATTTTATAATACTATAATAATATTTTATAATGTCTAATAATGAAAAATATAAATTTAATTCATTAGATTTTAATTTAGTTTTATGGTATCATAATTTAAATAATAATGATTGGAGTTTAAATAGTTATAAAAAAATAGGAACATTAAAAACTATAGAAGATTATTGGATATATAATAATATTTTAAATAATAACATTGAAAAAGAAAATAAAGAACTTGATAAAGAACTTGATAAAGAACTTGATAAAGAACTTGATAAAGAACTTGATAAAGAACTTGATAAAGAACTTGATAAAGAACTTGATAAAGAACTTGATAAAGAACTTGATAAAGAACTTGATAAAACTAATTTTAAAAAAATATATAAATTAATAAATTATGGTATGTTTTTTTGTATGAAAGATGGAATATCACCAATATGGGAAGATATTGCCAATATAGATGGAGGATGTATATCAATAAAATTACAATTAAACGAAGCATTTATATTATGGAATTTATTATTCACATATTTTGCTAGTAATAATATTGATGAAAATATAAATGGTATTAGTATTAGTCCAAAAAAAAATTTTAATATAATCAAAATTTGGATGAAAACTAAAATAGATATAAATACATATAAATTACCAGATGTATTTAATTTAGATAGCAAAATTGTATTATTTAGAGTTCATAAACAAAATATCGAAAAAGATAAAATAAAAAAATAACAAAATAAACACATTAATTATTAAAAATTTTTTTTGTTTTTACTCATCTACTTGTGGTGCTAAACATAATTTTATTTCTCCAAGATTTGCTATATCGCATCTTAAAACTAATGGAAAATTATTTTTAATATGTATTTGAATCGTATTACTTAAATTTGAACATTTACTAAATAATACAAGATGTCTTAATTCAAAAAATCCTTGAATTATTTCATCTGGTTTGTCATTTTTAATAAATTTCATACCATTATCAGTTGGTTTAATAATAGTTTCTTGTTTAACATTTGTATTACAACCTCTAAATTTAAGTTTATTACCCTCACATTCAATTTCTATCTTTTCTGAAAAATTAAAAATAACTCTACAAATTTTTTGAAATCTACTTGATGGAAGACTAATAACACTTTCAAATGTTTGAGATGGTATTTCCATTTTTTCATATGGTAAATCCATAAGATTTAAATATGTTGTATCGCACGTATTTTCTTCTTTACAATATGTTTCTATACCAATCCTATTCATATTATCTTTTTTTACAAATAATTTAAGGGTATCTGTATTTTCCATATTTTTAATAATTTTAAATGTATCTTCCATATTTAAACCAATTACTATTGTTTCTGGACAATGATATTCTTCAAATTTATCACCATGCAATTTACTATGGATGAGAACAACCCTTGATGGATCAACTGCTTGAATTTTAATTCCAGCTGAACTACATTCTAAATTACCCTCTGTAAGTAAATCTCTTAATAATTCAATTAAATACTTTATAGGTGCTGTCTTTGATGTCCATAAATAAAAACTATAATCATTTAAATTAATATTACTCATTTTATACTTTTAAATATTTATTACTTTATATTTAATATTAATTTCTTACAAATTATTACAAATTATTACAAATTATAATAAATTATTATAAATTATTATAAATTAACTTAAATTATTTAATAAAAATATCTTTAAATTATATTTTTTTTAATATAAATATACATTTATAAATACTAATGTACATAATAATATAAATATAATAATCATCTCCGTTAACCCTTTTATGTTATTAATTAAATATATTATAGAGCCTATTAATACAAAAATTAGAAATACAGCAAATAATTCATCCATTTTTAATATGATTGTCTGATTTTTTGATTTTTAGAATTTAATTACTTATATATTAATATATTAATATATATTAATATATATATTAATATTGAATAATATATAATTTTTAAGTTCTAAGCATAATATAATATAATATAATATAATATAATATAATATAATATAATATAATTTAATCATTATGGTTAAGAAAATGAAATCGTGTAAAGTTAAAAGAACTAAATCTCGTAGAAAAAAACGTCGTTTAACAAAAAAAAAGAATAAATTATAGTCTCAAAAAAAAAAGGCGGAGGAAAAAAAACCAAACCGCAAATATATAATGTAATAATTAATAACGATATCAACACACAAATAGATAACATTTCTTTAACAGAA
>Ga0233426_10000956_pt1 | contig 28249 bp, 29 predicted proteins | sample SI_118_April2016_6_FD_179875 | JGI IMG/M metagenome (GOLD analysis project Ga0233426, IMG submission 179875) | Seawater microbial communities from Saanich Inlet, British Columbia, Canada - SI_118_April2016_10_MG | ecosystem: Environmental > Aquatic > Marine > Inlet | place: Canada: British... | reverse complement strand
AAAGTTACGGCTAAACCACTAGTTAAGAAAACGCCTGCTAAGTCTAAAGTTACGGCTAAACCACTAGTTAAGAAAACGCCTGCTAAGTCTAAAGTTACGGCTAAACCACTAGTTAAGAAAACGCCTGCTAAGTCTAAAGTTACGGCTAAGTCCGTATCTGGATTAAAACAGTTTAAGACTTACTCACCCAAAAAAAATGAAAAGTATATGAGTAAATCACAAATTGCTCACTTTAAAAAAATTCTTAATGACTGGAAAGTTGAATTAAGTACTGAGCTTAGCAGGACAGTAAGTCATATGCAGTCTGATGTCACTACTTATGCAGACCCAAATGATCGTGCAAGCCAAGAATCTGAAATGGCTTTAGAGTTAAGAAATAGAGATAGAGAAAGAAAATTAATTAAAAAAATTAATGAAACCTTAAAAAATATTGATGAAGATGAATATGGATACTGCATGGGTTGTGGTGAAGAAATAGGACTAAATAGATTGCAAGCGAGGCCTACAGCTACCTTATGTATTGATTGCAAAACTTTACAGGAAATAAAAGAAAAACAAATGGCAAAATAAAAGCCCTCGAAAGGGCTTTTAATAATACTATTCTTCTTTCGCAGGTGGCTCAGTAAGTGCCTTTGAACTAACTCTAACTCGACCCTTATCATCAACTTCAATGACTTTCACCTTAACCTCGTCACCCTCGGATAAATGATCCTTAACTGCCTTAATTCTCTCATGTGATATTTGAGAAATGTGAAGCAGTCCGTCTTTACCTGGTAATAATGATACTATTGCACCAAAATCAAGTATTTTAATTACTTTGCCGTCGTATATTTGATCTACCTCAACATCAGCAGTAATCTCTTTAATCCTTCTTAAGGCCTCTTCACCTGACTCAGCTGAAGTACATGCAATCTTGATAAGGCCGTTATCATCAATATCGATCGTAGCACCTGTATCGGCAGCTAACCCCTTAATAACCGCGCCACCTTTACCGATTACATCTCTAATTTTATCTGTATGTATTTTTAGAGTAAGTATTTGAGGTGCAAATTTTGAAAGTTTTTCACGACTGCCTTTAAGAGACTTTTTCATTATTTTTAAAATATGATCGATGCCTTCTCTCGCTTGACTTAAAGCTACTTGCATAATCTCTGTAGTGATGCCTGTAATCTTAATATCCATTTGAAGAGCTGTTATTCCATTATCTGTTCCAGCTACTTTAAAGTCCATATCTCCTAGGTGATCTTCATCTCCTAAAATATCAGTCAAAACTGCAACCCTATTATCTTCTTTAATTAGACCCATTGCTATTCCAGCTACATGATCCTTAACAGGCACACCTGCATCCATCATGGCCATTGTTCCGCCACAAACAGAAGCCATTGAACTTGAACCATTTGACTCAGTAATTTCAGATACAAGCCTAATTGTATAGTCAAAATCTTCCTGTGAAGGCAACGCAGCGCTTAATGCTCTTTTAGCTAGCTTACCATGTCCAATTTCTCTTCTTTTTGGCGTTCCAACTCTTCCAGTTTCGCCAGTCGCATAGGGAGGGAAATTGTAATGAAGCATAAATCTATCTTTGTATTCTCCTTGAAGAGCATCAATTATCTGCTCATCCCTTCCTGTTCCGAGTGTTGCTACAACGATTGCTTGCGTTTCACCCCTTGTGAACAAGGCTGAGCCATGAGCTCTTGGAAGCACACCTGTTCTTATCTCGATAGGTCTAACTGTTCGAGTATCTCGTCCATCAATTCGAGGATTCCCATCAAGAATTTTTGACCTAACAATTTTTGCTTCAAGATTATGAAATTCATCTTTAATTTGGTTAAGTTGATTTGTACTTGTATCTTCTTTAACGAGCTCATTTAAAACTTTTTCTCGTGTTTGACCAATTTTTTCTGATCGCTCACCCTTTGATTTGATTGCAAATGCATCTTCAAGATCTTTCGTTGCAATCTTTTCAATATTTTTAACTAATTCTTTATCAACCTCAGGAGCTGACCAATCCCATGGATCTTTAGCGGCTTCTTTTGCTAAATCATTAATTAATTTTATTACTGGCTGCATAGCCTTATGCCCCTCTAAAACCGCATCAAGCATCACTTTTTCTGGAAGCTCTTTAGCTTCAGATTCGACCATTAAAACAGCTGAGTCACTTCCAGCAACTACTAAATCAAGCTGGCTAGTTTCCATTTGTGTCTTTGAAGGGTTAATAACAAATTTATCATCAAGATAGCCAATGCGGGTTGCGCCTATTGGTCCATGAAAAGGAATACCTGATATCGCTAATGCCGCTGAAGCACCAATAATAGCTGGAATGTCCGAATCAATTTCACTATCAGACGACATTACTGTTGCTACTATTTGTATTTCGTTATAAAAGTTATCTGGAAATAATGGTCTTAGGGGTCTATCTATTAACCTACATGTTAAAGTTTCTTTTTCGCTTGGCCTTCCTTCTCTCTTAAAAAATCCACCTGGAATTTTTCCTGCTGCATAATTTTTTTCTTGATAATCTACTGTGAGTGGGAAAAAATCTTGACCTTCTTTGGCCTCTTTTCTTCCAACTGCTGTAACTAAAACCACAGTGTCTCCATAACTTACCTTTACTGCGCCATCTGCTTGCCTAGCTATCTCACCTGTTTCTAATATTAAATCATGCTCGCCAAACTTAATACTTTTCTTTATTACATTAAACATTTATTTTTTATCCTTTTATATTTTATTAAAGTCTCACTATTCACTTCTTAATAATGGACACATCTTCATAACAAAAAAGCCGATTCTACAATTAACTAAATTGTATGCAATCGGCTTTAAATTTCATTAACCTATTATTTTCTTATACCTAGGCGTTTAATTAGTTCTTGATATCGGCCTAAATTTCTACCTTTCAAATAATCGAGAAGCTTTCTTCTCTGACTAACTAAAGCAAGAAGTCCCCTTCTTGAATGGTGGTCTTTTGCATTAGTCTTAAAATGTTCAGTTAGATAGTTAATACGATCAGTTATTAACGCGACTTGAACCTCTGGTGACCCAGTATCATTTTTTGCCGTCTGAAACTCTGAAACTATTTTTGCTTTTTCAACTGCAGTACTTGTCATTCTTTTCTCCTATTCGCGACCGCATATTTTAACGGCATTCTTGTTAATTAACAATATTTTTTTAATTTAAATTTGTTGATATCAATCTGACGGCTTTTAATAAATTATTACTATCAATTTCACCTAGACCAATAAATGCGCTATTTTTTGAAAATAGTCTATAAATTTCAGGGTTTACTTTTTTTGGAAGCTTAATAGGTTGACCATTTTTAATTAAATTTTCTTCTGATTCGTTTAAGATAATTTTTGGATGTTCATCGACTAGAACCTCAGTTGGCTTTATAAAATCGATTCTCTTTACTGTTGAAAGGGCCTCAATTTTATCTAAACTCAAAGCATCTTGAACGTTTAAATTACCAATTTTTGTTCTTCTTAAATCTATCAAATATCCGTCCATTCCAAGCTTATTAGCTATATCTTCTGCTAATGTTCTAATATAAGTCCCCTTACTGCATGTCACCGCGAATTTTATAATATTTTTTTCATAACTTAATAATTTTAACTCAGAGATTTTTATCTGTCTTTGTTGTCTCTCAATTTTCACTCCCTCTCTAGCAAATTTATATAATGGTTGTCCTTTATGTTTTAGTGCAGAAAACATGGGAGGGGTTTGATTTGATAAACCAACAAACAAACTAAGTACTTCTTCTAATTTATCTAAAGATATCGAAATAATTTTTGATTCCGTCAACTTTCCTTCAGCATCACCTGTTGAGCTTTTCCAACCAAGTTTTATTGAAGCTTCATACGTTTTTTCTGAATTGAGGAGGTGGCTTGAAAACTTTGTTGCTTCACCGAAACATATCGGTAATAAACCAGTAGCTAGGGGGTCAAGAGTTCCTGTATGACCAGCTTTTTTTGCTGAAAAAATCCATTTAATTTTTGATAGTGCTTGATTTGACGAAAAGCCTAAAGGCTTATCAATTAATAAAAGCCCATTAATCTTAAGCTTTTCCTTATTTTTACTCATCAGAATTTTTTACGAAATCACTGAATCCAATAACTTTGATATTTTTGTACTTTCATCAATTGTTTTATCATATTCAAAATGCAGTTTTGGTATGCCTCTAGTTGACATTCTTTTTGCCAAGAGTGACCTAAAAAATGGTAATGATCGCTGAAGACCCTTTACAATTTCTTCATCATAATGATCTGCGACATAAAAGACTTTTGCATTTTTCAAGTCATGTGCAACTTCAACATCAATTATTGAAACACTTTTTAGTGCTGGGTCTTTAATTTCTATACTTAAAATATCAGCTATTTCTTTTTTTATCTGTTGGCTGATACGATCGCTTCTTGGATAGTCTTTAGGCATTTATAATTTTCTTGCTACCTGAACGTGTTCATAAGCTTCTAATTTATCATTTACTTTCAAATCATCAAAATTCTTGATTGATAACCCACATTCAAAATTTGATTTTACTTCTTTTACATCGTCTTTAAATCTTTTTAGGGAATCTAATTGGCCTTCATAAATTACAGTATCATCTCTTAAAAGCCTTATATTTGAACCTTTTTTAATTACGCCATCAAGAACAAAACATCCTGCAATTGTTCCCACTTTTGAGGCTTTGAAGATTTCTCTTATCTCGACCATACCAAGAATAACTTCTTTTTGTTCAGGAGATAAAAGACCTCCAAGCGCAGCTTTAACTTCATCTACAGCTTCATAAATAATACTGTAATAGCGAACGTCGATATCCAGACTTTCTCCTAATTTTCTTGCTCCTCCGGAAGCCCTAACATTAAAAGCAATAATTACTGCATTAGATGCAGAGGCAAGATTAATATCAGATTCATTAACTGCACCAACCGCTGAATGAACTACTTTTACTTTGACTTCGTCCGTTGAGAGCTTTTCAAGAGAACCTGCTAATGCTTCAGATGAACCTTGAACATCAGCTTTTATGATTAGGGGTAAAAATCTTACCTCAGCTTCCGTCATCTGTTCCATTATATTTTCAAGTTTTGATGCTTGTTGTTTTGCTAACTTAACATCTCTAAATTTACCTTGTCTGAATAATGCAATCTCTCTAGCTTTTTTCTCATCGTTAATAACTATAAATTCATCCCCTGCATTTGGTACATCTGATAACCCAATGATTTCTGCAGGGATGGATGGGGTAGCCTGCTTAATATTTTTACCATTTTCGTCAAGCATTGCTCTTATTTTTCCAGACGCATTTCCAGCAAGCAATGTATCAGACATATTTATAGTTCCAGATTGAACTAAAAGTGTAGTAACAGGCCCTCTTCCTTTATCAAGCCTGCCTTCTACAATAATACCTTTGGCAGGAGTGTTAATTGGTGCTTTTAATTCAAGCACTTCAGCCTGCAATAAAACAGCATCAAGTAAATTATCTATTCCTTGGCCTGTCTGTGCTGAAACTTCTATAAACATAGAGTCGCCACCAAGTTCCTCAGGGATTACCTCATGTCCTAAAAGCTCACCTCTAACTTTTTCAGAATTAGAATCAGGCTTATCAATTTTATTTATGGCAACGATTAATGGAACCCCCGCTGCTTTAGAGTGATTAATTGCTTCAATTGTTTGTGGCATTACACCATCATCAACAGCTACAACTAAAATAACAATATCCGTAGCTTTTGCGCCTCTTGCTCGCATTGCAGAAAAAGCCTCATGTCCAGGTGTATCAAGGAATGTAATCATTCCTTTTGGCGTTTCAACATGGTACGCACCAATATGTTGTGTAATACCGCCTGCCTCTCCTTTTGTGACTTTGGTAGTTCGAATATAATCTAATAACGAAGTTTTTCCGTGATCAACATGTCCCATAACCGTAACGACAGGTGGTCGTGGTTCAATCACCTCATCCAATGAAGATGATTCTTCATCTAAAAATGACTCTAAATCATTTTCTTTAGCTGCTTCTGGTTTATGGCCCATCTCTTCCACAACAATAATGGCTGTATCCTGATCAAGCACTTGGTTTATAGTTACCATCATTCCCATACCCATCAATGTTTTAATGACTTCGGTAGCCTTCACTGACATTTTGTGTGCTAAATCACCAACTGAAATAGTTTCAGGAATTAGTACATTTTTGACGATTGGTTCAGATGGGGCTACAAAGTTTTGATCATCAGTTTCATCTTTATTTTTATTTTTATTTTTTGGTGAGCGCCATCCTTGGTTATTGTCATTACGGGTTTTAATTGGTCTCTTTTTAAGATTTTTATCGACCCATTTGTCTTTAAGTTCGGTTTTCTTTGAATCCTTATCTACCTTCACATTAGCTTTCGACGCAGGTCTATGAAGAGTGCCGTCCTTAGACTCCTTTTGGTTTACTTTGGCAGCTTTTTTATTTTTTACTTCCTCTGCCTGGGCAGCCATTAAAGCCGCATTTCTTTTTTCTTCTTCCTCTCGGATTTCTTTTTGATTCTTGTCAGCCACAGCTCTTTTTTCAACTGTTGAGGTATCTTCTTTTACCAAATCATCTTTAACTTCTTTTCTTTGTTCTGGTTTGACAATTGTTCTTTTTTTTCTTACTTCAACTTGAATAGTTCTTGCTCTTCCATCACTGTCTGTTTTTCTAATTTGAGTATTTTGTTTTCTTGTTAATGTAATTTTATTTTTGTTTGTATTCGATGCGCCGTGTTCAATTTGTAGATAATTCAAAAGAGCTGATTTATCCGCTTCTAATAGCTCTTCAGCGCCGGATGTCTTTTTAATTCCTGCGCTTTCAAGTTGCTTAAGAAGTAAATCTATTGGTAAATTTAATTCATTGGCAAATTTTTCTACTGTTGATTTTTCCATATTAACTCCAATAAATTTTTATTAAACAAACCAGGGTGCTCTTGCTGTCATTATTAATTCTTTTGCTCTCTCTTCATCCATTTTAACTATGTCAAGTAGTTCGTCAGCTGCGAGCTCTGCTAAGTCTTCCATTGTAATAATTGATTTCGATGCCAATAGCTTGGCAGTATCACTATCCATTCCTTCCATATTTAGCAAATCATCTGCCGGTGATTGAATTTTTTCTTCATTTGATATTGCTTCTTTCAAAATTACAGCACTTGCTCTTGAGCGAAGCTCATTTACAGTATCTTCATCAAATGCTTCAATTTGTATTAGCTCATCTATTGGTACATAAGCTATTTCTTCTAGAGTTGAAAATCCCTCATGAACTAAAATATCAGCTATGTCTGCATCTACATCTAACTTCTCAATAAATAATTGACTAACGTTGGTATATTCATCTTTTGTTTTCTGATCAGACTCTTCTTCACTTAAAATATTTAATTCCCACCCTGTTAGTTCAGTTGCAAGACGAATATTTTGACCATTTCTTCCAATTGCTTGGGCTAGCTGGTCTTCAGACACAACTAAGTCCATACTTTTTTTATCCTCATCGACCATAATGCTAGATATTTCTGCCGGTGCCATCGCATTTATAACAAATTGAGCAGGCTCAATAGACCAAAGGGCAATATCTACTCTTTCTCCTGCTAACTCACCAGTAACCGCCTGAACTCTAGATCCTCTCATTCCTACACATGTACCCACAGGGTCTAACCTTTGATCATTAGCTTTCACTGCAATTTTTGATCTCAAACCTGGGTCTCTTGATGCCGCCATTATTTCTAATAAGCCTTCTTCTATTTCTGGTACTTCAAGTTCAAATAATCTGATTAAAAATTCTGGAGAGACTCTAGAAAGAATTAATTGTGGGCCTTTAATTCCCCTATCAACCTCCATCACTATAGCTCTAACCCTATCACCGATTCTTAAATTTTCTTTTGGAATCATTTGCTCTCTCGGGAGAACCGCATCGATTCTTCCAATTTCAATGATTGCATTACCTCGTTCCATCCTTCTAATTTGACCTGAAACTAATTTTTCATCTCGGGCCAAAAATTCATTTAGAATTTGCTCACGTTCAGCTTCTCTTACTTTTTGAAGAATGACTTGCTTAGCTGCCTGCGCCCCTATTCTGCCAAACTCTACTGACTCTATTGGTTCTTTTATGATGTCATTTTCAACAAGGCCTTTTGCTCTATCGTCCTCTAATGAAACTTGTATTTCTTCATCTTCTACTAAATCTTCAGGAAGAATAGTCCATTTCCTAAAGGTTTCATATTCACCTGTCTCTTGGTCAATTTCTACTTTTATGTCAATTGCATCTTTATGCTTCTTCTTAGTAGCTGAAGCAAGTGCTTCCTCTACAGCTTCAAAAATAATCTCACGCTCAACACTTTTTTCGTGTGCTAAAGCATCTACTAATAATAAAATTTCACGACTCATTTAATACACTCCCTACTTCAAAATTAACTATTTAATAATCTGGATCTAAACGTGCTTTATCAATATTCTCAAAATCAATTAATAATGACTCATTATCAACTTCAATCATTATTGATTCACCTTTTGTGCCAGATAAAATACCTTTAAAATTTTTTCTATTTTCTATCGCAAATCTGGTTTTTATCTTTATTTTTTCCCCCTTAAATCTATCAAAGTCATTTAATTTTTTTATAACTCTGTCTAGACCAGGGGATGAAACTTCTAACCTTTCATAATCATAGTCAGTTTCAACACTCAAGACATTATTGACATGATTGCTAACTTTAGTGCAATCTTCAATGTCAATTAAATCACCTTTGTCTATGTATATTCTCAGAATCTGGCCACCATTAACTGTCTCAAAATCAACCAATTCATAACCTAATTGCGTTACTAATTTCTCTATTAAGGTTTCAAGATCATCCAAAAAACTAAGCCCTCAAATAACAACTTTAGCGAAAAAAAAATGGGCTCAAGGCCCATATATTTGCAGTATTATATCAAAAAAACAGTGGGATTAATACAATTTAAAGATTGATTTCACATTCTTACAAAAAGATTTACCTTCAAGTAACAATTTTTCCAAATTTTCTTTTACCAACTTGAATGACAAATTGTTCATTTTGAGCAACAGTTTGTTTGGTATCGCTCACTTTTTCTCCATCAATTTTAACTCCGCCTGCCTTTATAAGTCTCATTGCTTCCGAAGTGCTTGTTACAAAATTTATAGACTTTAATAGATTGGCTACTCCTAAACCAGCAGAACCAACGTCTACCTTATATTCTTCTAAATCTTCTGGAATGCCGCCAACAGCTCTATTTTGAAAATCTTTCTCTGCATTTGTAGCCTTGATTTCTGTATGGAACCTACTTACTATTTCTTTTGCAAATTCTACTTTAATATTTTTTGGGTTTTCACCTTGTTCGACCCTTGTTTTCCATTTGTTAATATCATCTAATGATCTTAAAGAAAGTAATTCTATATATCTCCACATTAATTCATCTGATATAGAAAGTATTTTTGAAAACATTGTCTCTGGTAATTCGTTAATACCAATATAATTGTTCAATGATTTTGACATTTTTTGAACTCCATCAAGCCCCTCAAGCAATGGCAGAGTAACAATGCATTGTTGTGGTTTACCATAATATTTTTGGAGTTCTCGGCCCATCAATAAATTAAATTTTTGATCCGTTCCACCAATCTCAATATCAGCATTTAACTCCACTGAATCAAAACCTTGAAGAAGCGGATACATGAATTCATGAATTGCAATTGGTTGCTGCGATTTATATCTTTTTGAAAAATCATCCCTTTCAAGCATTCGAGCCACCGTATGTGTGGCGGCTAATTTAAGCATTCCATCTGCTCCCAGTTTACTTAGCCATGACGAATTAAATACAACTTCAGTTTTTGATTTATCTAAAATTTTAAATACTTGAGATGTGTAAGTGATTGCATTGTCTTCCACCTCTTTTTTCGTGAGAGGAGGTCTCGTTGCATTCTTACCAGTAGGATCTCCAATCAGACCAGTAAAGTCTCCTATTAAAAATAGAATATGATGACCTAAATCTTGGAACTGTCTTAATTTATTTAATAATACTGTGTGCCCCAAATGAAGATCGGGTGCTGTTGGATCAAAACCTGCCTTAATTCTTAGAGGTTTTCCAGTCTCTAATTTTTTTAATAGCTCTGATTCAACTAAAACTTCATCAGCTCCCCTGGCTATTATTTTTAATGATTCTTCTGCTTTCACTATTCTCATCCCACTTTTTTATACAAGATATTCTATAGCAATTAAGGTATTTAGAAACAATTAGTGTTATCTTGTTCACAGAGTTAAGTATAAAATTTCTTAATATGATAAATTCTAAAATTTTAATTGGTATTATGTCAGGGACCAGTCTCGATGGCATTGATATTGCCCTTACTAGAATAGATAAGAAAAAAATTTCTGTACTAGATTTTTTACATATTAACTATTCATCCGAATTAAAAGAAAAAATTCTTAAACTTCACTTCCCAGAAAAAAATGAGCTTGAAAAAAGTTTAGTGATCTCAAATGCTCTTGCCGTATTAACTGGAAGAGGAATCAATCGTTTAATAATTAACAATAATTTATCAGCCAAACAAATAAAAGGGGTTGGCTATCATGGTCAGACTATCAGGCATAGGCCTGAAAAAGGATTTTCTACTCAAATTGGCAATGCTGATCTATTATCGGAAATAACTAATTTGACAGTTGTATCTAATTTTAGAAATAGAGATATAGCCGCGAAAGGTCAAGGGGCACCTCTAGTACCAGCTTTTCATAAAGATATATTTTTTTCAAAAACCAAAAATCGAGTTATTTTAAATATTGGTGGTATTAGTAATATCACTTACCTTCCTACAGATGGTTCTATTATTGGTTTTGACTGTGGTCCGGGAAATATTTTGATGGATCATTGGATCAAGGTTAATAGTGATTTAAATTTTGATAAGAATGGTAAATGGGCAAAAAAAGGACAGATTATTGGCGACTTACTTAAGTACTTTCTCAGTGATAATTTTTTTAAAAAGAAGCCTCCAAAAAGTACCGGGAGAGACTTATTTAATTTAGATTGGATCAAAAAAGGTATTAAAAAAAATTACTCTTCTGAGGATATACAACGAACACTGCTCGAGTTAACGGCAATTTCAATTGCAAAAGCAATTAAAAAGCATTGTTCAAAAGCAAATGAAATATATGTGTGCGGTGGTGGAGCAAAAAATATCTTTCTCATCGAAATATTAAAAAATAAAACAAACTTAAGCATTCAAACTACCGGTGATTTAAATCTACCGGAGCAACAGGTTGAGGCAGTTGCTTTTGCTTGGCTTGCAAATCAAACGCTTAATAGAAAATTTAATAATTCACCAGATGTTACTGGAGCGAAAGGTTTTAGAATTTTAGGCTCCATACATCAATCCTAGCTTTATTTTCTTTTGTATTATAATGTCAGGCTGATTAAAACAAACGAATAGAGTTTTTAAGATAAATGACAAAAGAAAAAATTAAAGTTGTACTCGATGGTAAAGAAAGAGAGCTTCCTGTTATTGAAAGCACTATTGGCAATCCATCTATAGATATAAGAAAACTTGGTAAATATAATTATTTTACTTATGACCCAGGATTTACCTCTACCTCTGCCTGCACATCCGAAATTACCTATGTTGATGGAAATAAAGGAGAATTACTATACCGAGGTTATCCAATTGAGCAATTAGCTGAAAAATGTGACTACCTTGATGTGTCATATCTTCTAATGCATGGAGAACTTCCCGATCAAGCTCAAAAAACTGTTTACTTAAAATCTATCGCCAGTCACAGCCTTCTTCATGATCAGCTTAATAATATCTTTGGTGGTTTTCGACGTGATGCTCACCCAATGGCAGTGATGGTAGGTGTCGTAGGATCTATGTCCGCTTTTTATTTCGATAATATGGATATTAATGATCCAAACCATAGACAAATATCAGCTCAAAGATTGATCGCGAAGATTCCAACGATTGCTGCATGGAGCTATACCTACAATTTAGGCTTACCATTCGTCTATCCAAAAAATGAATATGATTTTGGTACAAATTTTTTACACATGCTTTTTTCAAGACCCTATAAAGATTATGAGCCTAATCCCATTATTTCTAAAGCCTTTGAAAAAATTCTTATTCTTCATGCAGATCATGAACAAAATGCTTCCACATCAACAGTAAGATTGGTAGGTTCAACAGGTGCCAATCCATATGCCTGCATAGCGGCAGGTATTGCGTCATTGTGGGGGCCTGCTCATGGAGGAGCCAACGAGGCAACTCTGAGAATGCTAACTGAAATTAAAGATGAAAGCAGAATCAAACAATATATTAACCGCGCCAAAGATAAAGATGATGAATTTAGATTGATGGGCTTTGGTCATCGGGTTTATAGAAATCAAGATCCAAGGGCTATCATCATGAAAGAAACATGTCACGAGGTACTTGATGAGCTTGGATTAAATGATGACCCTATTTTTAAATTAGCGATGAAATTAGAAAAAATTGCTCTTGAAGATGAGTATTTTATTGAGAAAAAATTATACCCCAATGTTGATTTTTACTCAGGCATTGTGATGAGAGCTATAGGTATCCCTTTTTCAATGTTTACTGCTGTTTTTGCTTTAGCCAGAACGGCAGGTTGGGTTGCTCACTGGAACGAGATGATGATGAGTAATGAATCCAAGATTGGAAGACCAAGACAAGTCTACAAAGGTAAAACAAAAAGAGATATTAAATAACTACGCAGAGAATGACGAACCACATCCACAAGTAGTAGTTGCATTCGGGTTTTTAATAACAAATTGTGACCCTTGAACGTTGTCCTGATAATCAATCTCAGCGCCTGTTAAATACTGGAGGCTCATTGGATCAATAAGTAACATAACATTGTCTTTTTCTACTTTTGTATCATCCTCATTTACACTCTCTTCAAAAGTAAATCCATATTGCATTCCTGAGCAACCGCCGCCACTAACAAATACTCTAAGTTTAAGGTCTGGTGTTCCTTCCTCTTCTATTAACTCTTTAACTTTTTTTACGGCATTATCAGAAAAGTTAATTGGCGTTGGCATTTCTATAGCTGCTGACATATATATTTCTCCTATATGTATTTTTAACGTTTATTTTTTAAGTAATTTTTTTAGGTTACTCTTAATCTTGTGATTTAAATTTTTTTTCGGTTCTATTTTTTTACTATTTTTACTAAATTTTAAGTTTCCTGTAATTTTTGAACCTTCATGAACCTCAATTATGTCATATTCTATACTGCCATTGACAATTGCATTGGTATTTAATTCTAAATAATCATGGCATTTTATATTTCCGTTAATTTCTCCATTGATGATGGCTTTCTCTACCTCGACGTCTCCAGTTATTTTACTTCCATGCCCCATAATTAATAAGCTATCTTCTTCACCATGGACTTTAAGATTGCCATTAATTTTTCCATCAATTCTAATTCCACCCGTATAAGTAGTATCCCCAGATATCATGATGTCTTTATCAATTAATGTGGTAATAGCAACAAATTTTCTTTTTTTCTTTATCATTTATTTTCTTCTTTTACCCAACATTTTCTCATAAAACAAAACGTCTTCCTTTAATTTATTATTTTCTTCATTTAATTCTTTATTTTGTTCAGATAATTTCTGCATTGAAATGTCATTTTTATCAATTTCTAATTTAATTTTTAGATTCTCATTGTTTTGCTCATAATTTACATTTTGCAAATCAATTAATTGAGCATAAATTTTTGCATATTTACCCCCATCTAATAAATAATAAGTAATACTGACACCAATAATAAGAAAAAGAGCAGAAAAAAAGATGTAATTGGGCCAATTTGCTCTTGTTTGGATATGGGGTTTTTTTCTAACTAGATAATGCGCTCTAATTTTTTTTTTCATAATTTTCTATTCTTACGGAGTTATTGGCACAAGGTTTATCCCCGTTGACTCTTTCCAGTCCATCATAATATTCATATTCTGTACTGCTTGTCCAGCAGCACCCTTCATAAGATTATCAATAACTGAGAAAATAATTAGCCTATTACTTGCTTTCTCTTTATGAAATGAAATTCTACAAAAATTTGACGCTCTCACTGACTTAGTATTTGGAGGCATATCTGTTGGCATTATGTCCACAAAAGGTTCCTCTTTGTAAAAAGATTCAAAAATTTCCTCTGCATTAAAATTTTCAATGCAATCAACATATATTGTTGCATGAATACCTCTTATCATCGGGACCAAATGGGGGATGAACGTTAATTTGACTTCATCGCCACAAATATTTGCTAAATTCTCCTCTATTTCTGGTAAGTGTCTATGCCCCGCTATGCCATAAGCCCTAAAATCCTCTTCAGCCTCTGACATTAATAGCTTTAGCTCTAGATTTTTCCCAGCACCACTTATCCCAGATTTAGCATCAGCAATAATACTTATTGGATTGATTAACTTTTTTTTAAGTAGGGGAATGAGTGCTAACTGAATCGCCGTTGGATAGCACCCGGGATTAGCGATCAATTTAGCTTTTTTTATACTATCTCTATTAATTTCAGGTAATCCATAGACAGCTTTATCAATTAAGTTTGGAGATTTATGCTCCATTCCATACCATTTTTCCCAAACACCTTTATCTTTAATTCTAAAATCAGCAGCTAAATCAATGACTATTTTGCCGTTTGATATTAACTTATCAGCATAATTCATCGCTATGCCATTCGGCGTAGCGAAAAATACGATATCTACATTCTCAAGATCTGCATCTTCAGGTGATACAAATTTATTATTCAACATCCCTCTAAATGATGGATAAACTTCATCTACCCTCTTACCTTTATCTTTTCTGGAAGTAATTTGATAAATTTCTACATAAGGATGACTTAGAAGTAATCTTATTAATTCAACTCCTGTATAACCCGTTCCGCCAAATATACTGATTCTTGATATTTTCTTCATAATTCCCATTTTAATCTTTTATTTCATAAAAAACATATAAAAAAAAAGCCGCTAAAGCGGCTCTTTTCTATTTTGTAAGCATTATCTCTTAGAGAATTGTTTACGTCTTCTTGCTTTTCTGAGGCCAACTTTTTTTCGTTCAACTTCGCGATCATCGCGAGTCACAAAACCTGCTTTCGACAGCTCAGGTTTTAATGCTTCATCATAATCCAATAGAGCACGAGTAATTCCATGTCGAACTGCACCGGCCTGTCCTGATTCACCGCCACCAGTTACATTGACTTTGATATCAAAGGCTGTCTGATTTTCTGTTAGCTCCAAAGGTTGTTTAAGAACCATTTGAGATGTGTGCCTTGAAAAATATTCTTCTACAGGCTTATCATTAACAACGATAGCGCCTTTACCAGGCTGAATGAATACTCTAGCTACTGAGCTTTTTCTTCTACCTGTTCCATAATAATATTTACCTATCATAAAAAAACTGTCCTATTTAATTGTAATCAGCTGAGGTTGTTGAGCTGAATGTTGATGATCATTTCCGGCATAAACTTTCATTTTTTTTATCATTGAATAGCCTAAAGGTCCTTTTGGCAACATACCTTTAACTGCTTTTTCTAAAGCTCTTCCAGGAAACCTAGCTTGGAGTTTAGTAAAATTTGTAGAATAAAGTCCACCAGGAAAACCTGTATGTCTATGGTAAATTTTATCCTCAGCTTTATTGCCCGTTACTTTAATTTGTTCTGCATTTATCACGACAATATAATCACCAGTATCAACGTGAGGAGTATAAATAGTTTTATGCTTCCCTCTAAGTCTGTGGGCAATACCACTTGCCAATCTTCCAAGTGTCGCATCTTTTGCGTCAACTAAAAGCCAATCTCTTTTGACTTCATGTGATTTAGCAGAAACTGTTTTCATTCTTAATACCTTAGTAAATTTAATTCAAGAGGCGAATTTTAGTCTATTTAGGTATAAATTGTCAATTTATTAGTCGTTTTTTCTATGATTGAGATAAAAAACCAACAAATATAAAAAACCCCACATAATTATTTGATATAAAAGCATTAAAATTAGCCTTTGGGTCAAAAAGTAAAGACTTTTGCCAATTAATAAAGGCTAATAGAAAGGCAATAAATAGTGCAACAAAATAAAGGACACCATAGCTACTCATTGATCCTATAGTGACAAGTAAAATAAAAGTTACTAGATAACAGCCTCCTATAATTTTCATAGTCGACTTACCAAAAGTTAATGGTACTGACATCACTTTAATTTTTTTATCGTCAATGCTATCCACAATCCCATAATGTGAGTCATATGCCAGAACCCAAAAAGTATTAGCAGCAAATAAAAGCCATGCATCTAAGGTAATCTCACTTTGAGTAAAGGCAAATACCATTAAAATACTAAATCCAAAAGTTATGCCTAAGAATGCTTGAGGAACTGGTAAAAACCTTTTAGTAAATGGATATAAAAAAATGAAAAATAATGCGATGAATGAAATTTTAATTGCATATGTATTTAGCTGAAACACCAAATAAAAAGCAAGTATTGCAAGAGCTATTATTAAACAAAGAGCCTCATTAACAGAAATTTGTCCAGAGGCCAGTGGTCGATTTTTTGTTCTAAGGACCTTACAGTCTATATTTCTATCTACCAAGTCATTCACTGCGCATCCAAGCGATCTTGTCACAATAACACCTAGAATAAAAATACCTAAAGTTCTTAAATCGGGCATTCCATAACTTGAAAGCCATAATGCCCAAAGGGTTGGCCATAAAAGTAAAAAAATACCTATCGGTCTATTTAGCCTTAGAAGGTTTATGAATGCCAAAATTTTAATCATTTAAAGCGATTAATATCCTTGAAAAAAATTTCAGTTAAAAGAATTCTTTCTCCTTTACATAAAAAATTTGATTGCCTTGCGCCAACAAATTTTTTTATTGCTATTTGCTTTTCATTTAATCTTTTTGATAATTTATAATTAGGAGACATATGGCTAAAAATAAATTCTGATCGTTTAGTCTTTTTTTTGAAAACTATATTTGCCAACGGATTTTCATTCAATTTTTTAACTAACCCAGACAATTGCCTCAAATTCTTCTTAAAGACAGTTCTTGCATAAATAATAGGTTGATCATTAGCGTAAATTAAAACTTCCCTTAAGAACAAACTACCCGACCTACTTGTCTTAAAAAAAAGTTTTTCATCATTAAAAATTGTATTTGGGAAGTCTTTATTTCTCTCTATTTTTAAACTAGCTTTTTGACTAATTTTATTTGTAATTGAGCTTTTGTAGTTAAGAAAGTCTTGGTTTTTACCCTTATAAATTTTATTTTTCCAATTTATTTTCATACCGTAACTATTTCTTCAAAGTTTCTTAGCCAACGTTTCATATGTTCATTGATTCTTACATCATTTTTTTCAATTAAGCCATTGGCATCATTTCGAGCATTTTCTAAGATAACTAAATCTCTATTTAAATTAGCAAATCGTAATGTAGGAAGGCCACTCTGTTTATAACCCAGAAGTTCGCCTGGCCCCCTTAATTTTAAATCTTCCTCTGCAATCTTAAATCCATCACTATTTTCGTAAATGATCCTCAACCGTTGCTTGGCTGTTGATGATAATTTATTTTTATACAGCAATACACAAAAACTACTTTTTTCACCTCTCCCAATACGCCCTCTCAGTTGATGTAATTGGGATAAACCTAATCTCTCAGAATTTTCAATAATCATTAATGTTGCATTTGGAACATCAACTCCGACTTCAATAACAGAGGTGGCTACTAATATTTGTATTAAATTTTGTTGAAATTTTTTCATAATTTCTTTTTTTTCTTCAGCTTTCATTTTTCCATGAATTAACCCTACCTTTTGGTTAATGAAATATTTTTCAAGCTCTTGATATGTATCATTCGCTGTCTCTAAATCTAAGAATTCGCTTTCTTCTATTAATGGGCATACCCAATAAACTTGATTATTTTTTTTACAATGCTCATCTATCAAATTTAATAATTGTCTTCTTTTATCATCCAAGTAGACCTTTGTTGTAATTGGCCTCCTTCCTCCTGGTAACTCTTTTATTGTTGAGACGTCCATATGTGCAAAAAAACTCATAGATAATGTACGAGGAATAGGAGTGGCACTCATCATTAATTGATGGGGCTCAAAGCCCTGTAGATTTTTTGAATTATTTTTTAATAACATCCTTTGCTCAACACCAAAACGATGTTGTTCATCAATTATATAAAACCCTAAATTGTTAAAAGTCACCGCCTCTTGAAATAAGGCATGCGTTCCAATAACTATATCAGCACTGCCTTTTTCAATTTTTAAATAGGTTTCTAATTTTGCCTTTTTAGGCACGCTTCCTGTGAGTAAAAGAATTTCATAGGAAGAATCTTTAAACCAATTTATTAATTTTTCATAGTGTTGCTCAGCTAGAATTTCTGTAGGTGCCATAAATGCAACTTGAAAACCTGCTTCTATACAATCAATGGCGGCAATAGTTGCTACAACCGTTTTTCCGCATCCAACATCCCCTTGTAAAAGTCTGTTCATTGGAAAGCCTTTTGTAAAATCATTTTGTATTTCTTCTAATACCTGTATCTGACTATCCGTTAACTTGAAATTTAATTGTTCTAAAAAGATCTTTTGTTTTGGTTGTGCGTGCTTAAATTTTGGAGCTTTATTTTTTTTCAATAAATTATATTGTTTTCTTAGGAATAATTGTTGAGCGAGCAATTCATCATAAATCAATCTTTTAAAAAACTTAGAGTTATGAATATTCTCTATATCATCAACTTTGATTTTTAGTGGTTCATGAAGAAAACTAATTGAATCAATGAAACTAGGGAATTCGTACTTCTTATACAAATTTAAAAATAGTTCTTTGAATAATTCGTTTTGAATTGCAGCTTCAATATGATTTTTTATTAACTTTCTCAACATGTTTTGAGATAGCCCTTTTGTAGTTGAATATATTGGGGTTAAATTTTTTGAAAGGCCCGTTGAATCATTGACTAAGGAATATTCAGGATGAATCATTTCTTTATAATTGGATTGCTGCCTAACTTCTCCGTAAAATCTGACAAGACCTGCTGATTCTAGTTGTTTAATTTGACTTGGATAATAATGTAAAAAACGTATTTGCATCTGTCCTGTTTGATCAGAGACATATAAGATTAAGTTTTTTTTTGGTCGATACTTTACTTCAAGATCATTTACATTAACCTCAATTTGACTTTTTCCCCCAATAAGACTGTCATTGATGGTTTGAATTACAGTTTGATCATTGTACTTATTAGGTAAGTATAAAAGTAAATCGATTGTTGAGGTAATGCCTAATTTTTTTAGTTTCTTTGCTTGAAGTTCCGTCAATAATTTTTTTTTGGACAAAATTTGATTCAATCAACAACTAGAAATCCATCTGCCTCAACTAATGCCCCTTTTGGAAGTGATGCAACTCCGATAGCCGCTCTTGCAGGATACGGCTTGCTAAAATATTTCTCCATAATAGAATTCACCAAAGCAAAGTTACTTAAATCTGTGAGATATATATTCAATTTTACTACATCGTCTAATGATGCATCTGCGGCTTTTATAACAGCTAAAATATTTTTAAACACTTGATGAATCTGATTTTCAATTCCCTCGACCAATTCCATAGACTCAGGATTTAAGGGTATTTGACCTGATAAAAAAATAATATTCCCCTTTTTTACAGCTTGCGAATATGTTCCGATTGCTGCAGGGGCTTCATCTGTTTTAATAATTTTTTTCATATCATTTAATTCCTTTTTAAATATTAACTCTTATAATTTTTAACTCTCGTTATTTTGTTAACTTTGGTAATTTTCCTAAGATTTCTTATCAGCTCAGCAAGGTGCTGCCTATGTCGCACTTGTACCAAAAAATTTAATGTTGCAAATGGGCTCCCATCCATATCTTGAAGTGAAACATTATCAATATTTGATTCTGTATCGGCAATGACCGATGCAATTTTACCTAACATTCCTCTTTCATTAACCACCAGAACACTCAATCGGACATTGAATAATTTTTCAGAATCAGGCTCCCACTCAACATCAACCCATCGGTCATGATCGAGCGATAACTCATTAACAATCTGACAATCATGTGTATGAATTACTAAACCTTTTTCCTTATTAATATAGCCTAATATAGGATCTCCAGGAATTGGATGGCAACAGCTTGCAAGTTGAATCGCCATATCATCAGACCCTTTAATTGTAATGACATCAAGCATCTTTGTTTGTTTTTTATTACTTGTAACCCCATCCATTAGATTTGTTAGTTGGTGGGCCACCATTACATTTACTTTTTTACCCAGTGCAATATCCATTAAAATCTCATGTTTTGATTCAACGTGATAGTCCAAGATTAATTTGTTCCAATGCTTTTTTTTAATTGCAGTTGGATGGATATGAAATGCATTAAGTGCATTATTTAACATTTTTTCACCTAAAAATATTAGGTCTTTCGATTCAGCTGATCGAAGATAATTTCTTATTTGCGACCTAGCCTTACCTGTAATTACAAAATTTAGCCAAGTCGGATTTGGTTTGGCCAATGTTGAAGTAATTATCTCAACATGATCCCCAGTTGAGAGTCTTGTTCTCAAAGGAACTAACATCTGATTTATTTTTGCTGAAACCGCTTTATTTCCCACATCACTGTGGACTGCATATGCAAAATCGATAGATGAAGAATTTTTAGGTAAAGCAAATATTTTACCGTCTGGAGAAAAAACATAGACCTCGTCAGGAAATAGATCAACCTTTAAATGTTCTAAAAATTCTAGGGAATTAGAACTATCATTTTGGATATCTAGCATCCTTTTCAACCATTGATTAGTTTTTTGCTGTAAATCTGTAACGTGTGCATCTTTAGTTTTATATAACCAGTGAGCGGCAACGCCTGCCTCCGCTAATTGATGCATATTTTTTGTTCTAATTTGAATCTCAACTGGAACGCCGAAAGGACCTAAAAGAGTAGAATGGAGTGATTGGTAACCATTTGCTTTTGGAATGGCGATATAATCCTTAAATTTTCCAGGGATAGGGTTATAAAGCGAGTGCAATGTTCCTAAGGTTAAATAACAATCATTAATGTCATTAACAATTATTCTAAACGCATAAATATCATTTATCTGATTAAAACCTGTCTGATCTTCAAGCATTTTTCTATGAATACTTGCAGGATTTTTTTCTCTACCTGTTATTTCGGCTTTAGTCTTAACAGAATTTAATTTATGACTAATCTCATTTGATATTTTCTCGATAACTTCTTTTCTATTACCTCGACTGGCCTTAATCGCTTTTTGAATTGTTTTGTATCTTACTGGATGTAAAACTTCAAAGCATAAATCCTCAAGCTCTTGATATAAATTATTTAGGCCAAGTCTGTTTGCGATCGGCGCATAAATATCTATAGTCTCTTGGGCAATTCTAATTTTTTTGCGCTCATCTAATGATTGAATAGTTTGCATATTGTGGAGGCGATCTGACAGCTTTATTAACATAACTCTTACATCTTGAGTCATCGCTAACAACATTTTTCTGAAGTTTTCAGCTTGAGCTTCATTTGCATCTTGAAACTCTACTTTGTCTAATTTTGATAGACCTGTCACAAGCGTACTCACTTGCTTACCAAATTTTGTCTCTATTTCTAATTCTGTGGATTCAGTATCTTCAACTACGTCGTGTAAAAGTGCAGCCTGAATTGACTGACTATCCAAATGGAATCGCGCAGCAATGCAAGCTACAGAAACTGGGTGACTAATGTAAGCCTCTCCACTCCTTCTTTTTTGGCCGCTATGGGCTTTTTCGCTGAATCGATAAGCTTCCCAAACTTTATCAATCTCTCTCTTTGGAAGATACGTCTTTACAAGTTGGGTGAGGCTAGAATTTTCTTGGTCAACAGGAAGCAAAAAGGATTGATGACTTTTATTTAAATCGGCTTGGCTGGTGTGAGCGGTGTTAGCCAAAGATTACTCTCCTTTAAAACAAATTTCTCTTATTAACCTGGGTTTTGTACTAGAATTTCTTCTCCAATCAAACCTGCAGCAATTTCCTTAAGCGCTATTACTGATGATTTATCTCTTGAACCTTCCATATCAATTAAAGGCTCAGCGCCATTCACAAGTTGTCTTGATCTAAGAGCTGCTACTAGGGTTAATTGAAATCTGTTAGGTATTTTTTCTAAACAATCGTCTACGGTAATTCTTGCCATTATTTTGTTGCTCCAAAAGTTTTTATTTTATTGAGTCAATTAAACCCTGAAAAAAAATTTTTTGTTTCGAAGTTTCTAAATTTACTGATTCGGGAGAATCATTAAACACAGATTTTAAATCACACAAGGCCTGATCAAACTCATCATTTATTATAACATAATCAAACTTTTCAAGATGGCTGATTTCCTCTTCAGCAGCAGCCAATCGTCCTTTTATCTCAGCCTGTGAATTTTGACCTCTTCCCTCTAGCCTTTCTTTTAGAACAGCCATTGTAGGTGGAATAATAAATAGACTGATTGCATTGGGGAAAACTTTCTTAACGTTTATAGCCCCTTGATAGTCAATCTCTAAAATAATATCTTTGCCTGTCTTTATGCTCTCTTCAACAGGACTCTTTGCTGTTCCATATTTGGCACCATGGCATTCGGCATTTTCTAAAAACTCTCCACTATTCTTTAAAGTATTAAAAGCATCGTTATCTACAAAATAGTAATCGATTCCTTCTCTTTCGCCTTTTCTGGGTTTTCTAGTTGTGTGTGAGGTAGATACTTTAAATTGCGGACACAATTCAATTAATGCCTTTATTAGAGAGGTTTTTCCTGCACCTGATGGTGCAGTCACGATAAACAACCTTCCTTTTTTATTTTCTTCTGTCATATCTAAAGTGCCGTTATTCAATATTTTGTATTTGTTCTCTTATTTGCTCTATTAAAACCTTTAATTCAACTGCAGATTGTGAAATCTCAACTGCTATAGCTTTTGAGCCTAATGTATTCGCCTCACGATTAAATTCTTGCATTAGAAAATCGATTTTTTTTCCAACAGGCTCGGATAAACTTACCAATCTCTTTAGCTCATGCGAATGAGAATTTAACCTATCGAGCTCTTCTTCAACATCACTTTTTTGAATAAAAGTTACTAGCTCTTGTTTAATTTTATCTTGGTCAACATTTATTAAAGCATCTTTAAATTTTTTATTTATTTTACTTTGATGAATATTTATATACTTTGGTATTACCTTTCTAATTTTGGATACTTCTTTTTCTATCTTTAAACCCCTAGACGTAATCAATTGCTTAATTTTTTTGCCCTCACGCTGACGATCATCAATAATTTTTTTAAGTGCATTATCAACAAGGGGAAGCAATACCTTATCAAGCCCCTTATAATTTTGTTTATTATTTGTCTCACTATGAAGTCTAATAATCTCTACAGGACTTATTAGTTTTGGTTTTTTAATAAGTTCTGATATTTTTTCAACAGATTTTATTAGTTTTTTTAAAGCCTTAAGGTCATTACTTTTAATTTCAACTAAGTCTTCTCTTGCTTTCAGAAAAATTTTACATTCAATTTTTCCCCTTGAAAGTGTTTTAGCTATTTTTTTTCTGATAACAGGCTCATAAATCCGAAGTTCATCACTCAATTTAATTTGTAAATCAAAAAATCTACTATTTAACGTTTTAATTTCTAAAACCAAACAGCCATAGCTTGTTTCTTTTGAAACTGAGTGATAGCTTGTCATGCTCGAAATCATCTTTATTCCTGGGTTAGTTGTATAAGTTTTTGATAGTTTAACAATCTATTTTTAACTAAGGTAAGAAACATTTAAATTCTCAAACGGCTATTTAACTTACTTTGGATTATAATCACCATTCAAAATAACGAAGAGAATTTTATGAGATCAACGGAAAGAGCAAATAACGAAATTAGACAAATTGAAATTCTAAGAAACTATACAAAACATGCGGAAGGGTCAGTTTTGATAAAGTGCGGAGATACACATGTTATTTGTAACGCCAGTGTAGAAGAAAAGGTACCCTCATTTTTAAAAGGAAAAGGTCAAGGGTGGGTAACAGCTGAATATGGAATGCTTCCAAGGTCAACATCCACGCGTATGTCAAGGGAGTCTGCGCGGGGAAAGCAATCAGGAAGAACCCAAGAAATACAAAGATTAATCGGTCGTAGTCTCAGAGCAATTATCGATTTAAAGGCATTGGGAGAAAGGACCATTCATATAGATTGTGATGTGATTCAAGCTGATGGCGGAACAAGAACTGCAAGCATTACAGGAGCTTATGTAGCACTTTGTGATGCCATTAATCCTCTTATTGGAAAAGAAATTTTAAAAACCTCACCTATTAAAGATGCAGTAGCAGCAATTTCATTAGGAATAAAAAATGGCGAAGTTTTAATCGATCTAGATTATGACGAAGATTCAAACTGTGATACCGATATGAATATTGTTATGACTGAACAAGGTAAATTTGTTGAGATTCAAGGAACCGCTGAAGGAGAGCCTTTTACAAAAGATGAAATGAATAATATCATTCAATTTGCAGAGCAAGGGATTGCCGAATTAATTCAAATTCAAAAAAATGTTCTCAAATAATACATAATGCAGAAAATTATTTTATCAACAAATAATGAAAAAAAATTATCTGAAATTGAGACATTGCTTCATGACTTACCAATTCAAACGATCGCGCAATCCAAACTCAATATTGGTCAAGCAGAAGAACCATTTGGAACCTTCATAGAAAATGCGCTAACCAAAGCAAGGTTTGCTTCAAAAGCATCGAATCTACCGGCTATAGCTGATGATTCTGGATTATGTGTAGACGTATTAAATGGAAAGCCTGGCATTTTATCAGCCAGATTTTCAGGGGAGGGGGGAAACGATAAAAAGAATAATATTAAGCTACTTGAACTTTTAAAAAATGAAAAAAACAGAAGGGCGCATTATTATTGCGCAATAGTTTTTATTACCTCATGTGATGATCCACAACCAATTATCGCAGAAGGAATATGGCAGGGTGAAATTTTATCTTCTCCAAGAGGTAAAAATGGATTTGGCTATGATCCTATATTTATGGATTTCAAAACAGATCTTTCTGCAGCCGAACTAGACTTTAATTTAAAAAATAAAATTAGCCATCGTGGCCAAGCTTTGCAAAAGTTAAAACATAAACTTAGAATACTTTATGACAAATAAAAATCAAAAATGGCCTACATGGCTAAGAGATGACAAATCAGTTGTGTCCTGTACTGAAAAAGTTAAAGTCATGAATGAAAACTTTGATGAATTAAAACAGATCGCACAAGATGCCTTTGATGATGGCGTATTAATGGAAGTTTCTGAAGAACAAATGAAGAAAATTCTTTTTGCATTAATTGAAAATTTAGAAAGCCCTGTAAAGAAAAAATAACTTTGGTTTTACGTTAACTCTTAGTATGCAATACCCACCACTCTCAGTTTATATACACATTCCCTGGTGTATTCATAAATGTCCTTATTGTGATTTTAATTCGCACGAATTCAAAGATCAAAATATTAAGAACAACGAAGAAGCCTACACCCATGCCTTATTGAAGCAAATTGAAAATTATAATATTGAACCTAACAGACCGATACATTCAATTTTTTTTGGTGGTGGGACACCAAGTCTATTCAGTCCTAAGGCTTTTGATACTCTCATAAAAAAATTAGAAAATACTTTTGGCTTAGATAAAAATTGTGAAATTACTATTGAAGCTAACCCAGGGACATTTGATAAAGAACATTTTTATGGCTATAGAGATGTTGGAATCAACAGAATGTCACTTGGCATTCAAAGTTTTAATCAAACTCACCTAAAAAAACTTGAGCGTATTCACAGTCCAAAAGAAGCTGCGAGTGCTGCAAATTTAGCTGTCAGAATTTTTGATAAAGTTAATATCGACTTAATGTTTGCTTTGCCTAGCCAAAGTCTAAGTGACGTCAAAGAGGATATCACTAAGGCCCTTGAAATCGGTACCTCACATATTTCATACTACCACCTGACTATTGAACCGAATACTTTTTTTTATAAATTTCCACCACAGTTACCCGATGAAGAAAAAAGTGCAGAAATATTTGATTTGATTAGTAATGAGCTTAATTCTGCAAAATTTGAACATTATGAAACTTCCGCTTATGCAAAAAAAAATAGCCAATGTTTACATAATTTAAATTATTGGAATTTTGGAGATTATCTTGGCATTGGAGCAGGGGCTCACAGTAAATTGTCTTGTGAAGGGAAAATTTCTCGTAAGAGTTGTTTTAAAAATCCACGCGATTATATTAAAAATACAAATAATCATAAATTTTATGATGATGAAAAGTTATTATCAGAAAATGACTTAATTTTTGAATTCATGATGAATGCCTTAAGGCTAAACAAGGGTTTTAATCAATCTCTTTTTGAACAACGAACAAATTTGCCTATTAGTATTATTGATAAAGAATTGAGTTTAGCAAAAGATAAAAAACTGATTATTCAAAAAAATGGTAGGATAAAACCAACTGATTTGGGACAAAGTTTTTTGAACGAGCTATTACAAATATTTTTGAAGGATTAGAATATGCAATTAAATAAAATTATTGATGATTATGTTGTATCTGAACAAATCACAGTTGATGATATACAAACAATTAAAGAAGCCGGATTTAAAACAATTTTTTGTAATCGGCCAGATAATGAAGAAATAAATCAAGTCACTGTCGAAAGTATAAAAAATGCTGCCCTTAAAAATGGCCTCAAATTTATTCATCAACCCGTCATTGGTGGGCAAATAACTCAAGTCGATGTCGATCAATTTGGTGAATATTTTGATGCTTCTGAAAAACCTATTTTTGCTTATTGCCGAACTGGTACGAGATCAAGCATGTTATGGGCATTATCTGAATCAGGTAAAAGACCGGTTGAAGATATACTTACTATGACCTCTAAGGCTGGATATAACTTAAATAATTTATTCCTATAGTTTAGATTTTGCTTTTTTAAGTGCTAAATTTACAGCAGTAAATCCGGTACTTCCAATATGCTTTCTTGACTGAATTGATCCCTTTAACGATAAAAATTTGAAGACATCCTGATCTATCAATTGATGGAATTTTTTAAGCTCAGATAGATCCATTTCTGATAAATCATAACCTTGATCAATTGCATATTTCACAGCTTTAGCCACCACGCCATGAGACTCCCTAAAAGGTAAACCTTTTTTTACCAAATAATCCGCTAAATCCGTTGCCGTCGCATACCCCTTCAAGGCTGCATTTTCCATATTTTTAGGAAATACCTTAATTTTAGAAATCATCTCCCCATAAATTTTTAATGTATCTAAAACAGTATCTACAACGTCAAAAATAGGTTCCTTATCCTCTTGATTATCTTTATTATAAGCAAGCGACTGACCTTTCATTAATGTGAGTAAGCTTACTAGATGCCCATTGACTCTTCCTGTTTTACCTCTAACTAATTCGGGGACATCAGGATTTTTTTTCTGGGGCATTATGCTTGATCCCGTACAAAAACTATCTGAAATCTCAATAAAATTAAAAAATGGGCTCGACCACATCACTAATTCTTCTGACCATCTTGAGAGATGGGTCATTAAAAGTGATGCGTTTGCATTAAATTCGATCAAAAAATCTCTATCTGATACTGCATCGATTGAATTTTCCATGACTCCTTCAAAATCCAATAATTTAGCTACAAACCTTCTATCAATTGGATAAGAGGTACCAGCGAGTGCCGCTGCACCCAAGGGCAAAGTATTAATTCTTTTTCTAGAATCAATAAATCTTGCCTTATCTCTTTCTAACATTTCAAAGTAAGCAAGCAAATGATGGGCAAAACTAATTGGTTGAGCTACTTGAAGATGGGTTAAGCCAGGCATAATGGTGGTAACGTGTTTTTCGGCCTTAGCTAAAGTAGCTTGTTGTAATTTTTTGATTAAATTTACTAATTGATCTGTGGCATCTCTGAGGAAAAGCCTCATATCAGTTGTCACTTGATCATTTCTTGATCTGCCTGTATGCAGTTTTTTTCCTGCCTCGCCAGCAATATCAGTTAATCTTTTCTCTATATTAAGATGCACATCCTCAAGGTCTATGGACCATTCAAAATTATTTGCTATGACTTCTTTTTTGATCTGATTTAACCCTTTTTTGATAGCACTAAAATCTTTGGATGAAATGATTTTTTGTTTTTTTAACATTTCTGCATGCGCTAGTGAACCTGCAATGTCGTATACTGCAAGTCTT
>Ga0233426_10000949_pt1 | contig 28376 bp, 28 predicted proteins | sample SI_118_April2016_6_FD_179875 | JGI IMG/M metagenome (GOLD analysis project Ga0233426, IMG submission 179875) | Seawater microbial communities from Saanich Inlet, British Columbia, Canada - SI_118_April2016_10_MG | ecosystem: Environmental > Aquatic > Marine > Inlet | place: Canada: British... | reverse complement strand
AAATCTCATTTCGACCAGTTTTTTATCAATATAGTGTTAAAACTGGTCGAAATTATCTCATTGAGCACCGCTCAAATCCAATAAAATCAGTTGCTTATAGGTTTTTCAGGTTCGACTAATTAACCCTCGTGCTTATAAGTTTTTTAATAGTGACGAAGTGGAATTAACAAATGCTCAACCACTATGGGTTGCAAGAATGCTCGTCCAAGATAAAAGCATTCCTTCAAAACACTACCTAGACTGGCTAAAGAATATTGATGAGCAATCTGAACTCTTAAAGCTTGGCTCTGGCAACTCATTATTAGTAAACGAGCAATACTTTTTAGATGTACACCGTATTATGGTGATGTCTCAATTTCATGCCGCATTAATGGATCGCATTGAAAACTTATTAAAAGACAATTTAAAAAAGTTCAACGGTAACTATTAAAATAAAAAAGTACTTAGTTCATTAAACTCTTATTTTAGCAGTCAGCAATACCGTAATGACCATATTGAATATATAAACATTCAAGTTTCTACAGCGGCATCAGACACTTTCTTATGAAAAATAACAATACGTACGATCCCTTTTACGACCCCTTTATTGCGCCAGTTTGCCATGAATCTATTCAGGTGGTGTTTGAAGACGAATATATTTTAGTCATTAACAAGCCTAGCGGTTTACTGAGTTTATCCGGTAAAAATCCGTTGAATAAAGACTCGGTACATTATCGTTTAGTCCAACAATATCCTACTGCCACTATGGCGCACCGTTTAGACTTTGGCACATCGGGTGTTATGGTATTGGCTTTAAATAAAACCGTTAACGGTCATCTTACACGCCAATTTCAAGAGCGCACGGTGAGTAAAACCTATACGGCTATCTTACGTGGGCATATAGAGGGTGATGAAGGCAAGATTGATATTCCCATCATCAAAGACACTAATAACTTCCCTTATCAAAAGGTGTGTTACACCACGGGGAAAAGCGCATTAAGTCACTACCAAGTGATGGAACGGCTACACACTCCCTGCTCTACTCGCGTGCTGTTCACTCCGCACACGGGCCGCACGCATCAACTGCGTATACACAGCCAAGCTATCGGGCATCCGATTTTAGGGTGCGATCTTTATGGGGATAACGAAAAAGATACTGACGAGAAGCATTCAGAAAGCCTTGATAACAATAACGCAATTGTAAGCTCTTTAGCGATGGCTGAACGTTTATTATTACATGCCACTACCTTAGGTTTTGAACACCCTGTGAGTGGTGAGCGGTTAGTCTTTGAAGTCACTTGCCCGTTTTAATAGAAAAATGAGAGTCGTTATTCTGCCCAATACCAACTGGTTACGTTATAACGATATTGATCTGCGTATTCGGCGTGTAATTTTTCTACCCAGTGTTCAGACCCTGTTGATGATGGATCAAACAATACGCAGCGGTTGTATAGGGGAGAGATGGTAATTGAATTATGGCTGCCTTTATCCAGACTCTTCTTTGCGTTCGCGCCTAGAAAACTCAACTCACCTCCGGCTTTGCTACTCCATTCTTTATTCAAATACAGCAACATACACACTTCGCGACCGGGGGAGTCATCGGCATGCTGTTCTACAAAGTCTGTGGGCGCCAAGCGAAAATAATTAGTATTAATCTCAGGTTCGGCTACATTCGTATCGGTTAATTGCACATTAAATATCCGCGACAATAACAACATAAATTCATCACCACGCAGAAAGGATAAAAACGCTTTTGCAGGGTGATAGATTTCACTATCGTCGCTGCACTCATTATCACGCAACCAAACATCACGCTGTACAAAGCGTTCTTCTTTATTTGTACTTTCCCATTGAGCGCTATCAACGTATAACGCGGAGTATGTGTGTTGTTGGGTTTTCCAGTAATGTGGCTGTTGTAAAACGTTTATTACCTCATCCAGCTTAGCCTCGTTAAATAAACCATCAATCACAATATGATTAGGGCAAGCACGCAATAAAGATTGACGATAATTGGCAATCGCTACATCATTTACGTATTCATCATTCAACCACATACATTACTCGTATTTTTTTACTATTCATCGTTAGAATCGATTGTGGTCTCACTATTCGCATCTCGCTCTTTTTGTTTTTTTTCCATCGCGGCAACCAGTGTGTGGGTCTTCTGGTAAGCTCCCGCACAAAACGTTTCAAAATCGATTAACTGTTCTGTTATCGGCCAAACGCCACGAGTGGATGTAAGCGATCCAACGGCAATTTGGTAAGCCGATAACACACTGATGTATTCTCGCCTTAACTCTTGCGTGATCATTAGCGGAGGCAAGCCCGCTTTGAGCAAAGGAATATTCGCCAATAATCGCGCTATTCTGCCATTACCATCCCAGAATGGATGAATATGTACGAATCCCATATGTAATTCGGCGTAAACACTCGGCGCGCTATCCAGAGTGATTTTTGTGTGGTCAATTGCATTCACACGCTGTATCCATTCCGCCATTAGTACAGGAACATCCGCTGGCGATGCGTATTGAATAAATGTTTGCTCGCCTTGCGCTGTTATGGCGTAAGTGCCATTCACTTCAAGCTTCCAATCGCCAATAGGCTTATAAATATCATTCACTAATTCTTGCTGTACCGCATGATGCAATTGGAATAACAAGCTCTCCGACACCTCGTGCTGCAGTCCGTGATAAATCAGCTCAATCGCTTTCGCATGACCAATCACTTCTTGATGATCTTTTAGCGGCTTCCCTGAAATGGTTAAGCCTTCCTCCAGTAGGAAGTGCGTATCGCCTAGCGTTAGTGTATTACCTTCTAATGCGGTTGAATGGTGTGTCCAAAGGTCACGAATTTGACTGAGAAGAGAGGATTTTAGGTCTTCATCTAGGTGCGCTAAAAACCCTAACAGCAGCGGCGACTCGTAAGAGCGATATTGGGTGGCACGCCCTTTCCCCTGACGTTCAACCAAACCAGAATCAACCCAAGCCACCAGCCAACGTCGTAGCGTTCGCTCAGGTATATCATTTATTTTCGCTCGAATGTCAGATAAAGAGCAGAACTGCGCTTGCTGCCGCAAATAGGCTAAAACTTGTAACTGTTGTTTTTTATCGGCCATATAATTCAAAAAATAGATTATTGTCGGCCATTATAACCGTAAAATGGCCGAAAAAAGAAATTTTATCGGCCATTTTACACTTATCGATTAATTCATCACTTCTCAAAGAGAGCCTTAACGAACACATATTCCTAAGGATAGATGCAGCGTTATCACTATTAGATTTTCAGCAGTACTTCACGCTCAGTTGGTACGGACGTCTATCAACACGCCAATGAAGATTATTCGCTGGGTTTATTTCTATCCCACCAACCCAACGCTTCGCCTGAGTAATATCAAGCCAATCAATAGATTTACGCTATGCAGTTAAACAAGCAGCTCTATATAATGGAAATATCATTACTGGTGTATTCGGGTGTATATTGCTCCCTACTATATCTAGCACACCTACTATCCACCCTCTTCCTACTAAGCGATATTATATGAGGCTTATTGATTCATTCCCATTATCCCAGTGGCTTAAAACTTATACCAAAGCAAGCCTTTCTAGGGACTTTATTGCCGGTATTATTGTCGCGATTGTATTGGTGCCACAAAGTATGGCTTACGCTTTATTAGCGGGCGTACCTGCGGAATACGGACTTTACTGCGCCATTATCCCTACCTTACTGTATTCATTTCTGGGCAGTAGCCGCCATTTGTCTGTTGCACCTGCGGCGTTAATTTCTATTCTCGTGGCGAGTAGTGTGAGCAATCTTCAACCGGAAAGTGATGCGCAGTATTTGCAATACGTCACAATGATCTCTTTTTTATCCGGTGTATTTTTAATTGTTATGCGCTTATTACGCTTTGGGCATATCACACGCTTTATTAGTATTCCTGTAATTAGTGGCTTTACCAGTGCAGCGGCTATTATTATTACAACGAGCCAGCTCAAATATATTCTTGGGATTAATATTCCCAATGGCCTTAGTTTTATAGAAACACTAGAACATTTATTTAACGCCCTTCCCGGCACTAATCTCACCGTATTATCTATTGGTATATGCTGCTGTTTTGGCTTGTGGTTTTTTAAAGCGCCGTGGGAAAAAGTCATCGACAGGCTGGAATTACGATTGTGGTTAAGGCAAGTGATCACACGATCAGGCCCCTTGTTTGTCGTATTACTGGCCGCTTTAATAGTCAGCATATTTCAGCTACACATCACACAAAACATCGCGATTGTGGGAGAGATTCCCGAAGGATTACCCCAGCTACAATGGCTATCGCTAGACGTTGATATTTTGCAAAAACTCGCCGTGCCCGCATTATTAATTGCGCTAATGTGTTTTTTAACTAGTGTTGCCGTGGGCAACAATCTAGCAGCCAAACGTAAAGAAAGACTTAACCCCAACCAAGAATTACTGGCTTTAGGGGTAGCTAACTTGGGCGCAGCACTATCAGGCACATTTGCACTGGCAGCCAGTTTAAGCCGGTCGGCGGTAAGCTATAACGCAGGTTCTGAAACGACCATTGCCAGTATGATATCTGCCATTGGAGTATTAATAACCCTGTTTCTGTTTACGTCATTATTCTATTTTTTACCGTTAGTTGCTTTATCCGCGATTGTTATTATGTCGGTTATTTCGATGATAGAACTGAAGAAGATCGCTTACTATTGGCGAATTAATCGTACTGATGCACTGAGTTTAGCAGTGACATTTTTATCAGTACTCGCTTTTGGCATTGATATTGGTATTGGCGTAGGTATTCTCTGCTCGATCATTTTATTAATACAGCGCGCTAGTCATCCTCATATCGCCGAAGTGGGTCGCATAGGTAACTCTGAACATTTTCGTAATATGGATCGGCATGAAGTGACATTAAATAGTCGCGTGGTGGTGGTACGCATTGACGAAAGCCTATATTTTGCCAATGCAGAATATATTGAACACTATATTCTTGAACTATGCGGGAAAAAGAAAGGAATGAGACACTTAGTATTTATGTTTAGCTCAGTCAATTTTATTGATGCTAGCGCCATTGAAATGTTTCGCTCATTAATACCAAAATTAAAACATCGGGCTATTTGTTTACATTTTTCTGAAGTAAAAGGCCCGGTTTTAGATCAAATAAAAAACACTGATTTACTCAATATGCTTGAGCCCGGCAGAATGTTTTTAAGTACAGATAAGGCAGTGCGTGCGCTGAGTAAATAGATAAACGTAATTTAACGTAAACAAATAATATCCAATAACTTATAAAAATAATCTGAAATTGGCGTCTAATTCATTTAAAAAAACGATAATTACCCCGTATACTGCTTATCGAATGATAGTAAACACCGCAACTTATGGAAGACAGGCTATAAACCAATGGTTAATGCTTTTTTATTTTACAGTCTCTACCCTACCTTAGTGGTTATATTATGTGTATTGCTATTACATAAAGCATATCGCTCAGGTGCAGGACTGCCCTACTTAAAGCTGTTTGCGAATTTAGCCTTAATTAATATTTTCCAAGCCATTAGTTACGCGACTCTAGGATTTTCTCTTACTTTTTCACAATACATAGCAGACCTTTATTTAATTTCTGCCTATTTTTTATTTATCCATTTTATGCAGCTAGCTTTATATTTATCTGAAGGTGACAGAGAACCATGGCCTAAATATTTATATATTGCTCCTATCATCTTAACTTTACTTCATTTTTCTGGATTAATGGTTAATAGCTACCGAATCGAAAATGGTGTCTTATTTCATAACGATGGTCTTTTTGCTTGGGTCTTTGATGTATTTGTTATCTTGTCATCAGTAATTACTATCATAACGTTCACACACAATTTTATTTATAATAAAAAGAATGAACTAATTGCATCAAAAAACATAATCGCTTTAATATCATTTATACCTTTCGTTTTAATGTCGACACTTCTTATTGTACTTTCTAATACTCAACATGTGATACCTGTAGTAATCATTATTCCTTCAATAACCGTTTATATTGTTGCAATTTTTTATTATATATCTACCTACAAAAAAACACTGAAAGACATTTTTCCAGCAGTTTTTTAAGCAACCGAAAAAAACTTATGCTTATTTTTATTATACGAAAGCAAGATCAACTACGTCTCTGGCAGGCTACGGGCTAACAAACACCCAACCGCACTAGATACTGCAAAAAACCAAATACGGCTGTTGGGATAGCTGTGCCACACCAACACTTACTAAGCTTACGACTAACAGTAAAATAACTATTAACGTATTTCCTACGGCAACATAATCAATACAACGATTCCCTTTAGTCATATCAACTACATAATAAGTTTTTCGCCCGAGTCTTCCCCCTTAAATAAATAATAGAAAGTAAAAAAATAACGTCACAGACAACCATAAGCCCGCTGCATGATTAACATAACAACATAGCTTGCCGCGGAGCATAATATCGCTGTAAACACCGCACAGATTACCGTCAATTGGGGCTGCCACTACCACCCCCCCTTTTAAAGCGGCTTTTTACGCCACTTTACTCATTGCAACACGCTATTTATCACCATATACTCAGGGGCATTGATCAAAAAATAACAATAACGCGGCTATATGAATTTATTCAGAATTGCCCGAATCATTCTGAATGAAGCCACCATATCGCTAGGCGAACTGGGATATATACAGTTTTATGACTTCTCAAAGATACATTATTAGTGCTTCCATTACTGCTTTGCTCGTTATTCTTGGCGTTTATGTCCTATATTCTTTTCAGCAAGGTGTATCTAGTTTACAAAATAGCTACTCTCAGCTTGAAGAAGAGGCTAGCCGGGCCAACATCTACGATAGCTCTCGCTGTTTATCAACGGAATTAGTCAATCAATCACTGACATCTATCAACACTCTTAACAACCATCTTGCTCGGCCACTTTTAGCGTCAGAAAAAACGGCAATATTGCACGAAAAAACACTACTATTACTCATTGAGCGAGGTATAGATTGTCAGTTAGCGCAAGAAGAGAACCGATTACTCTCACGGCCATTAAGTAACGTTTCTGCTAATGAATCAAATGATTTCACCGATACCGGTGAACAACTCTTCGATTTTATACAAGCATTCACTCATTTTGAAAAACTCATTGAAGTGCGTAAACCCCTGATAAATGACACACTTGATTTAACTCACTTTAATACGCTCATCCTAGAGCTATATAACCGGCCAATGGGTAACTCATCACCGGAAAAATCTATTATACTCAAAGGCAAAACTCCACTATTTGCGATCAAAGACATTTTTTCTGAAAAAATAAGCGAGCATATTATGCTCTCTTTAGAAGAAATAGATGTGCAACTAAAACAACAGTTATTAACCGGTGTAGCGTGGATTGATCAACTTGAAAAGGGCACTATTTCAAGTGCCAATATAAACCGTTTAGCAGATTGGATTAACTGGCTGGATAAGTTACCTCATCACTGTGAAGATACGGTAAATTCATTAACACCGCTGTTGCGCACTGCTTCCACTTCCCCACTCCTGTTATCGAGTAATATAGTATCTAATAGACAAACGAATTCTGGGCTTGGCCTTAATGTATTTTCTACTCAACAGCGTGCGATAAATGACTGCCCCGTAATAGCGAATAGCATTGTTGGTAGCATCAATCAAAACCTAGTAGATACATCGATCATCCTTGATGCAAGAGGTGTCAGTTCTGGCCTTGTTTCTAGAGAGTGGCTAGATCTAGCGAAATCATTAAGCATATTATCTACACAAGCCTTTATGGTTCATTCTGCTTTGATAGAAAAGTCTTCTACTGAATTTTCTTGTCGAAAAACGACAACTGAATGGGATTACCAAACAGCAGAAGTGATGGATAAATACATGCGGGACGCTAAAAATTATTTAGCAAAGAATGATAAGTCAATAAATATTATAAGTGATGTCATTATTAACAAAGTAACCCCGCTGGTAAATGTATTAGGCAACACCGCTCAGAAAAATCTATTTATCACACCGAGTCAAAGTATTAGTACAATAATAAACGAGTCGAGGCAACGAAGTGCAAAATTCGCTCGATTCTCACCCACATTCACTTCAGTGTTAAAACAAGCTAAAGAATTAAATATAGACAGCCTATCTCAGCTAAAGAACTGTGTTGTTAATTACGCGAAAGACCAATTCACACAACTCGTCGAATTAGAACAGTCAGAAAACGTATTAATGCTACCTAGCCCACCCTCCCTATCTACAGAAGAAAATGACAGTGGCGTCATTTTTTCTTTTTCTAACACTAATGACTTTGAGAATTGGTGGGAAGATCAACAGCAAAAAATGGGCGAGTTGTTAGCGCATAATCGTTCTTACATCAACTTCATTCAAAACATGGATACGGATACAGGTACGGATAATCAGCAACTACGATCTATAATGGAAGAATGGGACAATACACAGAAAGAACTGACCGATTATCAAAATGCAAAAGACAACAACCAAGTATCACAACTCTATTTTCTTTACAAAAAAACAGCGATGACAAGTAAAGAACAATGTAACGACACAAAAGAAAACATCTTGAATAATACTATGCCATTAGGAAACGACCTGTTTTCAAAAAACAGAGAAAAACACATTGAGCGACTAACGATATTTTGTGAATAATACTCATCAAAAAAACACATCAGATAAAAACATATCACTCAAACAGAATTAATATTTCGTTTGATTTTTGCAGTCAAGGTATGCTTTTTTTCGTTAGGCATATCAGGCTTGTAAAATAGCTCTTCTAAATCTTGGCTAACCGCTAAAATCTTTTTGGATCGTTGTGGATATCGAACGATTGCTCTATGGCAATAGTTTTGGATTGACTCACCCGATTGATGTTCAACACCTATTTTTTGTAGCTTTTTTTGTAATCGGCGATATAACTTTTGCTCTAAGCTCAGTCGAGTAACACCATGACGAAACAAGCCAAAACTGATAAAAAGCGCCGCTATCAATAACGGAATAACGACAACGCCAATTATTTTACTCATGGTAAGCTCGCCTAAATACTGACTCAACAAACTTTGTTGCTTGTCGGTATCGTAGTCTAATACCCAACTCTGCCAGCGATAATCAACTGCTTGCCATTGCTGTTGCATCGCTAGCAACCATCGATAGTTAGCTACATTACTGCGGCCAACAAATTGACGTTCTTGCTGAGGGAGTGCCGCACTTAGCCCCTGCTCTATGCGAATAGCAGCCACTGCGGCTGTAGGATCAATTCTTACCCAGCCTTTATTGTCCAACCATACCTCAGTCCATGCATGAGCATCACGCTGGTATACTTTTAAGTACTGATTTGAATTATCCCACTCGCCACCTTGATACCCTACTACTACACGAGCAGGAATACCCACCGCGCGCATTAACACAGTGAAACTACTAGAGTAATGTTCGCAAAACCCTTGTTTCGTTTCAAATAAAAACTCATCTACGGTATCTCGCCCTAACTTAGGTGGTGAAAGCGTATAGGTGAAATTATTACGATAATAGCTAAGCACTTTTTCAATATATGCTTCATTGCTACCCGCTTGCTGCCACCACTCCCGCGCAACACGCTGGGTTTTTTGATTACTATTAGGTGGTAAATAAGTGAGCCGTCGGTAATCTCTATTTGATAAGCCCGCCACATCTCTAAGCTTACTTTTATCACTGCGCACTTGGTATTTTATACGCTGATTGATATCTTCTTTTTGAAAAACTTCTGTTTGGCTAGAATAGATAGGAGTGTCTATACCTCTTGTTACAACGGCACTGGGAATACCGTATAGCCATTTCTGCCCAGTAGGCTCTAACAGAATTTCATAATCTATGACATGTTGATCGGATGACTGAATGGCTGGCACGGGCTCAGCTTTAAATGCCGACAGTTTTACCGTTTCATCTACCGCTTGTGAGCGCTGCCAACGACGACCATCAAAATCATCAAAAACTAAACCACGCCAGTACATTGAATCTTTTGCTAATGCTGCTTTATCTGTGGTCACTCTAAAAGCCAAGGCATTATTGCGAATGAGGCCACTAATATCTCCCGGGGACATACTATCACTCACACCTGTTGTTGCTTGATCAGAATGTAAAGGGACAGACCATAAGGGGTTAATACGTGGCAACACCAACAACATCACAGCAGCGAGAAAGGTACTTTGCAATAATAAAACAGCACTTAGACGCAAACCTTTTTTAACCGTTAAATGGTCGCTATGTAAATGTAGTAATACCATCGTGGCGAAAATTAGCACCACAACACTCGCTATACTATAAAGAACTGATTGCTGGAATAAAAACCCACAAGCAATGACAAAATAATATAAATACACAATGACTAACACATCACGCCGATGCCGTATTTCTAATAATTTCAGTGTCAATGCGACCACTAAAAATACCACCATAGGCTCAACCGCAAACCACTGCTCATATTGAAAATATAATAATGCCGTTAAGCTAATCACACAGAGTGCTTTAACTAAACGACTCGGTGATAGCATTTTTTGTCGAAGCAATTGGACTCGCCATAACACAACAATGACACTCACTAACCACATCCACATTGGTAGTTGTGAAAAATGTAACGCACAAACACCACCGTAAACGATGAGTAAACTGAATAATAAAGCACGGGGCAAGAACATATTGTTAGCTGGCATCAAGAGATACCTTTATTTAAGGACTGAGTCGCTGACGGATGCGTCACATCGGGCTGATCGAACAAAGCCAATTCACGTAACAATGCCTGTTGATGCTCTGTACCCGAACCGAGCACATCACTTTTAGTTTTTGTTGAACTCACAGCAGGTAGTTGCAAGCCGTAACGCATATCGGATTGCTCTGCCTGTAAGACGCAGTCACATAATCGTGATAAGCGCACCTCGTTAGGCAAGCCCGAAAAGTCATCCCATAAAAACCATTGCTCACGCTTTACGGTTTGTTGAGTATCGTATTCTTTCGTCGATAAGCCCTGCCCTTTAGCGTAAGCTTTCCATGCGATATGTTTGGGAGAGTCACCTACGCGGTATTCACGTAAATGAGAGATATCTTCTTTTTGTGAAATACTTTTTTTAATGACAGCGGGATCATTTTCATCTTGCGAAGAAACGTCTCGAAGACGTGGTTCGGGTAGATCTCCACTTATCGGTTTTGGGTACACCAAAATATCGATATCCAGATCGATTTTCGACCACGCTTTTAATAAACCTAATGGATAGGTTGATAAGATTCTTAATCTATCTGCTCTGTACCAACCACGGTGAGTCACCAGTAAGGGCAAGGTGACAATTTTCACTTCGTTCTTATCGATAGTGACCGTGCTCACCACTGCACCATCCCAGCCAATATTCACCTGCTGATGTTGCCGCCCACTTCGACTGCTAATGCGGCAGCGCAATTGTGCTTGCTCGCCCATAAAGCACGGCTCAACAGACAACACCTCAACCGACAAACCTGACAAAGCAGCGTAGGTATAAAACATACACGTGTGCATTAATGACAGAAGTAAAAAGGTCATGACTAAAATAAGGTTATTTTGATAATTTGTCCCTAATAGCCACAATATTAATAATGTGGCTAAAAAGCCTAAACCTGCTTTAGACGGTAATATAAAAATATTTTTACGGTGAAGTGTTTGTTTTTTATTAGGAGGGATACGCCGTGTTAACCAGCGCTGATAATAAGATAAAGAGTGACGCTTTTGCATAAATTAATCTACTACTGCGACATGCTGTAACATTTTTTGTATTGTAGACGTGGCGCTTTCGAGACTGGCTTTCGGCAATAAACGATGTGCCACAACAGGTAACATTACTGCCTGTAGGTCGTCAGGAATGACGTAATCCCGCTGCTGCAATAAAGCCCATGCTTTTGCGCAATGCAGCCAAGCCAAGCCTGCACGAGGAGACAAGCCACTCACAAACTCATGATTATCTCTCGTATGCGCTAGCAAACGCTGCAGATAATCAACGACATTTTCACTCACTTTAATTTGATGAACTATTTTTTGAAGCGCTTTCAATTGCTTTAATGAAACCACTGCTGATAATTCAGCTAACACTGACTGGGTACCTCCCCCCTGCAATAGCAGACGCTCCGCTTCTTGCGTGGGATAACCTAGCGATAAACGCATCATAAAGCGATCAAGTTGAGATTCCGGTAATGGAAAGGTACCGGATTGATGCAAAGGGTTTTGAGTAGCTATAACAAAAAATGGGCTAGGTAAATCATACGTGTTGCCATCGGCAGTCACTTGTTGCTCACCCATCGCTTCTAGCAAAGCACTTTGAGTTTTGGGCGATGCACGATTGATTTCATCTGCAAGCAGGACTTGAGTAAAAACAGGCCCTTGATGAAACTCAAACTCACCACTGTTTTTACGATAAATCGAACTACCCGTAATATCTGCAGGCAATAAATCGCTCGTAAATTGTACTCGCTGAAACTCTAAACCAAACACCTTAGCTAATCCCTGAGCTAAAGTGGTTTTACCCATACCGGGTAAATCCTCTAGTAACAAATGCCCTCCGGCTAACAAACAACAAAGCGCGTGCTCAGTCACTGCTTGCTTGCCATAAATAATATCACCTAAAGCATTACTTAAGGAATGAATAAGGTCTTGTGCGGTTGTTGCCATTATTGTGTTTATCTCTACTTTGTATTAACGGTGCAATTGTTTTTAACGATACGGGTTTATATTATCGAATGAGGCCTGATACTACATCGTGAATACTATATATAGACTGAACGACATAACGCATCGCACCATTTATTGACTCGGGATTCGGTCAGGTTTTCTTGCTGATCTTCATCTATCGCCAAACCCATAAAACAGGTTTCGCCCGTGACGGGATGTGTAGTCTCCGCCTTAGAGGCATCATAATCATATCCCTCAACCGACCAATGCCCAACAACAGTTGCACCGTTAGCGATGACGACATTATGTAACATACCCATCGCATCTAGAAAGTAATCACCATAACCAAATTGATCGCCCAAACCGAACAGAGCGACAGTTTTACCCGTAAAATCAACAGATTCAATATCGTGCCAAAACTCTTCCCAATCCGATTGGATTTGCCCGAAGTCCCATGTGGGGATACCTAAAATAATATGTTTGTATTCTGTAAATTCTAGCTGGGTTACATCCGCAATATCATGGACTTCTACTACCATATGATCATCTGATGAATCTGCTGCTGAAGACATTTGAACTAAGTGCTGTAAACGTTGCTGAATCAGTCCAGCAACGCGCTCCGTATTACCTTCATCGCTCCCAAAAAACAAACCAATTGTTAACACATCCACTCCTAAAATAACCGACAAACCGCAAAAGCGGAGATTGTCCCAATGTTTATACGCAACCGCAAGCGGCAAAATACTGCCATTACTTTATCAAATAATGGAGAGATGGCATAAGAATCATCTTTACATTAAAAATGGTCATAAAAACATGAATAAGCAACGCCATTTTTTTGTCACTCTCTTATTCAAGGCTAACAACCTGAAGTCTAAGCTGTTGTTTAACAAGCATTATTTTTTATTTCTGTTACATTGGTATACATTTCGCATACTATCTAATCAGTACAATTAACAACCGATTTAATATTAACGATATGTTTTTGCTAAAACATTTACGATATAGGTCGATAACTAGTTTTAGCTGCTACTACATTTACATTTTATAGGTATTATCATGGCAACGAATGTTAACCAAGCGAGCGAGGTAGGTACACCTCTATCCACCGAAGCGTCGGTCAATAAACGTAATATAGTAAGTTCAGCGGTAGCAGCTAATGCCAGTACCGCTCAACAGCACGAGTCGAATATACAACTTAAGCTAACGTCGTTATTACAGACAACACTAAAAATCGAGCCTTTATTTGATTTGTTTTTTGGTCAACTACAGCACCTATTGAAAATTAATAGCTGCTCATATAGTTTCCAAGAAAAAAACATCACCATTAAGCTAGGTAAAGTGTCTACCCACACCACCGACTATTCCCTGCGATTACAAGACAGCTATTTAGGTAATATTGTTTTTAGCCGAAAGCAACGTTTTGCAACTGAAGAGCTAGAACATCTAGAAGGCTTATTAAGCATTCTTATTTATCCGTTACGCAATGCCTTAAGCTATAGAGATGCGATTCAACAAGCACTCAGTGATCCATTAACCGGCTTAGCTAACCGTGGCGCACTTGAGCAAGCCATTGCTCACCAATGGCAAATGGCACAACGATACGAACAACATTTCTGTGTGTTAATGCTAGATATTGATCACTTTAAAAGTATTAACGATAACTACGGCCATGGTGTAGGAGACAATGTACTTAAAGCAGTGGCGCACAGTATTAGCGATACAACCCGACAAACCGATGTCGCCTATCGTTATGGTGGCGAAGAATTTGTCGTGATTTTAAATAAGAGTGCATTATCTGGCGCATTAATTATTGCAGAACGTATACGAGAAAATGTCGCCGCCCTTTCCATTCCTGTAGATACTAAAGGCAAGGAAAAAGTGAAGGTAACGATAAGTATCGGCGGTAGTTGCTCTTCTTACTGCTCAGATACTCAAGATTTATTAAGACAAGCCGATAAGGTTTTATATTGTGCGAAGAATGCAGGTCGAAATCGCGTAGAGTTTTCCTCAAAGGAAGGAAATACTCATACCCAGCGCGATTTTTTAGTGACTGCCGACGGGCGTCAGCACTAACGGCACATTTGATTGCCGGTAGTGCAGCGTACCTCTCGACAAGTTACCGCTTATTTTTTTTGCGGTAGCTTGTCGTCTGCTTATTGGAACGCAACTTACGTTGGTGACGTTCGCGAATGTCTAATTGCGCACGCGTTAATGGCTGAGCCGAAGGAGCATTTACGCCAGCTGTCACACACAACTCTTTAATTTCTGTATCGGTTAGCTCAACCCATTGCCCTACACGCACATGGGATGGAATAAAAATATTACCGTAACGTACGCGTTTTAGTCGGCTAACGGTCACACCCTGTGATTCCCATAAACGTCGAACCTCTCGATTACGACCTTCCATCACCACACAATAAAACCACTGATTACGACCTTCACCTGCACCATCAACTACGTCGGTGAATTTAGCCATACCGTCTTCTAATTCTACACCGTCTTTAAGACGTTGCTTCATATCGTTATCTACATCGCCTTGAATACGCGCGAGATATTCACGATCAATAACCGACGATGGATGCATTAATTTATTCGCCAGTTCACCTTCGTTGGTAAACAATAATAAACCGCTTGTATTAAAATCTAAACGGCCAACAGAGATCCAACGATCACCGCTAATAGGCGGTAAACGGTCATAAACGGTAGGACGACCTTCTGGGTCTGAGCGGGTACAAATCTCACCTTCCGGTTTATTGTAAAGTAGCACCCGAATGCGGCGCTCTTCTGGTTTTTCTAATTTGATACGGCGACCATCAACATCCACTCTATCTTCAGAGTTCACGCGATCACCTAGCGTAGCTAATTCGCCATTAACTTTGACCTTGCCTTGCTGAATGACTTTTTCCATTTCACGGCGTGAACCTAAACCAGCACGCGCCAATACTTTTTGAAGTTTTTCACCTTCAGGGCCTAACTCTTTTACGTCTGTTACATCTACTTCATCATTCATTTAATGAATCGCCTGCTCATCATTAGAGCTTTTAGTTTCTGTGTTTACTTCTGCTTCTGCTTCTGCTTCGTCAGTATTTTGTTGTACTAGAGAAAAGTCTTCTTGGACTTCTTCTTTAAAACTTTCTGTATTATTTTCTGTATTGTTCTCTGTTTTACTTTCAGGGCTTTCAGCGACATCGCTTCCTTCGGCAACTACAACACCATCAACATCTTCTTCATCGTTCGTTGGTGGCACATCTTGCAAATTTAATTCGGGGTTAAGTAAATCAATATCTGTTAATTCTTGTAGTGATGGCAGTTGTTCAAGACTTTGCAAATTAAAATAATCTAAAAAGTTTTTAGTGGTGGCAAACAACGAAGGTCGACCAGGAACATCGCGATGACCTATCACTTTTATCCAATCACGTTCGGTGAGTGTTTTAATAATATGACTACTCACTGCCACGCCACGAATTTCTTCAATATCGCCACGGGTGATCGGTTGGCGATAAGCAATAATGGCAATAGTTTCCATTAATGCACGAGAATAGCGTTGCGGTTTTTCATCCCATAAACGGTTAACCCACGCGGCATTTTCTTCTTTCACTTGAAAGCGCCAACCACTAGCCACTTCTTTTAATTCAAATCCATTGTCATCGCAAGATTGTTGAATCTCGTTTAGTGATTCTAGAATATCCTGTTTACTCACTTGCGCTTCTACTGGCAGTTCATCACCTTCTTCCGTTTCTTTTGTTTCGGTCACAAATAAACTATGTAGCTTATCAACAGAAACCGGTTGCCCATGCGATAAAATTGCGCCTTCTAAAATTTTTCTGAGTTGTGATTTTTCTATCATAATAATTAACTGTTGCTAAATTAATTGGCTATTGATGAATAATGTTAAGAGGTACCGTTAAGAAATACGTTTAAGGAATATTTTATTCGGACTTGGCTTTCACATGAATTGCACCAAACGATTCGTTTTGAACAATATCAACCAGTGATTCTTTAATTAATTCCATGATTGCCATAAACGTGACAATCACCCCCAAGCGACCCTCGGAAACCGTAAAAAGGCTCACGAAAGGTACGAAGGTTTTTTCTGCGCTAAGACGTTCGAGTACTTGCGTCATTCGTTCTCGTGTCGACATCCTTTCCATTTCGACTTGATGGCTTTCGAACATATCTGCGCGGCGTAGTACATCGGACAACGCCAGTAAAATCTCTTTAAAATCAACTTCAGGGTCTGGTCGAGTCAAATTGCGATCGGGCGCGTCGACACTCACGGGATGAATATCACGATACATTCGTGGCATGGTTTCAATATCTTCAGCAGCAGTTTTAAAGCGCTCGTATTCTTGTAACCGACGAATCAACGCAGCACGAGGATCATCGCCCTCATCTTCATCTTCTTCTTGGTTTCGCGGCAACAGCATACGTGACTTAATTTCTGCCAACATAGCGGCCATCACTAAATATTCCGCCGCCAATTCAAACTGTAAGTTATTCATCATATCCACATACGCCACATATTGATGGGTAATTTGGGATACGTTTACTTCAAGAATATCTAAATTTTGACGGCGAATAAGATACAACAACAAATCTAAGGGGCCTTCAAAGGCTTCTAAGATAACTTCTAATGCATCAGGGGGAATGTAGAGGTCTTTGGGTAAATTGGTATAAGCCTCACCGTTGACTAGGGCGAAGGGCATTTCGTCTTGTTCTGGTTTGTCTGTTGACGACGAGGACAGAGCATCAACGCTATCCGGTACGGCTGTATTATTCGTTTCTTCAACCTTCACTGCCTTTTCTATGAGGGCATTGTCGGCTATAAGATCGTTATCGTTGGCAGTCGTTGTCATTATCTTCCAGAAAATTGTGGACTCTCACGAGTCGTGCATACTTGCTGGCGATTATAACGACTTTTAAGCACAGCCGCAGTAATTATGTTTGTGTCTATTGTTTATGCCGACATATACCTCTGTAATTGTGGCTACCTTTCTAGCTATACCTCTAGCTAGAAAGGTCATTATATTAATACGGCTATATTGATACGGCCATGTAACTTTTATACAACTTTCGGATTATTGCCCCAACAAGCTACGTAACATCCATGCTGTTTTTTCATGCACCACCATACGATCGGCAATAAGGCTGGCCGTTGACTCATCATCTGCTTTTTGCGCTAAAGGCAAGATTCGACGAGCAGTGCGAATCAACGTTTCATTATCTCGCGTAAGAATGCTGACCATTTCATCGGCTGTGGGCACCCCCACTGTCTCGGCAATAGAGGTGAGTGCTGCGAACTGGTTATATGTGCCCGGAGCTGGAAAGCCTAGTGTGCGAATACGCTCCGCCACATCGTCTACAGCAGTCGCTAGCTCTGTGTATTGAGCTTCAAACATGAGATGAAGATCATGAAATCGTGGACCCACTACATTCCAATGGAAATTATGTGTCTTTAAGTACAGCGTGTAGGTGTCTGCCAATAACTCTCCCACACCATGAGCAATCTCTTGACGCTCTTTCTCGCTAATCCCCACATTCATTTGATAATCTGCTGACATAAATAGACCCCTTATTTACATTTTTCATTATTTGATAACTTAACCATTTATTGCTTAACACTTCATGGCTTAGCTGCTGATACAATACGAGCTACGTAAACCATTCCAAAGTGAGGCCATCTTAAAACTATTAAAAATAGACTTCTAATACTCAATAGCTATACATGCTATAGGTTTTATCAAAAACGCTTATATCTATGGAGACAAATAAGCGACTGAGGCATTACTTAGGAATATTTAGCAGGATTCGCTACGCACTTCTTTCTGATAGCTAGATACTTCTATATCGACTACCTCAACGGTAATTGATATATCAGTGAATGGGAGGGCTTTTAGTGCCTTCAGTACATGAACAGATAGATCAGCTTTTTGCTGTTCATTGCGCCCTTGTAGAATTTTTAACACGACGTGAATAAAATCGGAGGAACTCTCTCCTATGTAACTATGCATATAAGGAATAGCACGACACTTGATGTCTTCGGGCGCAAATAACGAGGATGCCAACGCCCCTTGATAAACCGACTTAAGCAGTGCTGGCACATCAACGATAGACTCTATATTGCTACTGTATTCAATAATACAATGTGGCATATTATTCCTCGCTTATTAGTGTTATTTCTACGATATTTTCAAAATACAAACTATTCGAAGACACCACAACCCTGCCTAACAATCACCGGCTCATCGCCTGTCATATCTACTACGGTCGTTGCTTCCATTCCACAAAAACCACCATCAATAACAAGCTCCAATTGGTGCTCCAAAGTCTCGCGGATATCATAAGGATCGGTCAATGGCTGAGACTCATTGGGTAGTATTAATGTGCTCGTCATCATTGGCTCATTGAGTTCTTCCAATAATGCGAGTGCAACAGGATTACTCGGCACACGTAATCCTATCGTCTTACGCTTAGGGTGCTTTAGGCGGCGCGGCGTTTCTGATGTTGCTTCTAAAATAAAAGTAAAAGGCCCCGGCGTAAAATTTTTGATCATTCTGTAGGCTTGGTTGTTCACTTTGGCGTAGGTCGCAATTTCCGACAGGTCACGACAGACCAAAGTGAAGTTATGATGTTTGTCTAACTGACGAATACCCCTAATACGATCTAGTGCGAATTTATCGCCAATATGACAACCTAATGCGTAAGCAGAGTCTGTTGGGTAGGCGACAAGTCCACCTTTGCGAATAATCTCTACGGCGCGAGTAATAAAGCGTGCTTGAGGGTTTTCTGGATGGATACTGAATAATTGAGCCATTGTTATCCTCTTATTTTATGGTCGATCTTGCTGTCGATCTGTTATTTATGGAACCTGTTATTTATGGGATCTTTTATTTACAGGACCTTTTATTTACGGAGCCTCTGAACATGTCACGCATCATTTTTCGTCGGCTAACATTATAACTAGTTAAATCGCGTCCAAACGGGCTCACAGCTCTCTGGCAATGGTGAATAGCCCCCTAGTGACTGCCAAGCATTCTTCGGACTGTGAAAATCGCTACCGCACGAGGCTAGCAAAGAAAAATCTGCCGCTGCACGCGCCAATTTATCTGTCACGCTAGGCTCTTGATGCCCACTAACCACTTCCATCGCCAGCCCACCTGCATCCAAAAAATCTTGTAGTAATTGATAGAGCTTAGTACGCGTTAAATCGTATTTGTCTGGGTGCGCCAACACAGGGATACCCCCCGCTTGTAGAATCCAGCCCACAATCACCTCCATATCCGGCCAGCACTGCTTTACATCACCTGCCTTACCTGCCCCTAAATAACGTTTAAATGCTTGCGGGAAGGTACTCACGTAACCATTATCAATCATATGCTGAGCAAAGTGTGGCCGCCCTATTGCACCACCGTTAGCATAATGTTGCGCTCCTGCTAATGCGCCTTTAATGCCTGCCTTTTCTAAGCGTTGAGCGATTGTCTCTGCTCGGTCTATTCGTGCTTGTGTTTGCTGAGCCACGGCGTCTTGTAATACCGGCGAATCCACATCAATATCTAAACCAACAATATGAACGCCTCGTCCATTCCACTGAGTAGACAACTCTATACCGGTAATAATCGTTAAGGCATTATCATTGTCGTTATCACCAATAAGCGCATTAGACGATTTAGCGGCTTGCTGTGCAGTGGCTATCCCCTCTAATGTATCGTGATCCGTTAAGGCCAAGACACTGACCCCTTGCTGTTTAGCTAAAGCAACTAAGTCTTGCGGGGATAAGTAACCATCGGAACAATGGCTATGGGTATGTAAATCGTACACATTCGTTCTCTTCATATTATTCATAACACTCATTATGGCTGACTTGATGAGGAAGTTGAACGATTAATTCAATCTAAATAATGACATCCGTATAACGAACACTTATGCTAGCCGCTCATGTAGAGCTAAGCGGCTAGACAGTCATTAGTATTCACTAATACAGATACATCACACAACAAATATTCACCATACTGAGTAATTATATAGATACCCATGAGCAGCAATAACCCAACGCCAGACCAGCAAAATAATACCGAAACAGCAAACGCCGTGGCCAAGCCAGAACGAAAAGAAAATATGCTGGTTAATATTTTGGTCAATATTATTATCCCTACCCTCATCTTATCTAAATTTAGTGGTGAAGATGACCTTGGGGTAGAACTTGCCATTGTCGTTGCACTCAGCTTCCCTCTCGCTTATGGCTTAAAAGAGTTTTTTGCTGTGGGCAAGTTCAACCTATTTTCGGCAATTGGTATTATTAGTATTATGTTGACTGGCGGTATGGCACTCCTAAAACTTCCACCGGAATACATCGCTATTAAAGAAGCGGGGATTCCAGCTTTGTTTGCAATATTTACTCTCATTTCACTCAAAACACGCTTTCCGCTGGTAAAAACGTTTTTATATAACGACAAAATTCTGCAAATAGACAAAGTAAACACTGCTCTAGAGTCGAATAACAACAAAGACCATTTCGAACAAGTACTAACCAATGCCTCTTATCTTATTGCACTCTCATTTGTATTGTCATCGATATTAAATTACATACTGGCGATAATGATCTTAGTAAGCGAGCCCGGCACAGAAGCCTTTAATGCCGAATTAGGCAAAATGAATGCCCTTAGCTTCCCCGTGATTGCAGTACCTGCCACCATCGTTATGATGTTTGCGTTGTTTTATTTGTTTAAACAAATTAAAAAACTCACGCAGTTAGAGTTAGAAGATATTCTTAAACAACAGTAGCTATTAATAGCAGTCATCGACAACAAAAAATATAAAGGAAAGAACATGTGGTACGTATTCATTTGTGAAGATAAACCTGGCACTTTAGCGCTGCGCATGAAAACCCGTGCGGCTCACATCGAGCGCTTAAACGCATTAAAAGACCAAGGCAAACTATTTGTAGCGGGACCGTGCCCCGCTATCGACAGCGAAGACCCTGGTGAAGCAAGCTTTACTGGCAGCGTTGTCATTGCCGAGTTTCCATCACTAGAAGACGCGCAAGCATGGGCTGACGACGAACCTTATTTGGCCGCCGGTGTTTACGACAACGTAACGGTGAAACCATTTAAGAAAGTATTACCTTAAAAGCACTGCCTTAAATAAATTGCTTTAGATAAATTGCTTTAGATAGAAAATACTACAGTCATAAATAAGCATTAGTCTATAGCGAATGATTACTTTTACCTTTTGAGTACACACTATGTCTACTGTTCTTAGCGTCAACATGAATAAAATTGCCCTATTGCGTAACTCTCGTGAGGGTAACTATCCTAACGTTGTCTCATTTGCCGAGTTAGCGATTGGTGCAGGCGCAAAAGGCATTACCGTACATCCTCGCCCAGACCAACGGCACATTCGCCCTAGCGATGTTGAACAACTCAAACAACTCACGGATAAGCATGACGGTTGTGAGTTTAATGTGGAAGGCAATCCGTTTGAATCATCCCTATCAAATCCCTCTGCAAGCAATGGCATAGACAAAGAATATCCCGGCTTTATGGCCATCATTGATCGAATTCGTCCCAATCAAGCCACTCTCGTACCCGACAACAACGATCAACTCACCTCTGATCATGGTTTCGATCTAAAAGAAGATACCAGCGAACTGACCATCATTATTCAGCAGCTTAAACAATGGAATGTCCGCGTGAGTTTGTTTATGGACCCAGATATTGAGCAAATAGATCTTGCTAAAGCCATTGGCGCAGACCGTATTGAGTTTTATACCGGCCCCTATGCAGCGAATTTCAACACCGAAGAACACCAAGCAACCGTCAACACCTACCGTAAAGCAGCGCAACATGCGCACGATATAGGCTTAACCATTAATGCTGGGCACGACTTAAACCAAGCTAATCTAGCAGAATTTTTAACCATCGCCCCTATTGCCGAAGTCTCTATCGGCCACGCACTCACCGTAGAATCGCTACTGATGGGCTATACAAAAACCGTAGAAGCCTATAGTAAAATTTGTCAGTTCGACTACACTAAGAAGTAACACAGCGATAACAAACTAATCGCAATAACTAACAATAACTAACAATAACTAATTAGTTATACCTAATAATAAAAACCAATAACAGAGCTCTAGCGGAGACACCTTATGCATTCTATTCTTGTTACCGATTATATGGATCACAACCCTCACGCCATTCACGCGACTACCAGCATCAAAGAAGCCGTCACCATGATGTTAAAAGAAGGCGTTATTGGTGCCCCAGTAGTGGATAAAAACAACCAGCTGATTGGCTATTTATCCGAGCAAGATTGCGTGAAAGACATGCTAAATGATGCGTTTTATTCAGAAGAGCCCGGCCCAGTATCTAGCGCTATGCAAACCGAAGTCGTGAGCGTAACACCTGAAACTAGCATTGTAGAGATTGCACAAACCATCATGACTAACCGCCCCAAAAACTACCCTGTAGTAACCGATGGCAAACTCGTTGGTCTTATCAGTCGCAGCGATGTATTACGTGCATTACTAGAGCACGAAGAAGACGGGTACTTCAGCAAGCCGAAGGTATAAAGTAAAATATATACATGCTAGACACACAGACTTGGATAATATTTATTTATTCGGCACTGGCCTTAGCTTTCGCTCCCGGACCCGGGATACTCTATGTGCTTTCCCGTACCATATCCGGCGGTCGATCCGCAGGAATCGCTTCTACAGTAGGTTCAGCAGGTGGCGGGGTGTTACATGTATTTGCTACCGCTATAGGCGTTTCGGCGCTACTAGCAACCTCTGCCATCGCCTTCTCTATCGTCAAATACTTAGGTGCAGCCTTTCTGATTTATCTTGGTATCACGATGATTATATCGGCACGGAATGCGAAGCAATCCGACATGGCTGAAACAGAAGCCGAACTAAAAAGTGAACAAAAAAATCAAAAGAAAAAGAAAGAAGAATTTAGGTCTTTATTTTATCAAGGAATGATTTCTGAAGTACTCAACCCCAAAACAGCCGTTTTTTTCTTGGCATTTATCCCTCAATTTTTCACACCAGAAACAGGGAATGTTTTTAATCAGTTTTTAATACTTGGCACTATTGTGGTTATATTAAATACCCTTCCCGACTTTTTAATATCCTTTTTCTCTAAGCCTATAGAGCGTTTATGGCAAACAAGCTTAAGATTTAGAAAGGCACAACAAGCCACCTCGGGAGCATGCTTAATTGGACTAGGGGCATATTTAGCGCTATCAGGAACCGACAATCACTTGGCTGAAAAAGACATTAACTAAAAAAATAGAATATAAAATCCTTTGTGAACCGCCTACGTTAATAAACTCTTGGAGCATTCGACAATGCTAACAGACAACATAAAAACCTCTATCGATGAAAGCGTGCTTTGCTGGTTAGCAACAGCCGATAACAATGGCACGCCTAACTGTTCACCGAAAGAAATTTTTACTTATCATAACGACTCTCATCTTCTTATAGCTAAAATTGCTTCACCCGAAAGTGTGGCAAATATCCAAGCCAACCCTGAAGTCTGCGTGAGCTTTGTTCACGTGTTTAAGCAGAAAGGATTTAAAATTAAAGGACAAGCAATTTATGCTGATACTAATAACGAAACCTTTCAAGAACAAATAACATTAATACAGGCTTTAGCCGGGGATAACTTTCCCATTAAAGGCATTATCGTGATTGAAGTCTCTAGTGTTAAACCGATTATTGCCCCCGGATACTATCTAACACCCGGCGCAACAGAAGAAAGCCAAATAGAAGGTGCAAAGCGCACATATGGCGTAAAATAGATTAGGGAAAAAATAGTTACAACGAACTGTCACGCACTAGCTAGCTTCACCGCTCGTTGGGTTAACAGCATCACTAGAATAACGGAGAGGCCGAATACATATAAACCCACGTGTACCTCTACGCTTGCTAGCACACTCAGTTTTGACGCGACGATTAATACGGCAACCACCATCACATCTAACATCGCCCAACGACCATAATCGTGCATGAGCTTTATATAACGATTGATCGTAGGTGAAGAAATAGTTTCACCGCTAAAAATCACTTTATACAAGAAAAACATTTTTACTAGCGGCAAGACAATACTAAACAGAAAAACCACAACAAACAAAATCACCTGACCATTCGATAGCAACGCAAAAATACCCGACAACAACGAATACGTTGTTGATATCACCACGAGCTTAGACACAGTAATTAACGGGAGCGAAACACCTAGCACCAATAGTATGGATGCTAGGATAAATAACAACTTGGGAGAGAATAGAAAACGTTTCATTTTTTATGGTTAAAATTATTCGTAAAAACTATTCAGTAGTCGATGAGCTGGAGCTATCCAACTCATCAAATTTGACTGCCATAGTCGGGTTGCGGCGTGTGAGTTTTTTGATAGTCACATCTTGCGCTTTATTGTTAGCCAACCGAAGGTTACGATCTGTGCCTAGCAAGGCATCTTTAGTTTTTTGCAGGTGGTCGATAGATTTATCAATTTCATCAATAGCCGTTTGAAATTTTCTGGACGCTAAATCATAGTTCTTCGCGAAAGCGGTTTTAAAATTATCTAAGTCGCTTTCGAAGTTGGTGATATCCACACTTTGCGCTTTCACCAACGCCAGCTCTCGCTTATATTCTAGCGACTTCATTGCCGCGTTACGCAACAATGTAATAATGGGGAGAAAAAACTGCGGACGAACAATATACATTCTTGGGTAGCGATGAAACACATCAACGATACCCGAGTTATAGAGCTCACTTTCTGGTTCTAGCAACGATACCAGCACTGCATATTCACAGCCCTTCTCATTACGATCTTTATCCAACTCCTTTAAAAAATCTTCGTTCTTTTTCTTAGTCGCCGTCGTGTCCAGTTCGTTTTTCATTTCAAACATAATCGACACGACTTCAGTGCCAGCTTCGTCCGTATCACGAAAAATATAATCACCTTTACTACCCGTACGAGCGTCATTATCTTTTTCGAAATACGCACGTGGAAACGCGGTGGCGCGAATACGATTAAACTCCGTCTCACAATGCTGCTCTAGGCTTTCACCTACCATTTTAGTCGACAGACGTGCTTTCATGTCCCGAAGGCGCTCAATGGCATCATCACGATCTTTAATTTGTGTCTCGTACTTGTCTTTGAGTGATTGCTCCGAAAGCTGGGTTTTAAGCTCGGCTTGTTCGAGGCCATATTTCAGTGCATCACGCTCTTTCTCTACTGCACTCACTGCTCCCGTAATCGCGACTTTTTTCTCCATCTGCGTAGCATCGAGCTTAGCTTGTAAACGCTGAATCTCAGTTTCTTTGGTGGCAGCAATGACTTGTAATTCTTTCGTTAACTTGGCTTCAGTCAGCTCAACAGCGATTTGTTTATCACGCTTTGCCTGCTCCAGCTCATTCACTAATGCATCTCTGGTTTTCTCAACCGCACCCAAGGCCTCGGTCACCGCCAACTTCTTCGTCACCTCGCCCGCGTCTAAGCTCGCTTTTAAGGCTTGAATCTTGATATCTTTAGCGGCAGCCGTTTTTTGCAGCTCACTACTTACCTCACTTTTAGCCAGCGCTACCGCATTCAGCTTATCCTGCTCGGCCAACACCAAACGATCGTGTAATTGCTGCTCAAAATCCTCATCGCGAACCTGCTTTACAATATCCGCATAACCAGTTTCGTCAATTTTGAAAGCTTTATCACAGTGTGGGCAGATAATATCGTGCATGTTTTGCTCTTTTTTCGGTGTTTATGGGGGATATGGTGTTTGAAATATTATAATGCAGATTGATTGGTGAAATGCTGGTTTGATGTAAATAATTGAATGGTTAGTGGGACAACCGAGACCGCCCCTTTTGCTTTACACTTGCAAGCCATATTTATATTAAGTCTCTACCGCACTCTCTACATACTGCTTCATTCTCATCAGGGTAGAGGTCAATATCAAGTAAGTTTTCAGTATTACAATGATCGCATGGCAGCCACCGGTCTTGTATAAACACATCAAAAGGAGTAGTTCTATGAATTAGCCTCACTGCAATAGGATCAATAACGCAATAAAAATTTACAGGCTTTTTAGCTGGTGGAACAACGATTGTTCCAACTTGTTTGATTACACCAGCATTTGACCAGGAAACAATTTTATTTCTAACCGCCTGACCTGTAATTTTCAAGACATCATTGGCTACGTAGTTTATTGTAAATAACTCCCTACCAACTTTTTGCATATTTTTCATGATGTCTTCACCATACAACTCGCCACAAAGAGTGTCAGCAAAAATTATACTTGCTTGATCTACTGCAGGAAAGTCTATGGAAGTCGATGCGAGATTACGCTCTGCTTGCCGAGCTAAAATAGTCTCGCAAAGACGAATCATGTTTCTCGGTGAACTATTTGCCATGATACATATTGCATCATCTACATCTACATTTGAAGCAGTCGTTAATAACTCGTTAATACTAGAAACTTTATCATTACTATAAGCTTTCAGGCGTTTTTCTAGCACACTTTTTAATCCACTGCGATTCCATCCTAACCTGTATTGAGAAACTCTATCTGGCCTAGCATCATCGCGGTAATACGGTTCCACTTTATCCCATAAGAAAAATTTAAACCCATATCCATCTAGCCCTAACAACTCAAGATCTTTTATTATGGGTTGAATTAACCTGTAAGAGGCTTCAGGATTATTTCCAGTTTGCTCTGTTTCGTCTATACGATCTATAAGAATATATATAGATTTAAATTTAAGGAAGCTCTGAACAACCCATTAAAAATGAGTTGAGGTTAATAGTTTAATAAAATACTGAAAATACTGCGGATAACGCCTATTATTTTCTGTGTTTTTCCCTGTTATCTAGCGAATGGCTAGATAACAGGCGCATCTATCCTAGTGCGCTAACTGATCCATTCGAATGAGGTTATAAAACCCCGCCAATAAACATAATCGATCATGGTTTTTAGCGAGACCTTTATAACGCACTTTGTGATAACCAAATCGACGTTTGATCGCTAAAAATGGATGCTCCACCTTCGCTCTCACTTGCGCCTTAATTTTTTCTGTTGCACGTACATCACTATTTTTGGGTAAGGATTTAAGCTTGCCTGGGCGGCAAGCAATAAACCATTCGACTTTTCGATCTTGATGCTCTTCACGCTTATCTATACCCACGTAGCCAGCATCGCCCCACACACGCTTCTCTTCACCGTGCAATAATTTATCCGCCGCCGTAATGTCATGCTCGTTAGCAGGCGTGGTATCAATACTGTGAATGCAACCTACCGAATCATCTGTACCAATATGCATCTTCATACCGAAGTACGACTGATTTCCTTTTCTTGTTGAGCTCATTTCTTCATCACGCTTACCGGTCTTATTCTTTGTTGACGACGGTGCACTGATGATGGTCGCATCGACAATAGTGCCTTCTTTTAGCGTTAAGCCTTCTTGCGTTAAGTGTTTGTTAATCAGGGTAAACACCGCTTCGCCGAGTTTATGTTTCTCTAGCAGATGACGAAAATTCAATATAGTCGTTTCATCGGGGATTGGACCTATTATACGTAAGCCTGCAAATCGGCGCATTGATTCTATTTCATATAACGCATCTTCCATTGCGGGATCGCTGAGATTATAAAAGAGCTGCATACAGTGCACTCGTAACATAACCGATAAACGGTATGGCCTACGGCCATTAC
>Ga0233426_10000948_pt1 | contig 28392 bp, 24 predicted proteins | sample SI_118_April2016_6_FD_179875 | JGI IMG/M metagenome (GOLD analysis project Ga0233426, IMG submission 179875) | Seawater microbial communities from Saanich Inlet, British Columbia, Canada - SI_118_April2016_10_MG | ecosystem: Environmental > Aquatic > Marine > Inlet | place: Canada: British... | reverse complement strand
CTAAATAAAAGACTTCAGGTTGATAATTGGTTTCCCTAAAAGGTTTCGATATGTCGTCTGAATATATTTGCCACCATGATTGAAGGGTAAACCCGAAGAACAACGCATCACCATTTACAAACATATCCTCATGGTTTATTGGTACTTTTAAACTTATTTGAAATTTAGATTCTAACTCTTCAAGATTATCTGACCACTCACCAAAGTCGTGGTAAGCGTCTTTGTTTATATTATTCGTTGTAAGTACAGGCAATATATAATTCATTTTATGAGGCGTGAGAACATAAGGGTCAAACTCTGTTTTTCTTTCTTCAATAATTCTTCGAGATATTGCACCGAGCTTAACGGGCTTATTGGTGGCTTTATCCTCACTGAGCCTTTTTTCACAAAGCGAGTAAAGTTTTTTTACAGTGACGTTTTCAGCAGATCTTTCAAGTTCATTTAATAAACAATTACTTAAATTTTGGTCGGCTGACCCATAAGTAATACCGGAAAGGCTAAAAATAGAAATAAATAAAGATAATTTCACTATGGTTGTATATTTTTTAAAAATCACTTGATTACCTTTTATTAATGAAAATAATATTCTAGTTGAAAAAAAATTGCCGATAAAGCATAAATACTCTATCGGCAATATTAAAATGGTACTAGTTGTTAACGAGTATACTATTTTAGTTTCAATTAGAAAGTGAGTTTATTCACCTTCATAAGCAGTTTGCTTTTCTAAAGTTGAGTTGCTAACACCAAACCTTGTTTTATAGCACGTTTAGCATCAAGTTCTGCTGCAACATCTGCACCACCAATTAAGTGATATGGCTTATTCAGACCTTCCACTAACTCTCTTGCTGGATCTTGTCCTGCACAAATAATGACATTATCAACATCTAATATTTGTTCCTTTCCACCAATACTCAAATGCAAACCTGCATCATCAATTTTATGATACTCACACGAAGAAATCATCTTCACTTGTTTGTTTTTAAGACCTAGGCGATGAATCCAACCGGTAGTTTTACCTAAACCTGCTCCAACTTTCGTTTCTTTACGTTGTAGTAAAAACACTTCACGAGCGGGTGCAGACACCTCTGCTTTCATGCCTTCAATACCGGCACGTGCTTGGAGTGTCATATCAACGCCCCACTCTTTCATATAAGCTTCGATATTTTGACTGGTTCCTTCACCTGCATGCACTAAGTACTCAGAAACATCGAAGCCGATGCCACCTGCGCCAATAACCGCTACTTTTTTACCAACGTGTTTTTTATGCCTAAGCACATCGATATAATTTAATACTTTAGGGTGTTCAATTCCTTCAATAGGAGGAGTACGCGGGTTTATACCTGTAGCGATAACAACTTCATCAAAATCACTGTTATTTAACTCGGCTGCTGTTACTTTGGTGTTTAATTTTACGGTTACACCTGTTAATTCAAGTTGACGAGAAAAATAACGAATAGTTTCTGCAAACTCTTCTTTTCCTGGAACTTGTTTGGCGATATTGAATTGTCCTCCGACCTCATGTGCACCATCAAAAAGTGTCACTTCATGTCCAGCTTCAGCCAATGCGGTTGAAGCAGATAAACCAGCAGGACCTGCGCCAACGACTGCAATTTTCTTTACTGTCTTTGTAGGGATAATATTTATTTCTGTTTCAAAACAGGCACGAGGATTAACTAAACAGCTCGCCATTTCACCTAAGAAAACATGATCTAAACAAGCTTGATTACAACCAATACAGGTATTGATTTCATCACTTCGGCCTTGAGCCGCTTTATTTACAAACTCAGCATCCGCTAAAAAAGGTCGTGCCATTGAAATCATATCGGCATCGCCATTTTGCAATACTTCTTCAGCAACTTCTGGTGTATTGATTCGATTTGAAGTGATCACAGGAATGCTAAAGTGTTCTTTATATTTAGCCGTGACCCAAGTAAAAGCTGCACGTGGCACCTTAGTTTGAATCGTAGGAATACGCGCTTCATGCCAGCCTATACCGGTATTAATAATAGTTGCACCGGCTTTTTCAATGGCTTGACCAAACTGTACGGCTTCTTCAAAAGTACTACCGCCTTCAACAAGATCCATCATAGATAAACGGAATATTATAATAAATTGTTCACCAACTGCTTCACGGATACGACGAACAACATCAACACCAAATTTTATGCGATTTTCATAGGCTCCCCCCCACTCGTCATCACGTTGATTCGTTCTCAAAGCTGTAAATTGATTAATGAAGTAACCTTCAGAACCCATAACTTCGACACCGTCATAGTTAGCTTTTTGAGCTTTTACAGCAAGGTCGATGAAGCCAAGTAATTCTTCTTCTATCATTTCAGCAGTAGCGGCTTCAGGTTTAACCGGATTAATTGGCGCTTGAATAGCCGATGGTGCAATAGGACTCTTGTTATAAGCATAACGACCAGTATGTAATATTTGCATACAAATTTTACCGTCGTGCTTGTGCACTTCATCGGTAATAGCTCTGTGTTTAGCAATGTCTTCAGCAGTTTCGATCATTTTGGTATGATGATGAGTAGCGCCACGTTTAGTTGGACCATACCCCCCCGTAACAATCAGCCCACAACCACCTTTTGCACGCTCACCAAAGAAGGCAGCCATACGTTCAGTACCCTCGGGATGCTCTTCTAATCCAGTGTGCATTGATCCCATTAAAATACGATTCTTTAGCGTAGTAAAGCCAAGGTCAAGTGGTTCAAAAAGTTTTGAAAATTTTTGCTGAGACATTTTAACTCTCTTTAAATAGCTTGTGTGAAGGTCTAGGTATTTCACTGCTTATATTAAACAAATAGAAGTTTACAACTCACTCTTCGTCGAACCAAAGTTGACAGTGTCAAGTTGTGATATACAAAAGATACACCTTGAATATAAAAGTGTCAACTTTTAGTGATATTATAAAATTTTTTAAATGGATTCCAGCTTAAAAAATGGAACCTAGGAGATTGAATATATAGTTTAGGCTAAGTACACAAGGATAAAAAACAGTTAAGTTCAAACTTTACAATGATATTCAAAGTCCAATAGATACATGATTTTATCAAGGTTGGGATCTTCAGCTTATAGTCGTGTGAAATATCTACTACCAGTGCCACCCTCGCCCCATTAAACCAAAATAAATCCTAGTTCAAAAAAGGATCACTTTGATACGTTAGTGGACGTTCCTAACAGATGAGTATATAGGAATTTTGATGATGGATCTTGGCCTGTAAGTGGATCATCCTGAGTATAAATAATGCCATTTAAGCAGTCAAAGTTAACGTTATTAACTTAGTAAATATGGTCAATTACAAAAAGTAAACTGCTATTTTTCTTTGAGTTAAGCTCGTTGCTCTTGGCACCAGGTGGATATTAACTATAAATAGGCTAACCTCAATACTGGTGAGCACTACATAATAGGAATACCGCCATTTCCTAATATAAAATAGGAATAACCTGCATGAAGGTACAACGGGGAATTTGGTTCGGTTATAGCATTACTTTAATATTTTTTTTAATTGTCGCGTTGATTGGAGATTATACATATAAAAAAATACAGATAGCTAACCAGTGGGTTACGCATACTCATAAAGTATTGGCCGCGCTCGAAGCAATTACGTCAGAAATGAAAGACGCTGAAACAGGTCAGCGAGGATATTTACTAACCTCAAAAGAAAACTATCTAGAACCCTATAATTCAGCATTGTTGAACATCCCATTAAAATTGAAAATCATCGAAAACCTCATTGATGACAACCCTCAACAGCATAAAGAGATCAATCAAATAAAAGTCTTAGTAGATAGGAAAATGGCAGAGTTAGATGAAACTATTCAGCTACACCGTTCTGGCAGAGCTGAGGAAGCGCTAGAACTTGTTCTTACTGATCAGGGTAAAAACATTATGGACGAAATACGTGTTTCTTTTGAAGAAGTGCTAGCGGTCGAAAACAATCTTTTAGCGTATAGGAGTGCAGTGTCAAACCAAGCAGTTGATTATTCAACGTGGATTATTTATGGCGGCAGTTTCTTTATACTACTTATAGCTGGGTTAGTCGCTTATTTAACGTCCAAAACCATTGGCCAAGAATATATTAAATTACAAACAACACAGAAATCTCTATTTACCACAAATCAGGAGTTGGTACTAAAAACAACGAAGCTAAAACAATCTTATGAAGAGATATCTGCATTTGAATTTAAAATTAAAAAGGAAAAAGAAAAAATATATATGGCAACAATTCATAGTGCTCAACATGTCACTAATAATTTACTAAATCAGCTGATGATTGTTAAACACGGAATTGAAGAAACCCCTCAATTTGATGAAGATATTTCATCAATGTTCGATGAGATGTTAACTGAAGCTAAATCATTAATGTTCGAGTTATCTTCTGTTGATAAAATTGAGGATGAAAATATAAGACAATCTGTAAAACCAATATAAAACCTGACAATTCAAGCATGAATGTCCTGAAGAAATTGCGTCAAAGACACTCCGTATTTTGTTTAACTTTAGCTGTCGATTGCTTATTATACTGGATGATAAATCAATTCTGGTAAAATTAGACTTCTAAAGTAGCACCATTAGTTGTCAGCTTTATTATCAAAGTTAACATCAAGTGTTCGATTAGCAACGGCAGTAATAAGCTTACTCCAGTCCCTCAAAAATATAGTGATTATTGGTTAACATATCCCCTGAATTTTTAGTCATTTCACAAAAGCTAAAGTCGGCTATTGGCTAACTGTTGACCTAAAGAATATTCAGCATCTAGCCTCAAAAAAGATACGATTGCTGACATTAGCCTTGGCTTATCTAGCGACATTTGAACCGATGAAAATCAGCCCTGCGTTAGATAATAGAATTGTTCTAAATTTCATCAGGAATTTATAAAGTCAAAAATTCTAATTTGATTAGAAAATACCAAAGCGGACATTAGATTAATATGATTTTAGGTATTAAATTTTTATCAGTCTATGCCGCTTTGGGTCACATACCTCCATGGAATTTGAGATGATTTGTGCGCAGAGCAGAATAAGAGTAGTCAAAAGACCACTTTACTATCATATAGCCATGAACTTTATTTTTATCGCTATAGTTTCACCCACATACTCCCTAAGGGCTAAGGTCAATTTTTATGCGAAACAGGGGCTGTAAAGTATTAGAAAAAGACCTCAACTACTGTGCCATAGTTAACTATAATATTGAATCTGTAGAGTTAATTTCCTTAATTAGTTCGTACATGCTTAAAATGTTATCAGAATGAATTAGTGTATATTTTTAGACGGTTCTTATAAACCAAATTTCAACAACCTCGGCGCGATAATTAATTTAGATGTTGTAGATAATTGGAACTGCATGTTCCAAAGATTAACTGATTAATAATTATAGTAAATAAATGCTTTATTTGATAAAGAGATTAAGACTTATAGATCATTAGTACACCGAAGTTATTGGAAAAGGTGATCAAAGGTTTTCACACAGACTTTAGCAATAACTGAATTTAAACAATGCGCCAAGATGGACTGTTGATCTTGCTTGGTCATTTTACTTAACATCAGCTAATACAAATTATCCATCATGCGCTCAATTTCACCTTGTGATATGAGCCATCTAAAATTAAACTATTCCAATAATATTTCATCATGTATTCGTTAGCGCTACGTTACAAATCCGTTGTAACGACAATTAATAGGTCATCAGTAATAGTTATTAAAACCTATATCACCTAAGTACATTTACTCATTATCAATTAATCCTGCTAAACCTTTTCTAACAAAACTAGGTAAAGCAAATGCTGCACTATGCAGAGCAGCATTATAGTAGTCAAAAGATAAATCACTATTTTCTACTCGTTCAACATTTAACCCTTTGGTTGGGTGATGTTTTTTTGTGGCAAAGGTAAAACTCCACAACCCCCCAGGATAAGTTAAGTTACTGAAACTGTATAAGTAAGTTTTAGGAAAAACGACATTTAACACTTTTAATAATGATTGCTGAATATCCATGGCATACCAAGAAGACTCGCCTTGCGAAACTACAATACCATCATCACTTAAGCAGCTATAAACATCTTGATAAAAAGCCTCGCCAAATAAAGGCTGTGCAGGTCCAATAGGATCGGTACTATCAACAATGATCACATCAAATTTTTCAGCGGTGTTTTTAACAAATTCAACGCCGTCACCAATTATGAGCGTTAATTTTTCGTGATCTAGATCTTTAGCCGTTTGTGGAATATGTTCACGACAAGCATCAACGACCATACTATCAATTTCAACCATCGTACATTTCTCAACACTACTATGGCGTAAAACCTCTCTCGCTGTTCCACCGTCACCACCACCAATGATCAAAATATTTTTAGGCGCAGGATGAGCAAATAATGGCACGTGAGAAATCATGTCGTGATAAGCGAACTCATCTCGCTCAGTGACCATAATTAAACCGTCATTAAGTAACATTTTTCCATGCCCTTTCGTTTCAACTACATCTACGGTCTGAAATTCACTTTTTCCAGAAAACAGTACTTTTTCTACTTTAAATTTCAAGCCTAAGAAATCTTCAAATTTCTCTTCTATCCATAAATTAGAGTTCATGGTTTTCTCCAGTTACATCAAGCTCTGTGGCTTTAGTAAATTGTTGTGTAGGTAAAATATAATTGGCAAAGTTAACCAAGAAACCATTAGTTAACTTTTGTTTCACTAGCGATTGGCTAACGTAATTTTTTGGAATATTGATAGCGGTTAATTCCTCAAATTCAGTTTCGTTATAACTGAGTAAATCAAACGATGACGGCTGTAATACCGCCAAAATAATAGGCACTAACTCGATTAAATTAATGTTTGATTCAAAGCTGACATAACTGCTGTCAGCTTGGGGGGTTATATGTATCGTGAAATATTTTTTTCCAAAAATAGCATTAACAGAATAGCCATACGGATCAAAAACAAAATCATCAATCTCAAAATTAGGTATAAGCTGTTCAAGCCTCAAGAATTGACGAATATCATGCGACTTTAATCCCTGACGCGTTAAATGGTTAGAGGCATCTTGGCTAATTTGATAAGCAAATATTTCATAGGTTTTATCATCGATTGATGCTTGAAAATCATTATCTTGGTGGAAGACAAAGTTATGATGGCTATCCATAGCACCGAATCGCATCGCCTTACCAGGAATGTATTTGGTCAGTTGTTTGATATCATCACCAAAGCAACTTGGCTGGGCATGTGAAAAGTATTCATTCTTGCGCTGATAGGTTAAATGTTTAATTTTATCTACGCCAAGTTGTTGAATAAAATACTCAACAGAATTGACTAAATTGGTTTCACCACAGGTTAATATTAGAAAACAGTTATCCCAAACAAATAAACTCGATTCCGATAACAAAAATGCTTTGCAATGCTCATTACGAATACTCGACAGTATTTTAGCATGGCAACGAATAACCAGTTCTGACCAAAAGTCATCGTTTAAATCATTAAGCAATGAAAGTTGTTCATGATGAACTAATATTTCAACTTTTTTTTCTGAACCTTCAAAGAACACAAGCATTCCTAAAATATAGTATTGTTATTTCGGCAAATTATGAATAAAAATAAAGCCGATAATATAAAATAATGTGCTGAAAATAAGGCACAAAAAAATTTGCGCTATTTTACAAAAAAAAGTGTAGATTTCAACATAAAATTAATCAATTTATTAAAAGAATTTATGTTGAAATAAAAAGCTATACTTTATAAAATTTTTCAGCATAATGCTGATATTTAATTCCACCCATACCTAACGTAGCTTGAACAATGAAGACTAACAACAAGCCTAACTTTCAAGATAAAGTTTGTGACCTAAATGTCAAATTTAACCAACCCGAAAAACTTTTTGATTGTGCAAAAACCTCTAACTGCCTGTATAAAGATGCCATTTACCTGTTAGGTTTTGAATTTGACGGTACGGCTTGCTTTAGAAAAGGCACAAAGGCAGGGCCTAACGCATTACGTGAAGTATCTGACGGCATCGAATCTTACTCTCCCTATCTAGATGAAGATATTGATGATATTTGCTTTTACGATTTAGGTAACTTATCAACTAAGATCACTCCAAGTGGTACTGAGCATAAAAATATTGAACAGCAATGGCAAACGGCAACAGATGATTACTTTGCGCAGTTTAGCCCTGAGTTGTTAGTAAAACACCATGTTAAGACGTTAACCTTAGGTGGCGAACATTCTATTTCCTATGCCCCTATCACGACTTATTTAAAAGCTTTTGATGATTTAGTTGTATTACACTTAGATGCCCATGCTGATTTACGTGACGGCTACCTAGGGTTTCATTATTCTCACGCCTCTATTATCAAACGTGTGCATGATAATTTTACTGAGCAACATCAGCTTATTCAGTACGGCATTCGCTCTGGTACTAAAGAAGAATATCAGTGGATGCATACCAATAAGACCTTGAAAAATAGTCGTGCTGAATTTTTGAAAACAGTCGCTGAAATTGACGATAATCGTCCTATTTATCTCACGTTAGATCTTGACTACTTTGACCCCAGTTTTTTTCCAGGAACAGGTACCCCAGAACCCGGCGGTGAAGATTTCCACTCATTTATTAGTCTTTGCAAAATATTAAAAAATAAAAACTTTGTCGGCTGTGATGTTGTAGAACTATCTCCAGAAATTGACACCACGGGCAATAGCGATGTTTTCGCAGCCAAAGTTGTCCGCGAATTAATCATTTGTTTAGACCATAAGTAGGGGATCCGCTTTGAATAATACATTAAAAAACTGGTCTATTGACGACGCTGAAAACACCTATAAAGTTAAGCGTTGGGGCAATGGATATTTTGAAATTGGTGAAAGTGGCGACATTCATGCTATTCCGCGTTACGACCAACCCAATTTGAAGATCAACTTAAAAGAAGTGATCAACGAAATGCAAAGCGAAGGAATAAAATTTCCAGCTGTTATTCGCTTTCATGATATTTTACGATCGCAAGTCGAGCTATTAAACAAAACTTTCCGTAGTTGCATTGAAGAAGCAGATTATGAAGGCCAATACTTTGGTGTTTTTCCAGTAAAAGTAAACCAAATGCGCGAGGTTATTGAAGAAATTGTTGATGCTGGTAGCCGTTATAATTATGGTTTAGAGGCGGGCTCAAAACCTGAACTCATTGCCGCATTGGCTTATAATACTAATAAACATTCATTAACTATTTTAAATGGTTACAAAGATGAAGAATATTTACGTTTAGCTTTATTAGGTTTGAAAATTGATCGCAAAATAATTATTGTTATCGAGAAATATAGTGAGCTGATAAAGCTCGTTGAGCTTGCCAAAACACTCGACGTAAAACCCATTATTGGCCTACGGGTAAAAATGATGGTAAAAGGTCGTGGAAAATGGGAACACTCTAGTGGTGAACGCGCAAAGTTTGGCTTAAGCATTGCAGAGATACTCAATGCTGTCGCTTATTTAGAAGCTGCAGAATTAACCGATTGCATTAAGCTTTTACATTTTCATATTGGTAGTCAATTAACCGATATTCGCGCTATTAAAGAAGCCGTTCAAGAAGCATCGTTAGTCTACAGTAAGTTATTCAAATTAGGTGTGCCACTTGAATACGTAGATGTAGGCGGCGGTTTAGCAATTGATTACGACGGCTCTCAGTCGACCAACGATTCTTCGTGTAATTATAACCTCGCTGAATATGTGTCGGATATAGTTTACGGCTTCAAACAAAATTGTGACTTAGAATCGGTTCCTCATCCTCATTTGGTCAGTGAAAGTGGCAGAGCGATGACCGCACACCACTCCTGCGTAATCACCAATATTATTGGAGAAATTCATCCCAGTGGTACACAATATTCTACCCGAAAAGTCACGAGCGAACATATTATTGTCACCAATATCCGTGACTTAGAAACAGATCTTCATGACGCTGAAAAAAACAATAGTCACCAAGAAATATATAACGATGTCGTGCAATTAAAGTCACAGGCAATGCAAGCATTCAAATTGGGAATATTGAGCCTAGACGAATTAGCCAAGGTAGAAACATTGTACTGGCGTATTCTTAACGTGATTGAACAAAAAATGCACCTACATGACTTTGTGCCGGAAGAACTCAATGATATTTCTGAGATGTTGTCGTCACAGTATTTAGCTAATTTTTCAGTTTTTCAGTCAGCCGCAGACTCTTGGGCAATTGATCAAGTATTGCCAATAGTGCCCATTTCACGTTTACACGAAAAGCCAAAAAAGCTTTGTAGTTTGGTCGATATTACCTGCGATAGTGACGGTAAAATAGATAAGTTCATTGGCGACGATACTGTCGCAAATAATATTCCGATGCATACACTCAACAAAGATGAAGACTACTTTATCGGCATATTTTTAACAGGCGCTTACCAAGATGTAATGGGCGACATGCATAATTTATTTGGCCGCTTAAACGAGGTACATATTGTCAGTTATGATGATGATCCTAAAGATTTTTATATTGAAGAAGTCGTTAAAGGTTCGTCAGTCGATAATGTGCTTTCTACGATGCAATATACACCCGCAATTATGGCGCAAATGATTAAAAAAGAAATAGATGCACAAATATCACGCGGAAAAATAAAACCAAGGGAAGGTGTTAATTTAATTGATTTTTACGAAGATTGTTTAAATGGTTACACCTATTTAAAGTAATGGCTCTCTAATGCGTTATAGGGCGGAAGCGAGTTAGAATTAATAGTCTACATTCATTTAAAACTTACATAATTAAATATCCGCTTGGGGGGGGATTTGAAATCTCATTCTGTGAAAAAGTTTTCGGGACAATCTCAATTGCGAATGGATGTGAGTCTTTATATAAAAAAGACGACTTTAGGATACCTGAACTGCTATTTTTAAATCAAAAGATAACTTCCACTTTTGCCACAAAGCATCCTTAATTCTTATTTGAATTCATCACATAAAACAGCCTTTAACTGCTCAAAATTAAAACAGTGTAGTTAACTCCTCAGTTATTAAGGGGTTAACTACTACTACAAAAGTAAAATTGGATTGATTTTTAAGCTTCACCCCATTGATTGTTTATAAACGATCACGATGAATAATATTCGTAAAAGACACTCAGCGTTTTAAACAGTATTTAAGCACTATGCTTGAACACTCAAAGAATGAAAAGGCTTGTAAACAGTCAGTTTCTTGTATTTTTGCCAGAGCAATTCTATTCTTGATTGACCTTCAGACTGCTCTCTACACATTTGAGTAAATTGTTTTTCAATATCACTTTCTGGTAAGCAATTTTCTTGTTCTAACATGAGTAACCGCCTCCCAACATTTGTTAATATTTCGGACTCAGCTAAAGTAAAGTCTCCTGACTTGTTGAATCCTCGCGGAAAATGTACATCATCATAAAACTGATTTTCTTTAATAAACCCATGAATTAGAATCATATTAATCTCTGTTGACAGTTAGTAGGTTTTGGCAGATTATGCGGCTAAGTTTGCAAGCTGTACAACTAATAATAATTATCGTATCGATAAGAGATAGCAACGTGGATATTGAATTAATTAAAACCTTTTTAGAAGTTAAAGATTGTCGTCACTTTGGCAAAGCTGCAGAAAATTTGTATCTGACTCAAGCAGCGGTAAGTACCAGAATACGACAATTAGAACGATATTTTGGTGTTACTTTGTTTCAAAGAGGAAGAAATAATATCCAGCTAACATTAGCCGGAGAAAGGCTGGTTCCTCATGCTGAAAGTATGCTAAACACCTTAAGAATGGCAAAACAGGATGTAGCGCTTACTTCAGAGCAAGTTACGCAAATATCTATTGCAGGCACACCAAATACTTGGGATGTTTATATTCACGACGCCATTTCAAAAATATATATTGATCAGCCTCATATTAGTTTGATTGCAGAAATACTGTCTCGAGAACAGTTAACTCGACAGCTATTAGAACGCACGCTCGATGTTGCTATTTTATTTGACCCACCTAAAGTTGAAGAGTTAAAAATTGAATCATTGCACATGTTCAAATTGATACCTGTGACAACATTTCAAAATAAGATTATAACGCCGTCAGAAGTTAAGCGTTATATTATGATTGATTGGGGAACAAGTTTTATTAATTGGCATGCTAAAGAAGTTAAAGGCATTTCTATTCCAGCAATCAGAACCAGTACTGCTCGAATTGCATTAGATCTTATGTTGCAATGCGGAGGAAGCGCATATTTACCAGATATGCTTGCCAAACCTTTTCTTGAAGAAGGTACATTTTTCGAAATCAGTGCACTACCGTCATTTGAACGAGAGCTATTTAGTGCTTTTCATAAAGAAAATGAAAACGAAGAACGAATTATTGAAATTAAAAACTTACTGAGAAAAGATGAACCCGAAGCCCCAGCAATTATGATCGCTAGATAGTTTTAAAACCCTATTTTTATAAATAGACGAATACTTAGATTAAGTCCTTTCTATTAAAGTAAATTATTTTTATCGTTAACTTAAAAATATTTTACTTTTCTTCATTGCTAAAAACATAGATTATCCGCAATAACTTGATTTGTATTGTGGTGGCATCAATATGACCATTGATTCTGATTACGAATTGCCTTCATCCGGTGATTCAGACTTTAATAATAATGACTCTTCTAGTGAGTTCGACAATAACATTGCTGATTTTGATTTAGATGCTTCTTCCCCTGAAGAAAACACTCCTAAACAAAATAATAAACGTAATTACCTTGCAAAAAAGAAAATAGAGCAACTAAAAGAAGAACGTCAGCTACGAAAGCTCTTCGATGATGACTATGATGATTGGGACTAGTCACAATCTCTACCATTCCATACTAAAACACTAGTTTACAATGGTTAAATTAGTGTTTATATATTTTTAATATAACATTCGAAACTCACTTCCCCCAAAGTGATTTGAACTTTAGACCTCAAAGGCAACACAATGAATATCCTTTTTTTAATGTATCCTTGGGATAAAATTGATCCTGAAACAGACTCAACTTTACGACTCATCCATGAATGTGTTTCTCGCAACCATACCGTTGCCATAGCAACTCCTCATAACTTAACCATGAGAGACTCGGTTTCAAGCGCTTTTTGTCAGGTATTTAAAAAAGGACTAACTATTTCCACTAACATAATGTCTTTTTATAAAAAAGCTGAATTTAAAAAATCTCAATTACCTCTTGCTGGTTTTGATACTATTATTATGAGAGCAAACCCACCATTAGATCCTATTACTTTAAACTTCCTTGACTCAGTGCGAGAAGACGTTTTTATAATGAACGACATTGACGGTTTAAGGATTGCTAATACGAAACTTTATACTGCATCGTTTGATGATCCATCTAATCATTTTATCCCCGTGACACATGTATCGAAAACACCTGAATATTTAGAAAATGTACTACAGGAGTCTGAATCAGGAAAAATGATCATGAAGCCATTAGATGGCTATGGTGGGCAAGGTGTTATTTTAGTTGAAAAGCATGCTCAAAAAAGTTTTCATTCTTTATTAGAATTTTATATTAACAGTGGCAAAGGCGGTAATTACGTTATTTTGCAAGAGTACGTTGAGGGAGCTGATGAGGGCGATGTACGTATTTTAATGTTAAACGGTGAGCCAATTGGTGCTATGAAACGAGTACCCGCCACAAACGAAGTACGATCAAATGTTCACGCTGGTGGCACAGTTGTTAAGCATACATTAACAAAAAATGAAAAAGCGCTCTGTAAACACATCGGGCCTAAACTGGTTCGTGATGGTTTATATTTTGTTGGAATTGATGTGATTAATGAAAAATTAATTGAAGTTAATGTACAAAGCCCTGGTGGCATAATGCGGATAAATAAATTAAATAGTGTGAAATTACAAAAGAAAGTTATCGACTTCGTAGAAAGTGTAGTAAACGCGAAAGAAGCACTTGCTCAACGTAAAAACGAATTTAGAAAGGCGATAAACGATGCTCACGTTATCTGAAAAAGAGTGCATTGCCCTAATTCAAAAAGGTGAGTGTTTTCATGCAGAAGTTGAATCGGGTGCTTTTATCGTCAAAATTGATGAATATGCGCCAATTATCTGCGCTGCAATTCACAACGGCCACAAACTTCGCCCAGACCTAACAAAGTCATTTCTTTTATCTGACGATGAACGTTTTTATGAAGAAGATCCTTATACCAATGAACTCATATCTTCATTTCCGATACAAATAATAGGTAACGATTCTCGATTTGAATACGACTTAAATCGAGCAAAAACCTTATCTACCTATTTCAAAACCGCATGGGATAAACAGGTTTGGGAAAAACCATTAAGCCAAAAGCAACGAGCAAAAAGTCATGGTAAACATCAGTCTTTTTATAATGTACTAGAAGCGATAATTGAAGTAATTGAAAAAGAGTTTAAGAATGCCATTGTTTTTGATATTCATTCCTACAATTACAAACGTATTGAAGCAGATACACCAACATTTAACATTGGTTCTGGCCAAATAGATGGTGAACGATGGGGAAATGTTGTTAATCAAATGGAAAAGCAACTAAACTTTATTACTTTACCGAATATTGACGTTAGAGCTGCCACTGATGAAGTATTTCATGGCAGAGGTTATTTGATCACTCATGTAAATGCTCATTTTGATAATACTTTAGTACTACCTATCGAGGTTAAGAAAATTTTTATGGATGAATCATCTGGTGATGTTTATCCATTAGTTTTAGAAGAGCTTAAAGCGGGCTTTAAAAGCGCGATCAGTGAAACGGCGGCATTTTTTGTAAGACGTTATGGGAAAAAGAAAAAAACTAAAAAAGCAGACATGCTTTCATCAACAATCAGTGCAGAAATCATCGCTCTTGATAAAAAGCTTTATTCTCTTTGCAAGACAGTTGAAACATTAAACTTCATTAACCCTATAAATTTAGTTGCGCAACGAAATGCTTTTTTTAAAAACAGCTACATTTCTCCAACCTTCAATTACAAACAACTTGATATTAATCCTTATAAATTTAGAGAACAGCTTTACAAGTTACCGGTTGACGACATAAACGATGCTGATATTCAGCAGTTGTATCGTCACGTCATCGATAATTTAGCGAGTAAAATTGATTTATTAACCACCATAGGTACAGAGGATTTTGTTTACAATTCTCTAAAGTACTATGGTGAGCCTAGCCATGTTGATATTGCGAATGCGCGTTTTTTACTTCATTTAAATACAGAGAATGATGGACATGTAGACAAAGCGTTAAATGCTGATGAAGCCATTCGTTATTTCAAGGAACAAGCTCAAGTTTGGGGATTAAATTGCAGAATTGAAAAATCATCCAAAGTGGTTGCTAAAGCAATGGTGAATAATGAAAAAGCCTTATTACTTATCAATAAAAATGCCTTATTTACCGAAAAAGAATTACATGCATTTGCTTATCATGAGCTTGGTATCCATATGCTAACCACTATTAACGCGAAAAAGCATCCACTTAAGGTGTTCAGCCTTGGTTTAACTGGTAATACACATACTCAAGAAGGGTTGGCGCTTTATAGTGAGTATTGTTCTGGTAGTTTGACACTCCAACGATTAAAAACTATCGCTTTGCGCGTGATTGCCGTTAAATACATGTTAGAGCATAACGATTTTGTTAAAACCTATCACGCGCTTATGAGTGAATTTAAGCTTGAAAAGGACTTTGCCTTTACGCTAACTACACGTGTCTACCGGGGAGGAGGATTCACTAAAGATTATCTTTATTTGAAAGGTTTTCGTGATGTTATTAACTTAGCTAAAGACCATTCGATAGATAACCTATTAGTTGGCAAAATAGGAACTTTAGATTTTGAAATAACCAATGAAATTGTTGAACGAGGTATGATTGCTAAGCCCCAACCTTTATTTGATTTAACCTATAAATCATCAGGGGATGCTGTATTAGACTTCGTTATTGATTCGATTAAATAGCTTGAAGTGACATCATTCAAATGTTTGTAGTTTAGAGATGTTCTTAATACATAAATTTTTATTACGTTATTTTAACAAGTTTTAGTCCATTTCAAGCTTGAAGGATCTTACTAAAAATATAACATCATTTAACTGTCGCCTTTAATTATCTTTAAAATCAATACTATAGGCTTTATCACAAGCTGGATTAATACGCCAGGTTTTGTTTTCATATGTAGTTCTTAGTTTGTATGCTAAATACCTTTCTTATTTAAGTGAAGCTAGCGCGTTTGGATAATACTAGATGATTTTTTCTGTAGCGCTTGGGGGCGATTGCACCTTTGATGTAATACTCTATATTTATTCAAAACTCAAATGATTCTAATGTCTGCTTTGGGGATTTGAGATCTAATTCTGTTCAAAAATTTTCGGCTCAATCTCAATTGTGAATGGTTGTGAGTTTTTATATAAAAACGACAACTTTAGATACTGTTCTTCCATTTTTAACTCAAAAGCTAATGTCAGCTTATGGCTAAAAGACAAAGTATTAATTTAGTCACTTGAAGCTTCCGTTTGCGAACAAGATAATCTTAATCTTTTAGTGGCAATACTGATGTAATTATCCAAGTCGACTTATTGTAGGTTAAACCACATGAAACTTTGAATTTAAGGATTTTGTGGTTAGCGAAAATAAAAAGCATCATAATGGATAAGTATTATATGTACCGTTTTCTCCTGTAATTTATTGAGTTTTTAAAAGTGTAATAAATAAAAAGTTATTCATTAATTTTTAGTACAGTAATCAAAATCTCTTATTATTCATACTTTCCTAGTAATGCGTCTATATGTAAACTTACAGCGTCGAGGATCATTTTTTCCCAAGCTCCCGGTTCAATAACATCAGCAATGGCATGATGCTGTAAACTAATATAACCATGAATTAATGCCCATATTTGTAGTGCCGCTTGTCGCCGACTCTCATAATTGGCATCATCGGGGAGTAAAGTTGCGATAACATGAGTTATATGAATAAATGCTTTCTTTGCAGCTTCTTGTGCGAGTTCAGAAGGTATATACCCACTATCACTTTCACCAAAAATTAATCGGTAGTGGCCTCGATATAACTGTGCTGTATTAATATAACCTTTGGCTGCAGCTAAAACGCCTAACTTAGGATGTTTAAGATCAATAGAAACTTGAGTTGCGGCTAATACTAATTCAAATCCTTCAATATAAAGTGCATCTAAAATCCCTTGTTTACCCTCAAAATAGCTATAAATCCCTATCGTTGATAAATTAGCTTCACGCGCTATTGCACGAACGCTTAATGCTGATAATCCTCCACTAAGAAATAACTGCGATGCAGCGGCCAAAATTTTTTCTTTAGTATTTTTCATTTAAATTTCTTCATAAACGATCGACTTAATCAATAAGTTTAATTTACCACATATTACGAAAAGGATCTTGACAAAATATAACGCTGTTATATTTTATGATATAACAGCGTTATATTTTAGATAAATAATGAAATAAATTATGAAAATAGTGATTCAGCTTACCTTAATAATAAAAATCACATAACACATAGTTAACAATTCACACTTAGGAAGAGATATTTATGGAAATTAAAAAATTAAATACTGATTATCTAGTTGCAGGTAGCGGTGCAATGGGTATGGCATTTGTTGATGTTTTATTGAAGGAAACTGATGCTAATATAATCATTGTAGATATGCATCATAAACCGGGAGGACATTGGAATAGCGCCTATCCTTTTGTAACTCTCCATCAACCATCAAATTTCTACGGTGTAAGCTCAACTGAATTAAGTAAAGGATGCAAAGACGAAGTCGGCTTGAATAAAGGATTAAGTGAATTAGCAAGTGGTGCTGAAGTCAGTGCATATTTTGATAATGTCATGAACCATAAGTTTTTAACATCAGGTCGCGTCTCTTATTATCCAATGTGTGAATATTTAGGTAATAATAAGTTTACTTCAACCACAAGTGGTCAAGCGTTTGAAGTTACTGTTAATAAACGAACTGTTGATGCGACGTATTTAAAGACTTCAGTCCCCTCTACGCACACTCCAAATTTTTCAATAGATAATGATGTTAACTTTGTCCCATTAAATAACCTGCCAATTATACAAGCCCCCCACTCACTATATGTTGTCGTTGGCGGCGGTAAAACAGGTATAGACGCATGTATTTGGCTGCTAGAAAATCAAGTTGATCCAGATAAAATCATGTGGATAATACCAAGGGATGCTTGGCTAATTAATAGAAAAAATACGCAATCAACAGAAGAGTTTTTCTTTGATAGTATTGGAGCACAAGCATCTCAAATGGAAGCAATGGCTCACGCTTCAGACATAGATAATTTATTTGAAAGACTAGAAAATGCAGGTGTATTGATTCGAATCGATAAAAACATTAAGCCTGAAATGTATCACGGAGCTACAATTTCTGAACTCGAACTCGCACAATTAAGACGGATTAAAAACGTTGTACGTAAAGGACGCGTGACTCATATATCCAAAAATAATATTGTTTTTGAAAAAGGTGAAAATACTACGCCTGACAATACTTTGTTTATTGATTGCTCAGCAAGTGCCATACGTGAATTTAAACCGTTACCTGTTTTTAATGGTAATGTTATTACTCTGCAAATGATTAGAATCATTCAACCCGTATTTAGCGCGGCACTGATTGCTCATATTGAAGCAGAATATGAAAACGACGATCAAAAAAATGCGTTGAGTCAAATTGTTCCAGCACCAAATAAGGCAAATGACTGGTTAACAGTGACCGCGGCAAACATGCGAAATCAATATATTTGGTCGCAAGACAAATCATTACAGAAGTGGCTTTATTTCAACCGATTAGACGGTTTTAGTAAAATGGTTGTCGACATATCAAAAGAAGACACCGCGAAACAAGCTGTTCTCAACCGTTTACGCAGTAATATACCCGCTGGCATGGGAAATTTAACAAGACTAATTTCAACACTAAAGTCACCCGTTGAATCAATCAATAAGGAAGATAACAATGCATGAGTTTCAAGTAAATAAAACGGACTTCACTCAAACAAGAATAGTTAATAATCCTAATCTCACGGTAAATACACCGTTAGATACCAATGAAATTATTGTAGCGATTGAAAGCTTTGCTTTAACTGCTAATAATATTACTTATGCCGTTTTAGGTGACAAACTCGGCTATTGGCAGTTTTTCCCCGCAACAGATAATGATGATAAACAATGGGGCATAATTCCTGTTTGGGGATTTGCTAACGTTGTATCATCGAACAGTGATGAAATATCAGTCGGTGAAAAACTCTTTGGATACTTTCCGCCTGCGTCTTTATTGAAAATGCAAGCATCAAACATTAAGTCACAGAGATTTATCGACGGAAGTGAGCACCGTAAATTACTCCCGGCCGGTTACAATGTTTATCGCAGAGTATCAACAGAGCCGGGTTATACCCCTAATTTCGACGATCAGCGTATGTTGTTATTTCCGCTTCATATAACTTCATATTGTTTATGGGATTATCTCAAAGACAATGATTGGTTTAAGGCTAAACAAGTCGTAATTATTAGCGCCTCTAGTAAGACTAGTATTGGTTTAGCTTATGGGTTAAACGAAGATGAAACTGCGCCAACTGTTATTGGTATGACAAGCGATAATAACGCTGAATTCGTTAATAAACTTGGGCTTTATCAACAAGTCATATCCTATAACGATATTGAAAAAATCAATAAAAACATTAAAACGGTCATTGTTGATATGTCTGGTAACACACAACAATTACGAAAAATAGAAGAACACCTTAATGGTAATTTACTGCACTGTATCCAAGTAGGGTTAACACATTGGGACGAAGCACAAGCAGAGTCTCCGTTTAAAACCGCTTCAAGTGAGATGTTTTTTGCACCAGGGCATATACAAAAGCGTATTGCCGAATGGGGACCTAAAGTGTTCGAAAATCAGTCAATTGATTTTATGACAAACAGTGCAAAACATAGTGAAAACTGGTTGAAATTCTCACACATAAAGGGCTTAACATCGATGAGTGAGACATACAAACAAGTATGCAATGGCCGTTTGTCGCCAGAACAAGGTGTAATTATAAAGCCTTAAAGGAGTTTTGTTATTAAAGACTGTATATGAGCTACAGTCTTTATCTTTATTCCACATGTGATTTATTTCACGGGACCTTAAATTTTTTCGAAAACAGTAACTTTAAATTTTCAGTTAATATTAACATATATGAAAAACTCTAATAATAAGCCCATAAATTAACAAAAAATTATTGGTTATAAACGGTGAAAATTTCCTTTCCTATATCCGCAATAGTTTGATTACGCTGCGCAAAGGATGCATCTGTTTGAGTTAAATAAATACTGATAATTAAAGGTGTTCGTTTATCTGACCAAACAACGGCAGTAATTGCTCGAGAACCAAAACCACCAGAACCCGAACGATCTGCAATAGACCACTGCTTTGGAAGCACTGAGCGTAATAAGCTACCAGTGACTTTATTATTCATCATCCATTGTTTCAGTTGGTCTTTTGATGTCTGAGATAATTCATCACCAAACAATAATGTATGTAAACTCTTCACCATTGCATTTGGCGTTGTTGTATCTCTTTTATCTCCATCGATTGCTTCATTTAAATCGGGTTCAATTCGATCTAAACGTGTTACATCATCTCCTATATCACGCATAAACTGAGTTAACACTTTAGGCCCTTTGATACCGTTAAGTACTATATTAGCAGCGGTGTTGTCACTCATTATCATCGCGGCTGAGCATGCTTGTTTTAATGTCATTTTTTTACCAATATACTTCTCAGTTATCGGTGACCAAGTAACAAGTGATTTTTTCGTTATAATTGTTGAAGTATCAAAAGATTGGATCCCTTTTTCTACATCAGCAAGTAACTTTGCACAGGCTAAAGCTTTGAATGTACTCATTAATGGAAATCTTAAATTACCGTTATAATGCCATATATCATTAGCTGCTAAATCATATATAGATACACCAATACGCGCACCTGTCTTAAACTCTTGTTCTGCTATTATTTTTGATATCGTATTAGCTTGAACACTAAAAACGATACTTATATTAAGGATCAAGAAGAAGGTCGTAAAACTGAAGTTAGTCAAAAGACTTTTAACTCTAAATGTCATAACAAATACCATACGCTTTTTTATTGAACAGTTACAAAATTTGAAAGTAAGAATCAAAACTAATAAATGTACATAATTAATACGTTGAATTACAACGTATGTTTGGAGCTGGTTAGTATATTCTTAAATTAATCTGGAGCAATGTTAAAATTATGATGAAATGTGGCAACAAAATGACAACGGGTTTTTAGCGTTTTTCCATTACATAATTAATTAATATTTGACCACGAACTTCTACTTGTTGAGGGTTAACCATCAAAAAACCGAAGTGCTCAAAAAATGGTTTTGCCGTAATACTTACATGAGCATAAAAACGTTCGATACCTTTTTGTTGTCCGACTGCAATTATTTTCTGCATCAGTTTTTTGCCTACACCTTTACCTTGGTGTTTCCAGTGACAAAAAAAGTGATCTATGTAACCATCACTTTGAATATCTGCGTAACCGACAATTTCCCCATCGAGCACAGCGATAAAAGGTTCTATAGCCTTAATACGTTCATACCAAATAGATGTGTCGTAATTTTCTGGCGCCCAAGCTTGAACTTGCAACGGTGAATAATCTTTAATATTTACATTTCTAATAGTATTGAAAAATATTTCTCTTAAATACAGTTCATCACCTTTTTGAAATTTTCGTATAATAAACATCTATACCTCCTTGTTTGCCTATAACTGCTTGTTCATCGAATTTTTTAGCCTTTTCTCAACCATTGCCTGCTTACCCTTTTTGCTTTATGAGTATTAAGGATAAGCAATTTAGCACCTTTGAAATATCATACAAAGCAGAACTCGTTTTATCGATGTTAGTTTTATAAATACTCATATAATTCCAGTTAAGCAATTTTACCAAACTTTCCTAATTGATAATCGGTTATGGCTTGTCGCAGTTCTTTTTCAGTATTCATGACAAAAGGCCCCATGTGAGCAATTTTTTCGTTAATTCGATTACCCACCAAAATCAATGCTCCCGCACCATGCTGTGAAGCAGTAATAGACATTGCTTGTTGCGCATCAACGATAGCCATTTGTCCTGTATTTAAACGAGGGGAGATAAAACTACCGGTGTGAACATATACTAATACTTGTTCAGCCCCAGACAAATCCAACTCAGCTTTAGCGTTATTATCAAGTGTCATATCTGCTATTGCCCCATTAGCTGCCAACCCCGTTAACGGTGATGAATCAGTGTTACCACCAAATGTCCAATGGCCTGCAAGTAATTTTAGGCTTGCACCTGTTTCATTCGTTAATACAGGTAAACGGGTAGAATCTTGGTAGCGCGCCGGACGTAACTTATCTTTTGCTGGCATGTTTAACCATATTTGAAAACCATGCATGCTTTCATCTTCATCCACCATGGGCATTTCGGAATGTACTACGCCATAACCTGTACTCATCCATTGCACATTACCAGGCGTTATTGTCGCTTTATTGCCAAGTTGATCTTGGTGTTCAAAACTTCCTTTTATCATATAAGTGAATGTCTCAATACCACGATGAGGATGCGCAGGAAAACCGCCCATAAAATCACTTTTTTGATCAGACTTTAATTCATCAAACATTAAATATGGGTCAAAATATTTCCCGGTAAAGTCAGCGATACGTGAAATTTTCACACCATCACCATCTTGAGTTGGTTGTGAATCAAATGTATTCAATACAATCATTTTTTTCTCCTAAGTAACTTAAGTTATACACCAATTAGCTCTCTATTATGAGGTACTGACCAATCTTGGTTATGACCTGTTGGTACAATGCCATAAGTTTTAATCGACTGATGACTCGCATAATAATGCCGTTTGATATGAGCAATGTTTACCGTTTTTGCAATGTTTGGCATTTGATACAATTCCAACATGTAATGGTAAAGATTATTGTATTCTTTGATCAACTTCAGATTACATTTGAAATGCGTATGATAAACAGAGTCAAAACGAACTAGCGTTGGCCATAAACGCCAATCAGCTTCAGTCAACTCGTTACCCGTTAAATAGCGCTGCGTAGCAAGTTTGTCATCAAGTTGCTGCAAAGCATCAAATAAATGTTTAACATTTTCGTCATAAGCTTCTTGTGTACTAGCAAAACCAGACTTGTAAACACCGTTGTTAATATTGTGATAAACCAACTCATTCACTTCATCTATATCTGATTTTAAATGCTTAGGATAATAATTTACACCATTACCCGTTAGCTCATTAAAAGCAGAATTAAACATACGGATAATTTCTGACGATTCATTATTCACAATCACGTTTAACTTTTTATCCCACAACACAGGTACAGTAATAGGGCCGTTGTAGTCAGGCGCTTTTTCATAGTACCTTTCAAACATATACTCACTTGAATAGAGCGTATCCCCAGTAGTACCATAAAGCTCTTCAGAGTTATCATCATGCGAAAAGCTCCAACCGTATTCAAGCATATCTGGGTGAACCACACTCACCGTTATATAGTCTTCAAGACCCTTAAGCTGACGAAAAATTAAAGTACGATGTGCCCATGGACATGCTAATGAGACATAAAGATGATATCGCCATGCTTCGGCTTTAAATCCAGCACTTCCAGTTAGCCCTGCACTACCATCAGCGGTGATCCAGTTTCTAAATTGTGAGTCTTTACGACGATACTCGCCATCTTTAATACTACTTTTCCAATTACTTTTTACTTTATTCATGTTGATTTACTCCACTGTATTTGGGGCAATTAAGACAATCTTTTGTTTAATAAGTTGTCGACAGAAAACTTACCTGCGCCGCTAATCACCAAAGCAACAGTTATAGCCAGTAAGGCCAATGCAAACTCATAACCGTTCGCACTCATAAATAAGCCATTAACAAAATGCACACTATAAATAGCAACCAACATAGTTACTGCTAGTACTAATGCTGCCGGACGAACCATTAAGCCGATTAATAATGCAATACCACCGAAAAACTCTGCACTACCTGCTAGCAATGCCATTTGATAACCTGGTTCAAGACCAATCGATGCCATCCATTGACCTGTTCCCTCTAGACCATAACCGCCAAACCAAGCAAAGAGTTTTTGGGCTCCATGTGCGATAAAGATAATGGCTGCTGGGATCCTAAGTGCTAAAGCATCGAAACCCGCATTTGTTGAAAGTATTTTGTTTAAGTTAGACATAGTTTTACTCCTTAATATTCATTGTATTTGATTGTTGAAGCCATTATATTTAATGATATCTACAATTAATAACGGTAATAACTGAACAATTAGTTCAGTTTATTTGAAGTAATGAATTCACCTATCACTCTTGACGCTTTAAAAGTACTGGACGCAATAGAACGTAAGAAAAGCTTTGCTGCTGCAGCAGAAGAATTATTCCGCGTTCCTTCAGCAATTTCCTACACCATTAATAAACTCGAAGATGATTTAGCTATTGCGTTATTTGATCGCAGCAAGCGTAAGGCTGAATTAACGCCAATAGGGAAAATGATTGTAGAGCAAGGGCGATTAATCTTAAACGCCACTGATGAACTTACTCACATGGCTAAACAGTCGGCCAGTGGCTGGGAGCTTGAATTAAGAATTTGTATAGATTCAATTTTAAAATTCACGCCATTTTATTCACTTATCGCCCTGTTTCAAAAAGAGTACCCTTGGATTGATATTCGCTTAACTGAAGAAGTTTTTGGTGGAACTTGGGATGCGTTAAATAGTGGGCGCTGTGATCTAATGATAGGTGGAGAGGGAGATACCTCAGGAAGTGAGTTTACCTCTCATAATATTGGCTCAATTGATTTCATATTCGCAGTTAATGCATCTCACCCTCTGTGTAAAGAGCAACATCCTCTTACCAATTCAATGATAAAAAAATATCCATCTATTGTCGTTGCTGATAGTTCGCGTGACTTACCCGCTCGGTCAGCTGGTTTACTTGATGGGCAGGCTCGGATCACCGTGCCCAATATTGAGAAAAAAATAGAAGCTCATTGCAAGGGAATAGGCGTTGGCTATTTACCAGCTCATCGTATTACCCGTGAATTAAACTCCGGAGAGTTAGTCGCCATATCATTGAAAGAGCAAGAAAAAAGACGACATGATTTATACATCGCCTGGGGGAAAAACAATGAAGGTAAAGCACTTGCATGGTTTGTGAACAAATTACAACAAATGGATATGAATGAGTTATTAGATGATTAAGTTTAAATAATCGTCAGTTATACAAAAATTTACACTTAGCTACAAAACTGAACATTTGCTGTACATAAGTGGTGTAGTCAGTGTTTAAACATTCCCTTAATATATCATTTCTCCCAAACAGTTATGATTAAGGAAATATTGAAATGCTAAACAAATTAGAGCCCATAAACGTTTTATCAATTTATAACTATACAAGAATGTCTTTAGTTGAAAAGACTTTACAACTGCTGACTCGTTTATCAATAAATGTGCTTTCATTTTTCTACAAAAGTAATTCAATGGCATTAACAGAGATGTCAGACAATACTCAGCACCTTCAATATGAAATTATTCATCTAGTGGGAGAGATTAATTTCAACAATTCTGCGGTTATGAAAAAGCAATTATTAGCAGTAATATCTGATCAAAAGTCAGTTTTATTAGATTTTACAAAATTAAATTTTATCGATAGTTCAGGTATCGCCACACTGATTGAAACCTTTAATATTATGGCAGCTTCTGGCTTAAAACTATCCATCGTTGGCGCCAAAAATTTACCTTTGAAGATGTTAGAATTAACACAACTCAATAAGGTATTTACGTTATTTGATTCTATTCAAGATGTAAAAATATAATCTCTATATTAAATCTAATAAGTCATCAAAATAATAGCACACTACCAAGATGTCGATTTTATTGGAAAATCTCAATCGCACACAACGTTAAATCGTCACACAGTTCATCACTTTCGTTGAAATTCGTTAATGCGTCTGCGACATCATCTACTAAACAATGTGGACAGGCTTCAGCATCAATCAAAACTTTTTCTAAACGATCAAAACCGAACTCTTCTTGTTTTGTATTGCGTGTTTCAAGTACTACATCTGTGTAAAGGAAAATTATATCATGATGCATTACCTTAATTTCATGATTACTCCATTCGTACTCTTTCAAAACTCCTATTGGAATGTCTTTACCTTGATCGAGTCTAATTAAAGTGTCACCTCTTTTGATAAAGCCATAAGGATGTCCTGCGCAGGCATAACATAAAGTTTTGGTTTCAGGATCATAAGACATAGTGATAGCAGTAATAAACTTACCACGATTTTTACGAGTGAAAAAATGTGTATTAACGTACTCTATGACTTGTGCAGGTTTTGGGGTATCCCCTTCAGGTTTAAAAGTGCGTAGAATGGCATCAAACATTGCTGCTTCAACAGCTGCACTTGGCCCATGCCCTGTAACATCGGCAATCATCACGCCAAACTTATGAGGCTCCCCTTCAGGTTTATCTTTAGATAAACTCGTGACATCAAAATAATCACCACCTGCTTCTTTATAAACTTTAAATTTGAATGCTAACTCTATACCAGGAATTGATAAATCTTCTTCTGGTAATAATAAATGCTGAAGTCGAGATATTTCACTTAATTCTTGTTCTCGCCAATTAGTGATCTCTTGTAATTTTTTCTTTTCTTCAGCACGGGCAATGCTCAATACAGCAAAGTTCACCAACAGATTGAGTTTTGATAAATCAAGACTGTGGCTATCATTTTCGGCATCTAAAATTAGCACCCAACGCTCAACCTTAGCATCGAGCAAAATAGGCAAAACTAAAACATCGTCATAGTTAGCTAAATTATCTTGAAATAATGCAGAACAGTTTTCTTTGTATACATGAGCCGGGCTAGACATTTTTTGCCATTGCTCAATAAATTTACCATGAAAAATACGTTGGTCATTTGAGCGTTTCAGGATTTCAGCTACTTTATATATTGGCTGGCTGTTAGGGTGACAATAATTAGAAATTTGAAAGTGATTATCATCCAAATTTAAACTATTTATCACCGCAATAGTACAATCACCAAGTTCAGTAGAAAGAATGCTTTGTAGAAAAGCTAATGAATTAGGGAAACCTTCAATCTGACTTAACTTAGTAAGGTGTGTCAATACCGTCTTCCTTTTGGGTAATAAATTACGATTAATTGTTAAGAAGGTTTAGCGGAAACTTTCTTTTTCAGTACTTCATTCAAACCGGCTAAACCTCTTCGTTTTAACGTAGCTTTATAGTCATTAGTATAAGTACTTATCAGTGATACACCTTCAGCAGAAAAATCATAAATACGCCATTCATCATTTCTCAAAAGTAACTTGTAATTTACTGGGATTTTTTTATCACTTAATACAATGTTGGTATTAACTTTGGCGAATTTGCCTTTTTTAATTTCTTCTTTTAGATATTCTACTTCTTCATTGTTGTATTGGTTTAACAATGAAGCGTAGGTGTTCACAATAACTTGCGTGAAAAGGGAGATAAATTCTTGTTTGTCTTCTTTGCTCGCTTTTTTCCAATATCGCGATACTACCCGTTTGGAAACAACCGCTATATCCATTTTGTTTTTCACTATTTCAGTAATACTGACTTTCTTTTCTTCAAGTGATAATGCTTTATTACCAGCAACGCTAACAAAAAGATTAACAGCCTCTGTTAATGATGAGGTTGGCGTTCCCGTTTCAGCTATTGAAACAAAAGAGCTCAAAGTACATATTGTTAATAAAACTGTTATTAGTATATTTTTCATGGTTTTACTCGTTATCACTATCTGAACTAAAAATATATTTACTGACTAATTCTTCAATACTAATAGAAGACTCTGTTTCAATGATCTCATCACCTGGTTTTAATATATCATCTGATGCACCAGGAGAAATTTTAACAAATTTATCACCAATAATTCCTGAGGTTCTGATAGAAGCAATCGTATCTTCAGCTAAGATAACACCGCTATCAAATACAAAAACAGCCACAGATTCAAAGGTTTCTTTATCAAGTTCAATACTCGTTACTTTACCCGCTTTAACGCCGGCAATCTCTATAAAAGCGCCCTCTTTTAAGCCTGAGCTACTGTCAAATTTTGCAACTAACTGATAACTGTCAGCAGAATAACCAGAAACACCAGCAATGGTTACCGAAAGATAAGCCATTGTCCCCATGCCAAATAACATAAAGAGGCCTACAATAAAATTCACGTTCATTTTTTTCATAATATATTTCCTAAGCTCACAACATTAATGAGCTAACAATGTAATCAACAAATAACAT
>Ga0233426_10000944_pt1 | contig 28491 bp, 43 predicted proteins | sample SI_118_April2016_6_FD_179875 | JGI IMG/M metagenome (GOLD analysis project Ga0233426, IMG submission 179875) | Seawater microbial communities from Saanich Inlet, British Columbia, Canada - SI_118_April2016_10_MG | ecosystem: Environmental > Aquatic > Marine > Inlet | place: Canada: British... | reverse complement strand
TAAAGGGTACTGATTTTTTACTTGTGGCGTATGTTCTCTGTTGTTTTAACCTATATGTTATACGACCCTTGGATAAATCATATTTACTAAGTTCTATGGTTACTCTGTCTCCAACGGTTAACTTAATAAAGTGTTGTTTAAGTTTACCCGCAAGAGAACATAGTAGCATAGTTTTATTGTCACCTTGAGTCAACTCAACATCAAACAATGTACCGGGAAGAAGTTTTTTTACAACCCCTTCAATTTCAATGATGTCCGGATTATTTTTACGTGACATTTTGACTATTAGGTAAGAATTTCATCAACCAATCCGTATTTCAAGCAAGTTTTGGCATCCCACCATAAATCATGCTTTAACAAGTCATCCATTTTAGCTTTGGGAATCTTTGTTTTGGCATTATAGATTTCTTTAATACGTTTCATTAGGTTCTCGTTGTTTTTCATATCATCTTGGAGTTCATTAAACTTACCCCAACTACCTGAACTAAGTTGATGCACAAGCATATATGCGTTTTCACCTATAAACCGTTTTGCACCACATACACTCATTATAGTACCTGCACTCGCTGCACACCCATCAATATATGTATATACGGGTGTTTTAGATTTCATAATATAGTCAATGCTACCAAACGCAGCGAACACACTTCCACCATAACTATTGATTCTTAAATGAAGTGGGGGTGGAGTTTCCATGCCTAGTTTAACTGCAACCATTTCCATTTGTCTTCCAATAGATGAAATTTCTTTATTTAATTTGAAATTCTCTTTTTGAGTTACACTACTATAAAAGTATATGATGTTATCTTCACCTTCTACGGTATCCATTGTACTCTCAGATGAATTTTTCACAACTTTCTTAGCAGACTTTTTACCAGGTACAACCTTTTTGGTTGCGTTGACAGTATCAAATTCCCAATTATACATCATTATCTAATCTTTCTAGGTTTGTTGGTTTTTACGATAGAAACCTTGGATGCAGGATCATGCATTTTACAAATTCTTATCCAATATTGTGCTTCTTGTTTTGCATCATTTTCATTAACGAAATCCCTATGGGAAGTTCGACGTCTATCACGAGTAACCACAAAAACTTCAGTTTGAGGGTCGTTATTATAGTTATTATACTGTTTCATATATGTATTTTATACTAGTTATTGTCAGGAAGAATAATATTGCTAGGTGTTTCCACTTTTACAACACTTTCTTCGTTAGAGTGATTTTCGACTTTGTCGAAAGAATTTTTTTCGGTATTCCGTTTGGCATAACAAGATGCGTCTTGGAACATTTCATCGAGGAAATTTTTTTGGTTCTTTGATTCTTTAAGAGGATATCCAGATTCATTGAATCCGGCATCTTTTAAATCACCTTTTATGCTATCAATTATAGTGCAATCAAGATCAGATGAGTCATACTTATTTTCATAGTATTCAAAAATCTTTCGTGCGGTGGGATGCATATCTTCTCGTTTATAATCGTTTTTAATAGCATGAACAACATCCCAATCAGTATTTGCTACTCCGTGCCATTCGTAAGAGAAACTATCCGATTCAATTGACTTTTCGACGGAGTCGAACGAATTTTTTTCGGACGGTTCACCGTTACCATACATGGTATTGAACATATCGACATCTATATCCGATTCGGTAGAATCGAACGATTTTTTTTCAAGAGGATTGTCGGTGCTTTGACGAACACAACCCGCAATAATAGATTCACTTCTTTGAGGATCATCAAAATCAATAAGACCATGACATGGATTACCAGGTTCACCTTCAACTCCACGTTCCGAATAAAGATTAGAATCATCGGGACCTTCATCGCCATCCCAAGATTCATAATCATCATAGTCTTCGTCTTCAGCATATTCATTACCTTCATCATCGTAATATACAGGTGCTTCGTACTTGGGAACTAAATCAAATGGATTTTCAATTTCTTCGTGAACAACATAACGATACACACGAACTTTTTGACGATCACTATCTTCAGGTACACTAACTACCGCACTTGGATTTACTTTAACAGTAACAAGACGATCTCCATTAAGGTTGCCGTCCTCGTCTTGAGAAAAACTTCCGTAACTACGAACATACTCAATGCTACCACAATGCAGTCCACTTGAACAATGTTTAGATGGATCAGCAGTTACTTCTTCATACGGCATTTTTACCTTATCACCAACTTTATTGGAAATAGTTCCAGTATACTTGTCGGTGTAATCACGATTAATTGCTTTGTAAGCAAGAAAATAACCGTCTTGGGTGATAGGAAGGTTCTCATGTTCCAAAAAGGTATAAAGTTGATCTATGCTACCTTCAGAGGGATTATCCATAAGATTGACGAGGAAGTTCAACATAGGAGTTGCTTCATCTCCGTTGTGGATCATTTGCACGATACGTTGAGTAAGAACATTATGAACAATCGTTCCGTTGTAAATAAGATTATCACCGTCAACGGCAATCAAACCATTTGAGAATTCCTTGTATCCATTTTTGACATCAAGCATTTCTTCAACTTCGAGGAAATTTTTTGCGAGTAACGCTTTTTTGATCTTATAGAAATTAGGATGAGTTTTACCAATAACGGATGGACCATTTTCGGCAATTAATGTGATAGTTGAGTCGGTGATAATACTTTGCATAGTTATTTCCTTTTATTCAAATTAAGATTGTGGTTGACCATCTTCTCCGAGAGGAGCCAAACCTTGCTTCCTTCTTGCTTTATTTTTATTTGTGATTTGAGAACGATTCATTTTTGGTGTAACCATCGTTCCATAAATTCCCTTTACCAACGCACCGGAACTTCGACCGGATTTTTTTGATACAGCGTATATTTTAGGGTGTTTATCCTTGTCGGGTAAATTGATTCTTGCTTTCTTGCTCATGTATCTCCTCTTTGTGGATTATCAATTCTTTTAGTTGATTCTACTTGTGGGTACTTATATTTCTTTGCACGGGTTGATTGTTTTCCCATACCAAACTTTTTCTTTAATCTATGTTTCCAATGTTGTGATGCTTTCATAATGTATATATATTTGTTAGATGTTAAATTTAATATTATAATAATACCCAATAAATCGTCTCTCGTCAACTTTTTTTTAATTTCATGCGAAATCAAAAAAAACTTTCCTTAGACTTGTTAGTATCCATTGATATTATTGCTTGTTGGAATTTATCAATTCCATGTATTCTACAAGATTATTCATTGCATTGGCATAGTTACCAGAACCTTCTAATGCACCTCCCATGAACCTTGTCATGGGATAATCAACAGAGAGCATTTTACGAGTGTTCTTGAGTTCGTATGATACCTTTGTAGAAAAGTACGACAAAAGATTGTGATTATTGAAACTAAAACTACGAGCACATCTTGCAAAACGTTCAAAGTCACTTGCAAATGCACTATCCACATCAGATATGTCGTTTAGTGATTTACGATTGATTGATATAATTCTACGAATCTTGAGAAGTTCTTTTACAAGTTCTTCGTTACCAGAATTTTTAAGAAGAATACATACTCGTTTGAAAACACGATTGTCAATAAGATTACACACCATCTTGTAAGATGATTCAGACTTGAAGTGATCAAACTTTCTTGCGGTAACACATTCATAAAGAGAACCCGTTTTGTTTTCAAACGAAGAAACAATGTATTCGGAAATTACATCAAACACATTCTTGAAGTTTTCGTATTTGGATAATTTCTTGGTTTGACCAATTTTGATTCCGTATATATCTACTTCGTCTTGGTTAAGAATCCGTTTCAAAAGTTGCTCAAGATGACGAGAATTGTGATACTCACCATCATTATGAATAATTTTCCAATTACGAATCGGAACATAATAAACAATTTTCTTTGAGTCTAATGCGAGTTCTTCATCAGATGAGAAATTACACGCATGATTCCATCCACAATCATCAATCTTCTTGCTTGCAAGAATTGTTCCTTTGGTTTTGGTGGATGTAGTGCGATTAACCGTAGGTTTCTCTAATTCAGAAGTTTTGCGAATTTTAGAAGGATAACCAATGAGTTTCAGATACTTACGTTCTTTGTTGGTAAACTTATCAAACACAAGAACTACTTTTTGATTGTTCTCACGAACATAATGATTTACACGACTAACACTTCCAGTTGGAAGATCATTTTGAAAGAACTCTACATCAACATCAAAAGGAATGATACCATTCACATCACTTCTACGATTTACTTTATCACCACCACGATACCGATTGCGTTTTGCATAACCCAACCAAAACAAACGATACTCCATTTTTTGAAGATTAGGATTCTTGGAAACATCTCCAAAGTTCTTGGAAACTTTCAGTCCATTCCAACTAAGTTGTTCAGTCCACTTGAAGTGTCCAATGCTTCCGTTTCCTTCACGATCAATGTCACCGTAGTATTCTTCGTTGTAACCGACCATACTATTAAAAAGAATACGAGCATCCCAAAAGTTTTTGCAATCATTTAATTGCTCGTTCATAATATCCTTAATTTCGTTGTAAACACGTTCAACGAAATTAACCATATACTCACGACCTTCACTTGTCCAACCGATTTCTTCACGACTTGCAGTAACATCCAGATTTCCGATAGGAACTCGGAATACCAAATTACTAACCAGTCTACGATATTCGTAAGTTTCATTCCATCCGTGCTTTTTTTCAAAGTCATCAGAAACATCAGAGAAATTGAAAGGATACGCAACATTGCCCATAAGAATAATAGAATCAGAATGAGTAAGTTGCGAATCTACATAATACCAATCTTTTCCTTCAAGTCTCTTGGTAGGAACTTTAACTTGTTCAGTAGTTGATCCGATAGTAAGATTAGGAGTTACATCAAAGTAACCGAGAATGCGTTGAGCAGATTCACGAAGTTTATCGTAAGTATGTGATTCGGTAGGAGTAAACTTGATTTCAGTACCAGATGCTTCGGTAGTATTCTCCTCAGATATAATAGAAAAATTTGGGACATCTTCATCAAGATAATTAATAACCGTGGTCATCTTACCATCTTTAATACTAGTAACCGTAAAGGCATCACTAAGAGTAAAAGGAGTTTTACTTCCTAATCCCATACAGCCGACAAAGTCGTTGCTATGAGTTTTGTTGCTATCAAAGTAAGTAGTATAAGTAGTTTCAAGTTCGTGCTTGCTCATTCCGATGCCATAGTCCCTTATAGCAAACCAAGGCTCTGCTACAGAAGGCAGGTGTACATCAAAGGGTATGTTGGTATTACCTTTTGCTACATGAGCATCATATGCGTTAGTAGATAGCTCTCTAATAGGAGCAGCTATTTTGTCACTATATAAACCATCACTTAATATCTTAAATGCCTTTGCTGATGCCTTGATTGAATACTGAGTAGTATTGTGTAATGTGTTACTTACTACGTTTGGATTGGTTTTAACCTGCATAATAGATGTTAGTTGATGTAATATATGTTAGTTGATTATTAGAAGCTGAATAAGGTTTACGATTTATTATAGTTATATTATAGTTCTTAGAAAAAAATCAATTTCCTTCTCTCTCGTATTTCTCATTATGTATACATCTTACCACAACACCCCTTATACGTCAACTCTTTTTTATAATATTTTTATAATTATGCAAAACTGAATAAAGTAGGTTGGGTAAATATTCCCCCAAAAATTCTATGATGCAGTTAGTTGGGATACACAGGTTCTACAATAGCATGAGCATCAATAGAACATTGATATGCTTGATCCATTGTAAGACGATCACCTACACTTACATATTTTAAGCTTTTAGAATTTTCTTCTTTAGTTACTTCAAAGAATACAGCACCTTCTATTTTAGTAATTTCAAAATATGTATCTCCACTTAGCATAGCTGAAGGATGAGTAGATATGTAACGTTTGAAATATACAATAGGTTCTTTCATAAGTAGGTATTATACTACTTTCCCCAAAATTAGTCAAGTAACATTTGATTACCAATGTCAGGTTGTTCTATATCATTTATAGGAACTAATGAAGTTTCATAAGTATCAGCTATTTGCATTGCTTGTTCTATTGATAACCGATCACCTACACTAACACTTATTTGAGGTCCTTCTCCGTATTCTTTTTTTGCTTGCTTGTTAACATTAACTACAACTGCGTTTTCCATTTCCGCAATTTCAAACACACGATCAGGTGATACACTGACAACAGGATGATTACCCACATACTTAATTAGATAAATCTTTTTATTCATTTAATTAGTCTAGCAAAAGATCACTAGAAAGGGAAGAAGATTCGATAATTTCTATTTCATCAATTTCGGCATTAACTTGTTTACTTTGATCAATGAGTATTTCCAGCTGAGTTTCATTAATAAATTCACCTACTCGTATTTTCTTGTTAGTAAACCCAAATGAATCTTTTCTGTTAGTTGGAACATTAATAGATGCTTGGTTGATAAGTTTCTTAACCTTGTATGGTAAAGTGATGCTTCTTGGACAATATTCAATTGTCACTTTGACACCTTTTCGGTTACGGTTACGATTTCCCAATCCAAGTAAATTTAACATAGTTTTTCCTCTTAATTATTCCTTTAGTATATAAATATATAAATAGATTTAAAAAATACTACTTTTTTTCAAACTCTGCGATTGCCAAAGATAAACCATAATTATAAAACCAATTCTCACATTTTCTCATATCAGTACTTGAGATATCATGATAAGGAAGTTGATTGTAAATATCAGGACTCAATATGTTGGTTGCTGGATGCATCAACTGAGTGTATATAGTTTCAATAAAATCAAATTTCACTGCATTCTCAGTTACGAGTGTAAACAAAATCTCTTGTTTATAGTTCTTGATTGCTTTTTCTATTATTATACGGTCTGCTGAAGTTTGAATAGAAACAAAGTTATTGTCACCAAGTGTACCTAGCAGTAAATCGATAATATAAATTACATCTGTCGATTCAAAATACAATTTACCATTAATTTTTTTCATGTTATCGGGATGTTATCGGGTAAAAAAGAAGAAGAGTATGTCGTTTCCTACATCAAGCAACCAATTCTCATAGTATGTCATTATATCTGTTGTTGTATTCTTGAGAGATGTTTGTTGATACTCTTTATATGAAATTTTGTTTGATGCTGGTGCTCTGAGACTAAGATAGCATTCTTCAATGGAATTAAGTTTAATTGCAGTTTCGGAGGTTAATTCCCAACTAATTGTATTATTTAGTTTCTTTATACCTTCTTTTATGGTGCTTAATTCATCATCAGGTAGCAAATACAGCATATTTGTATCAAAATTGAATGTATTTTTGCTTTGTTTATCAAGTATAGATGGATCTATGAGTGTAAGACACGCACTTTTAAAGAACTTATCTACATCGGTACGTTCAAAATAGAGATTACCATTCAATTTTTTCATATTCTTAATAAATATCCACCAAAAGTAGGTTTTTTAATAGTAATTTACTCAGAAAAAAAATTATCATTTTTTAAAATTTGGTTTTTCCCCAAAAAACATTCGGTTTCGGTGTTCAAAAACGGTATAGTAATTCCTCAGTAAAAAAACGGGCATCAACACGAGAGTAGAGGTGGCCCACCCTAAATAGGCACTTTCGCCCTATGATTACAAAAAAAAGTTAGCTGCTTACGTTAGTAGTTACACTAATACCACAATGCATTTTTATTTTTGTTGTATTGTACTACGGACACATACTACTACCAATAAAGTCAATGATATACTTTAATATTACAATACCACCAACGAATATAAGAATATTGGTGAGGATGTCCGCAAGATTATCCACTGCACAACAGCCCTATTGCGACTATTGATGCAGTTATTAGTAGTTTTTTGCTTGTTTTTACTATTTTTTTAGCACTTTTTAGTGTTTTTTCCGACACTAAAGGTTTTTGTATAGGTGTTACGAAGTTACGCATACCTATAAATATTATAAAAAGTAGTTTTTATAACAAGTTATTAGTTTTTCTTATAGAAATTGTGGAACACGGTTACTATTAGTATAAGTGTTATGATACCAACGAATCCAGCCATGCTATCTAGTATGTTCTGTATATTGTATACTACTATGTTACCTAAAAAGAAGTTGTCTCCGAATAACACGACACCTAATAGTAGTAAAGGTATAAGACCTACTATAAGCATTGTTATGGCATATACATACTCATTAACTATTTTGAATGCATTTAGTATATTGAATTTTTTCATGATGGGTATAATGGTAGTAGCATCATTGGTTTTATTCTTTTTTGATAATTCCGGCGATTTTGATTTTTTTGTGAGGGTCTTGGTTTTTTTCATAAGTTGCTTGTTATCAGAACTTTATATTTTTTGTGGGTAAATTTAATTGCTAGTGAATATATCATACGCCATTGCACACAATAGCAGTATACACATAGCACATGAAAAATATTCAATCATGCACTTTTATGTTTTATTTGTCCCATGTAAGCAGATATTGCTTTAGTTATTGCTTGTGCTAATTCACGTTGCATATTATCATTCAATAAATTTGGACTCATAGTATGATATCCATTGTCATCTAAATACTTTTGTATAGCATTGTGTACTACACGATTCAATGAAGCACTCATAAATTCAACTGACGAAAAGTTACTTCGTATTCCTCGTTGTTAGAAGCATGAAACATAATATCACGTTTACCACTACGAAAATCATATCCACTATCACCTTTGCTGTATCCGTTTTTCTCCATAGCAGATACAATAACATCATCTACATTCATAGTGGTATTAACATTAGCAGCTTTTACTTCCGCAATAATATCATTGGATTCTTTTTGTTTTGCTACAATTGCTTTTTCCACCTTTTCAGCAATCCATGTTCTTGCAACCTCACTTTCAAGATTTAGTTGCATTCCCGCCAAATCTTTTAATGCGTTTTCTATTATTTTAATCATATCTTAATATTATAATATAATTTGTATTTAGTCAACAACATTATGCAGAGCACAACGAGCACTATACGGGCCCAGCAGGGCGATGTTTTTATAATTCTACTATTGATTCTGGATGACTCCAGATCGCATTATAGCACAAAATGTAATTGCACTATTTTATATTACTCATATTAGGATTTATAATGCGTTATAGGTATAGTAGTACGGGCAAAGAAGCGAAAATCTTTTTACAGATGTCCTGCTTGTCTTTTGAAAAATCGAAGTTATTTACAGGTAACCCGCCCTCCCACTCCTTAGAGTGTAACGTTGTTTTTATAGTTTGTCAAGGTTATTATAAAAACTCTATTTGTTTTTCATTAACTCTACCCATACCCATATGCAACCGGTAGTAAGTATCACGATAGTTATTATGTGCCATTCAGTCATAATATAATAGTGTACATATATTATGTGAATAAGTCAAGACTGAGTGGAATGCAAATTATTTAGTATTTAACCATTCAACCATTCAACTATTTTTGGAATAGTTTCATTTTTAGTTTTCAAGCAAGTTAGGTTTGGATGATTTTTAATTAAATTATAGTGATGGTCACCGTGATATATTAAATCAGAGATATCAGTTCTACCATCATCACCTCCCCACCAAATAATATAATTAACACTTTCACTTAAAACAGATTTTAAATTAGAATAGTTTTTCCATGTGTTCGGGTAATCTATTTTTCTTTTGAATAAATTTTCATGCTGAGATCCCTTTATTTGCAATAAGTGATCCAAGTCGGTTTGCGCTTCGGCAGTAATTACTGCATCCACATTAAGCAGACTTCCAAACAAAATGGCCGCATATCCACCTGCACTTACTCCCATGAAAATCACTTTTTCATATTTAGCACATTTCTTTTTTAGAAATGATATGGTATTATTAATATCTTTGCCGATACCAGTTAGGTCACCTAAATACCAATGAAACCGATTTCGTAAATACAATACATCAAAGTCGTTGCGTTCGTATTTTAATTTCATTAAACTTGTTTTTCTATCAAAACCCGTATGGCCATTGCTTGCAAAACTAACCATCAATTTTTTTGAACTCTCACCAACTTTACAATAAGAAATTTCAGTTGCTTCTTGCTTCTCAATATATGCCATCGCATTTTCATAATTGTCCATTTTTATAAATATGAATTTCCCAACAAAAATGAAGTCTATTTTGGGTCTAGCTTTGCTCCCTCCCACAATCCCTTGATTGTACCAAATTTTTTGCGAAAAGTCAACTACTAATAATAGTAATAGTAAAGCTATAAGTAATAGTAATAGTCGTATACGCATACATAGTAATAGTAATACACAATGTCCACTCAGTTTTCTATTATCACCAGCACCTAGAAAAAATAATTTATAGGGCTTTGCTAAGTTGCTATTACTCAGCATATTATGTGCTATTGTTAATTGCGTTTTATTTTTTCTAGGTGCTAGTGATAATATCATGTGCCTTGCTAGTGGGTATTAAAGGTATTATCATTAGTAATAGTAATAGATACGCATTGGATGTAGATTGTGCTTGACAGAGCTAGTGTTTTTTGTTATGGTTGGCTATAGTAAAAAAGTAGAGGGCATCCGAGACACCCCTATATTAAATTATAGGCGTTGTATACTATCATTACTTCAAAGCACATAGCTATTATATTATATGTAAATAAATGTATATGCCTATCAATACAAGCACCTTGACACCTAGAACGCATTTGACACCTATAATACAAGGTTTATCATGCATACAAGGTTAAAAGGATTTTTTTGGGACATATAGCCCTACCTAAATGAAGTCTTTATAGTCTATTATGCTATTACCTTATTATATCAGGTTATCCTAAGTTGATGATATTGATGATATTGATGATGATTGATATTATATGCAGTTGGTGGGCATCCACGAACAACCTGATGTTATACGCATTTAGCATTTATAGACGGGTTAGACGATACTCTTACTATTTCATTTATATTACCTATACTCGTATTATTACTATATGCGTTATGCGTATTATATCTACTTGTAAAGCTATTACTATTACTATTACTAACAGTATACATTATTTCCACGAAAAAATGGGAACTTTGTATGGCCATATCTACTCGCATTTTATAGGCAATTTCGGAGGGCAAAAATCATCAAAAAACCGAGCAGAAAATCAAGCAGAAAAACGAACCAAAAATCAAGCTATTTTAGATGATGAAAGAAGAAGAAATCAAATGGTTGCGAAAGCAAGCATTTATTTCTTTTGAGTGAATCATTGCATACTATTTCTTCCACCAAAAATTATTCGCAAACAACCAATATTTACGGTCGTACCAATATAGTAATCTATAGTTTTTATATGACATTGCATAAAACCATCCGTAATCAACACTGTATAAAAAATTTTCTTTTTCGCTGAATGTCCATACCCACTTGATATCTTCACGATATATCCATCCTTCACTATTAAGAAGATTTTGAGCAGTAGCAGAATAATTCCATCCGTGTACATTGTGTACTCTCCATGTATGATCATTATGAATAGTTTTTGGTTCTTCCGAAAAATTTTCCTCGATTTCGGTTTGTTCATGTTTGCTTGGAACTGAATGTGTGGGCAAAGTATCTTCAATGGGTACACCATGCTTATCATTCAATTTCTGTTGTTTCATTTCTTGCATAATACGAAATGTCTTCATCGTTGATTCTCTCCAACTATGACACATTATCATGTGTCTGCCAATACCCAATGGTTCTCCAGGATCTACGGTTTCGCAATATTCACATCCGCATAAAAAGTCTTTTATTTGAGGAGAAATACGAGAAAATAGTATATTAGTGAAAATCAATAAGCCACTGTATACTAAAAAAAATTTGCTCGACATATAATAATATATATCAAGTTTATCGTAGAAGCAAATATTTATTGCTATGAATATTCAAGCATTAACAGATGATGGTTTAGTTGACATTGAAAATATAAGTGAATCAACAAGAGTGTTTTTTTTAATTTCCGATGAAATAACTGAAATTGATGATCAAGTATCTCCGATTGAATTAGAAGTCAAAAGAACAAGTGAAAATGAAAGTAGAACTGATAGTTATCCGTTTATTGGAACTATTGATGATAAACATTACTTTTCATTTAATTTTCATATGGTATCTGATATTTTATTCTATGATGCACCCTCAGGAGTCAGTGGGGAATCTGATCTGACCATGAAATCAATTAAAGTTTCTACACATGGTGGGGGTCATGTTGCTTACGGATCATTTGCTCGTTATATTCATGCTAATAATAATTTTCTTTGGATTTCAAATCACCAAGTACCTACAGGAGAAACTCCGATTTTTGATTTAAGACAAGCAAACGAAAGTAACAATTTTGATGATATTGTTCATCTTGGAAACTTTGTTACATGGGGTGGTGCAGCCTCAAGTGCTCAAAAAGACCCAATATTAAATGTAGAAGATACGAATATTTTTACAATTGCAGATCCAGATGATTGGTGGTATAAAACATTTGATATATCATCATTCATTGATCATATTGATGCCGATCCTGATAATTTAAATGATGTTCTTGCAATAGACACAGATAATATGAAATCAAATTTTCTTTTTACTTACGGTGATCCGAGTAATGGATATGGTTACACTGGACTTGGAATTGATCCAATAGTCGGTAAAAGTGTACCCGGTGATGGAAGTGTAAATCCAAATCCAGCACAATTAGGAAATTGCTTATATACCATTGACAACACCACTTATACCTATTTAAGTTGTAACTTCGGTGGTGGAAAATTAATAGTTGGAAGTTTTAGTAATAATGATGTATCCTCACATACATGGACTTTCTTTAATGACACACATAGTCTTGATACTAAAAATTCTACTGATGTAAACTTTCTTTGTAGAATGCCTCATATTGTAAGAAATGACGATAAAGTTTATTTATATTTAATTGACGATTTAAAAAATCAATGTTTAATTTATAGAATTGATGATGATCCAAGTGGTCTTGGATACTATAAAGGTGAAAAGACTCCAATTTTCACATCATCTATTATTGCGTGTGATGTACTTGAAAGTGCTGGTGAGAATATATTTTGCTCTGTACCGAATTCTTCATCATACGATTCCGCAAATAATGTTAATTTACAAACGTTTTATGAAAGTAAATCATCTTATGCAGGTATCAATGCCCCAACGTTTTATTTGACGGATACAAGTGATGCAGAGAATCCAGAAACGATTACTGCGGTTTGGATGAATTTATTTTCTAGTCCTCCTGAGAATGCAGAAAGTGATTGGGTAGAAAACGACAGAAGTGGAGTTGCTCAAAGTTATTATTCTGGAAGTGAAGAATTGTTGATATTTGTCGCATGGAATTCTAATGAAGTTATTTTTGTTGATATTGCTGATCCAAGTAATCCTATACCAAGAAAAAAGTTAACTCTTGATAGAACATATCAAGACTCAATTGATAATACAATTGAAAGATTGACAGGAAGTGGAAATTTTATTTACATATTAGCAGGAGCCAGTAGTACAAAACTTGATATAGAATTCATTGCAATAAACATTTCAAATCTTGGAAATGAACTTAGAAGTAGCAATGAAGTGGTTGAGTATGACGATACAAACTTTATTGTTTGGAATAAATCATAAAAATCTAATTAGAGTTAAATATTTTTGCTCGACATATAATATATATCAAGTCTTTAATGCAATCAAGTTTTATCTACTTTATTTACCGATTAAATGATCCAATATCACTAGAAAATACTTTTCGGTTTTGACTAATGTATTTTGAATATCAATCATTTATATAAATATTGTATCAACCGAATGTTCCGCAAAAATAAATGTGAACATGATGTAAATTTTATATTCGTTTTTGACCCCCCGGTCGATCTGTATGATAAAGTAGAAAAGTACCATTGGAAATATAAAACTCTTTAAACATCTCAAACATATTATTGCGTATTGACCCAAAACCATAACCGATTTCTTTGAGTTTAATTAGTGCGTTCATATCAAGTTTTCGGAATTCCTCTAAACTAAAGTTAAGTTTTTTAAACTCTGAATATGACTTGGTCAAGTTGATTACTTCAAATCCGTGATGATAAATTAAAAAATTAATGTATATGTTCACATCAAACTGATCATTATTAAGAGCAAACTTAGGTTGATAATAACCAATTAAATTTAAAAAATGTTCAATATGCTCTCGTTTTACTACTGATAAATCACTCCACCAATAATATAAACTATCACCCACATTCTCAGAAATGTAATTTGAAATTTTATCTCCTAAAATATCTCTTGTGTTTTTATTGATACGGACGATATTTCGTTTATTTGAAGTATCACCTGCATATATTTTTTTATTATTGTAGTAAGATTCAATTTTGGATATTATATTTTCATGTGTGAAGTTGTCAAGCACTACATCTATTTCTGCATCAACTATCATAAAGTAATCGTATTTTGCTTCATTTTTCAATTTGTTCAATGCGTAAAATTTCTTTTGTCCTGCAATATTAATTTTAGAATGAGATTTTATTAAGCATTTGTATAATTTTTTGTCTTCAAATAAATCTAAATCTTCTTGTGAAGAAAATACCAAGTAAAAATCAAATATTTTACTGAGAATACTAATTTTTTCTTTTATACCGTACAGATATTTAAAATCTTTAGGATATATTGGTATGATAAATGCAATCATTTGATATTATACTCAAATCCAAAGTAATCTATTTCTTCTTTAAAATACTCTTTCACTACATCATATAAATATGAATCATATAAGTTTCTATAATTTGTATTTTGATTGTTGTTGTTAACTTTCAAAGAATTCGTTGTAATATTCAGTTGCTTGGTAAGATTTGCAAAATCTTCACCAAAATTTTCTACTCTGCCAATAAAATCAAAATCAATTTCATCTTGTTTATTTTTTAGTCTATGAGTAATTGGTTGAGAAATAAACAAATTTTTGTTTGATGGTATCACATTTTCATTACACACAAATTTTAACACAAATTCTTTAAATGACATTTTATGGAATCCAGATGGATATCTGTATTGTCGTTTGGTTGTAACCATTTGATTTATATCTTTTTCAGGCCACTCAGGTGCACCCGGACCTTGAAAATAAAAATGTGATGCAATTCTATCCCACGGATTTCGTATAAAAGTGAATTTATACATGGAATTAATTTCTTCTGAATAAAAATCAAGTTTTCTATGCCACTGTAATTTAGTTGGATATATTTTTGCATTATTTAATATATTAATCACCGACATACCTGCACATTTTGGTATATGAATAAACAACGCATTTATTGATGGAAATATCACATATATAAATATGTTATTCAAATTTCTTTAGAGAGAGCCCTTAAACAAAAATGCTTCTACTTTATTTGCGAATATAATGATAATAGGTATAACGCATATTTGTATCATACCATTCTATATTGTGTAAATTGTACAACTCGTTGTCGTATTCAGGAAAATAAACGTTGCCTTTGCAAGATGCTTCTATACGAGTAATATGAAGTTGTTCCGCATCTTTTATGCTGTATTCGTATAATTTTGCTCCACCTATTACGAATATACGGTTATCAGGAAACTCTGAGTTCATGCTTATTAATGCTTGTTCAAAGCTTCCGAACGTAAAACAACCAGGTGCTTCATAATGTGCATTGGTGGTTAATACTGCGTTGTAACGGTTCGGTAACGCATTAGGAAGAGTTTCGTATGTAGTTCTGCCCATAATCACCACAGAGTTCGTTGTGATGCGTTTAAACAATGCTTGTTCTCCTTTTGCTTTCCACGGAATTTTATCATCGTTACCTATAACACGGTTATGATCCATTGCAGCTATTAATGAGTATTTTGGTAAGTTCATATTTAATTAAATATTTTGTATTGTCCTGACTCAAACGAAAAACCATCTACTGCATGAGGAAAGTTCAAATATATCGCATCTCCGAAATCAGTTGTATTGTTTATAGAGGGTATATTGGTAAAATAAGGAAAGTTTAATCCGTTTGATCCTATTATCATATCATATATTTCTGCACCTTCTGTAATTGATATTTTAACTGCTTCTTGTACATCATAGTTATCTTTGATTTCAATTTTATCATCATTCAGAGTTTCCACCGAAATTTGTAATGGTAAATTTGAACGAACGGCCGAAGCTTTTCGTGGGTTTGAATTACGAAATACCAACGAAAGCATTATTCCACCATCGTTTGTATTACCAACTGCGACTTGAGTTGGATTGCAGTATTCATTGCCAGTTGGATCAATGTGATCCATTTCGCATATTACAATATCTTCAAACATCCTATTATTGTATTATGCTTTTTATTTATTTGCAAGTTAAATTACTTTCCAAACTCATATCCGAAATACTCAATGTCTTCCCAATTCAAAGTTTTAGGTATAGCACCAAAACCAGGGCCGTAGTTCGCTTCATTATCAGATTGCAGTTTTTTGACATAATCCATGTCTACCAAGTCAGGATGCACATACCAATCTTCATAAACCCACATAGGTTTCATATTGGCAATATCTCCAAATACTAAATAATACCCTCTATCTTTTAATATTTTCCTAGATTCTTCTCGCATTGGGAGTCTATCTTTCTTGCCCTTGTAGTCATGCTCGAAAGTAACAACGGCAAACTTATAAGAGTCCATTGCTTGTTCGTTTAGATTTTGCAAAACACGTAAAGTTTTTTGCGGAGGATCAATGTCTAGTTGAAGGTAGTCTATATTTTTTGGAGCTTTATATGTATCAAATATCTCTTGATAATTGGCGTGTACTCCATCTCCGAAAATATAATTGCTGTTCGGTCTGTGTTTTTTGTAGAGCTTCTCAAATTTTCCTCGTTGGTACTCAAACATTAGCCCCGTCCATTTTAAGCTATTTTCAAGTACGTAAGTATTGTTGATTTTAATCGGATGATTAGAGCCGACCTCTACAAAAAAACCATTAGTTTTGTTGTTTAGTATATTGCAGACAAATTTATCTTGTTCCGCCTGTCCGTTATAATTTAGTTTTTTCATAATTTATTCTCCAAATTTATACCCGAAATACTCAATGTCTTTTGCGTATCGTTCCGCAACGATTTGTTTTGTTTCGTCATCGTAGTATTCGGTGTAGTGTTTGTGTTTGTGTTTGTGTTTTGCATTAGCAATTACATCATTCAAAGTCTTGAAATCATAATAATCAACCTCACTACGAGAAAGATTTCTGAACTCAATATTTCGTGAAGATAAAATCTCCTGAAATTTAAGTCCGACGTATCCTGTTCCTCCTATTAATAGTATCATAATTATAAATATAGTTATCCCGAGTTTACTCCCAATTCATAATTGCCCAATTGTAAGCCTCGTCCACCTTGTACAAAAATAAATCTATGTTCATGATTAATCATCTCTTTTATATCAGACCTTCTATGATAGGTTGTATATAACCCATCTCTGTCTTACCGGCCGGATTGGTAACAAACTTTTTTGCATATCTATATATAATATTATCAAATTCTTTTTGTTGTGGTGATCCGTAGTTTATGCATAATATATCTATATTATCTGGTAATAGTAATTTTAATTTATGTAAATATTTAAGATCCATCCAGTCTGAAGGTGTTTTCTCTATGAATTCTTTGTGAAGAGGTAATACAGGGGTTATATTATTGTTATACACCAACAACATCTTATCACCACTATGTAAAATTTCTCTCATGCGGGTGGCTCTGCGACGTAACACATTTAAATCGACGTGTACACGATGCATGAACTGATACCTATACACAGGGAAATATGATTTGTGGACCGGGCATACAAAATATTCAAAATCATCCTGGTTGCAGTTGATCAACTGATTGAAATCGTCTTTATATGCTTCATACATTGTTCGTGGGGTACCGTAACCCCAGTCAAACGGTAACGATTGTTTTCTGATACCGAGATCTTTTAGAACCATTGTTGCTCTGCAATTGTTACCTATTGATATATATTGTTTTATTTTCATTTTTGTACACCATCCACTGGGCAAGGTTTGTGATGTTTTTCATTATTTTTTTTGTTTATTTAATTTTCGTTGATACTCAATTCCTTTAAGGTATTTACCAACATTTTCAGTTACGAATCTTCCAGTTTTTGCAACTACATCCCAAGAAAACTCTTTACCTTTGTTTATGTCCCAAATAACATTATTCGGATTGATTGTACCAGTCAACCACGAAAATCCTCTGATAGAGGGCAGGTAGTGTTTGCTTGTAGCCAAAGAACAAAAATCTTCATCTACCGATTTGGATATAAATTCATGTTCAAGACCTAATTTTTTAATAATTTTTATTAATTTGTGTATGTATTGTTGCGACTCATTTTCAAACTTACCCACATGATTACCGTAATAAATATCGCATTTGACAATACCGTGTTCTACAACAGCTCTCTTGATTAAATTTTCATATTGGTTAACATCAGGAACTGTATGTATCAAGGAAGGTACTAATAAATCACCAAGTCTTACGTGTATTGTTAATACATCACCCGACGGCTGTTCGTTATTTTTAGTTTTTTCTTGAACAATTTTATGTAAACAATCAAAATCCACCCACCATGAGGAGTTAAAGTTCTTCTTGGGACTTGATGATTGTTCATAATACATTCTCGCTATACTGTCCTCTTTCCACACATCCATACAAGCACAATGGTTAAATTTTATTATATCCACTAAGTTGTATAAACAATCGTCTGTATTTTTTGGCCTCTTTTTCATTTTTGTTTTTTTCGTTCTTTAAGAAAGCATATTTTTTAATTTAAAAGCGATTTAATGTGTTTAATAATTAACTGTTGATCCCAGTCTTTATGTTTCACTTCGGATTCTTCATAATTTATAAATTGACAATACACATTTTTAAATTTCATATTCAATTCTTCATAATGCAATAACAAGAGATCTACATTGTCGGGTAATACGTCTTTTAATAATTGTAAATATTTTAAGTCAAAAATATCTTCCCCTTCTTCTTTGAGGAGTTTGTTTGACCATTTTTTATGAACTCTGTCACTCATGAGGTGTATTGGTATATGATTATATATGAACAATATTTTATTGTTACCATTTTCAATGGTATCTTTTAATCTAATTGCTCGTCTTCTTACGGTATCTTCGTTTTTATGAGAACGATGTGCAAATCTAAACATATAAGGTTTAAAATTGTATTTTGAAATCCAGTTGTCAATAATATGTTGATATGTATTTTCACTTTGAGACAATTTGTTGTGAGAGAAATTGATTAACTCTTGAAAATTGTCTATATATGCTAAGTAAAAACTTTTTGGAGTGAAAAATCCCCAATCAAAATTAGTTGAAAATTTTCTCAAATTCAATTCGATCAAAGAAGTGGCCACACGACAATTAGAACCAATAGAAAAGTGGTAGTTGTATGCATTTATGTTAATCATTTAAATTTATACTTTTTCATTTCTATAACTTCTTTTTCTACATTGCTAATTAGTTCTATTGTTTTCCGACTCATGTTGTCACGAATATCATCTTTAAAATCTTTTTTATATTTATCTTTTCGAGTGCTAATAGGTATATTAATATTTAATTTGTTTAACACAAAATTAAGATCTTCTGTGATGTTTTCAAGTGAACCAATAAACTCTAATAGTTTACCATCACGATATATGTAATCTTTAAACTGATGTTCTTCAAGGGTTTCAACAATAAACTTGTTACTATCAATATTTTCCGAATTTTTACCATTTAATATATGATTTTTTCTCATATTAACCCAAGATATCATTCGTTCCCACGGATTTCTAACAAAAGTAAACCAATAATAATCATTGGGGTCTTTGTTTATACTTTTAATGTAGTTGGATGCTTGAGTTGAATTCCAATGTCTTAGTTTTAAAGGTTCATGTGTGATTATGCTTACATCAGCACATTCCTTTAATAGTTGTTCTCTAAATCCTGATCCAGTTTTTGGTGGATTTAGGCAGACGAATTTATATTTGTGTGATAGTATCATGATAAGATTTCCTTAATTAATTTTATTCTATTAGAGTTAGTTTTACACCTAAAATGGCTAAAGTGAATAATCGGAGTCAAACAATCCTTAATGTATGGTGATAATAATTTATTTCTATCACGTGTCATAACGATATTGTGATGATTCTTTAATTCCTCCGAGTTGTACAAGAAAAATTCTTGATCATGATAATGATCTGCTTGTTGTTTTAAAATATCAATTCTTTGATTGCTAAGTTCCACAAATGCTTTGCATAAATTTTCAAATTGCTTTGGTGATCCACTTGCAAAACATGGTACATGGGCATCCATTAAATGAAGTTGATTGCTAGGTTCTGTGATTGGAAAATTAATATTGATTGCATCATAATCAGAAACATAAAACTTTTCGTCTTCTTGGGTTGCATATGCCAACCAACGAAACCAACAACTCATTCCGTAATCAGAAATTTCCTTGTTTGTAATTTCTTTGAAAATTTTACGCATTTCTGTATCAAGAGTTTCAAAATAAGAATGCTTTTTTGCATCTTCTAAATTTAGAACAATTGGTTCGTAACCTTGTCGAGACCAACTTAGTTTCCATAAATCAATTAATTCAGGTTGTTTATCGTGATTTATATTCTGATAGTAAGTGTAGATTTTCATTTTATTTTAAGTAAATCTTTTATTAAATAAATTCTGAGTTCTTCGGCCGAAAGTGAACTATCTTGTGTATTTGTGGTTTTGTATACGCTACAATTACTGTGAGAAACATGATAAACTCCATAAGTTGTTGGACTTGGATTTTTTTTATCATTGGGAAGATACCAATCCCCAATTCCACCTTCGTGTGATCTAGTTCGTGTCATTAAAATGCCATGTTGATTTCTTAGATCTTCATACGAATCATTAAAATTTGGAATAAAATTATATTGAAAAAATTCTTGATCATGATAATGATCTGCTTGTTGTTTTAAAATATCAATTCTTTGATTGCTAAGTTCCACAAATGCTTTGCATAAATTTTCAAATTGTTTTGGTGTTCCACTTGCAAGAAAGGGACAAGCATTATCCATTAAATGAAGTTGATTGCTAGGTTCTGTGATTGGAAAATTAATATTGATTGCATCATAATCAGAAACATAAAACTTTTCGTCTTCTTGGGTTGCATATGCCAACCAACGAAACCAACAACTCATTCCGTAATCAGAAATTTCCTTGTTTGTAATTTCTTTGAAAATTTTACGCATTTCTGTATCAAGAGTTTCAAAATAAGAATGCTTTTTTGCATCTTCTAAATTTAGAACAATTGGTTCGTAACCTTGTCGAGACCAACTTAGTTTCCATAAATCAATTAATTCAGGTTGTTTATCGTGATTTATATTCTGATAGTAAGTGTAAATTTTCATTTAATATGTGTATCCTTTTAATTGTATTACATTTTTTTCTTTTTCTGCGACTAATTCAATGGTCTTCTTGGTATAAATATTATAATAACTACTTTTTATAACACTTTTATTTCCGTGAAGCAATGGAAAATAATTTACATTTACTTGATTGCATAGCAATTCAAATTCTTTGTTTAGATTTTCAAATTTTGCTATATGGGATACTATGATTTCATTATTTTGATTCGTATAATAATCACTTTGACATTCATTATTGATTATGATGTTCCGCAAAACAATTTCATCTGTTTTATTCGCAAATAGTTCTTCGCACATTTTTCCTTGAGTAATTTCAGGAGCATTCCATTGTATACTTGCATCTCTATTTTTATATTTTTCCGCATATTCTTTAAAGTATTTAAAAAAACTATAATAACGATCCCAAGGATTACGAACAATAACAAATGAAAAATACTCTGAAAAGTTTTTGTTTAGTTTTTGCAACGAATTGGAACATTGTTGTGCAGTTCCGTGTTGATAAAAATCAGCATTAAAATTTGGATCACCTACAATATCAATTACATTTTGTGGCAATAAAGTTTCACGCAAAGACCTTGTAGCAGTTTTTGGAATATCAATTGTGATGAATTTATGTTTGTGTGATATTAGCATTTTTATTCCCCAAACTTATAGTTGAACATTTCAATAACTGACGAAAAATACTCAGATACAATTTGTTTCGTTTTTTCTGTATGTAAGACTGAGTAATGAATTTTTTGTTTACTCATACTTTTATTTTCGTGGGGTAATTTATGAGCAGGAAGACCTATAATATCAAGAAATTTATCAAAATCATCGTGTAAATGTTCAAACCGAATAACATGATTGCATTTGTTATAGGGGGGTATTAAGTTTTCGGATGTACCACTAAGTCTGTCATCACAAAAATCTTCAAATGAACCGGAGAATGTTTTAACTCTATACACCGCATGATTATACCATGAAACCATTCTATCAAATGGATTTCTCACCATACAAATTAACTTATACTCGTTTATGTTATGATTAGATTTTGTAACAAGTTCCTGAAGTTGTAACAAAGTTGGATGATTGCAAGGAAGTTCAATTTTAGGTTCATCGATAATATTATTAAGACAATTTATGACCGAACTTCCCGCACACTTACCTGCGTGTAGTAATATGAATTTATGTTTATGACTTATCATTTCTTATGCTCCAAATTTATATCCGAAATACTCAATGACTCTGTGTGACATCTGAACTTTAAAATCATGCTTTTCCAAAATATCACCCCGAGCAATAGCATTGTTAATAGAGGTTGTTCCAGTCTTTGGAATATCAAATGTGATGAACTTATGTTTGTGTGATATTAGCATGATAACAATTTGTTGTATAATTCAATATCGTATTTCATTCTTTGTTGCAATAGTTTGTGTGATTCTTCGTCAATTATTGTAGAACTTTTTGATTTAGAATTGTAAAGTGTGTCCCAAGTTTTTTGTTGTTTTTGTTTTTCTGTTAAATTCAGATTCAGATATTTTTTGAATATATCATCTATAAATTTATTTGTGTTTTTGATGTCACATATCTTAAATTTTTTTAAAATGTGAAATACATCTACATAATTTTTTAAAGTAATTCCCACAGAATTTTGCACTTTGCTGAATTGTCGTATCAACCAACTATCTTCTGTGTAATCACTTTTAGCATATTCTGAAAATTTATTTGGAATAATTCCGTAAGTTGGTTCGTGTTTTGCTTTATCTGAATTTATGTAATCAAAAAAAGATACTGCTCGTTTAATCGGATCACGTAATATCATAAAATTAATTAAATTATATTTTTCAAAAAACTTTTTGATTTGATCGTGATATACAAATCCGTCTGCTTCTATAATTATTGAAAAAATATTCAGGTTAACAAATGCATCATGTGAACATTCATTTAAATTGATTGTATAATGTGTATCATCTTCAATTACACCTCGTTTGAATATTAAACTTTCATTGCATATAAAATTTGGATCACCTGCGATTATTCGTGCGATTTCTTTATTATCGTTATGTATTACGATATTTCTACCAGTTTCTTTTTTAAATGAGTCCCAATTTGTGTGTGAACGTCTAAATAATCTAAAATATAAAAACATGATGCTTATTGTGTATGTTCCTGCGTTCTTTGGAACATGATAAAAACACGGAATATTTAAATTTTGCTGTACATCATTCATCTTGTATAAATATCAATCATTTAAATATTATAAAAACTAATATTTATTATAATAACTAAAGGAGAGTGATGATGAAGTTTAAGAAAATTAAAAATATATGTTGGAGTTGTTTAATGTTTGTATGTGCAGGAGTTGCCATCGTGTTATTGGCAGGTTCAAGTTGTAAAACAAAAACTGATATGCGTGAGTTGATTGATATACCTGTAATGGAAGGTGATGCTATTGAAACTACCCACCAACCAAAGAATTACATTGATCGTCATACCATAGGTAGGCACTTTTCAATGCAAAAATCAGCAAATTGGGTTCAAACAAAAGTTCCAACTGATTTTAATGTGATTATGCTTGATTCTCATTATCGTTATGTTGATTATTATCACTTTCGCAAATTTAATAATTGGTTCAGAAAACTTATGCATGAAGCAGGAATTCAACCTGGTATAGAAAGCAAGCACCAAGCACTAGATTGCGATAACTTCGCAATGTTATACAAATCACTTATGGGTGTAAGTGCATATAAAAGTGGAGATAAACTTGAAATGGGAATTGCAGTAATTGTTGTTCGTCAAGTAAATGAATTTGGTGGAATACCAGGAACAGGTGAACTTCATATGCTAAATTTAGTATTTACACCAGGCAAGTGGATCATTTACGAACCACAAACAAATGAATATATTCTTCTTGAAGATTATCCTAATCAAGAGTTCGTTCAATATATGATTCTTTAATCGTCTAAATCACCTTCTTTGTGTGTTTCTACAACACAATCTTCAAGAGGTTTGGCAACACAACTAAGAAAATAACCCTCTGAGATTTGTTCATCATCAAGAAACAATTGATCTTCTTGATCTACACTTCCACTTATTAGTTTGCAAGTACAACTTGAACAACTTCCATTTCTGCACGAATATGGTAAATTGTGATCAGCATCTTCTGCTGATTCGAGGATGCTAATATCCTCATCGCATTCGAACTCAGATTCATCTCCTTCAGGAGATTTGATTGTTATTTTATATTCTGCCATAGAAAATAAGTATATGTGTTACCAACTACAACTATAATAAACTCTGTATTTTTTCTTGATTGCTTGTTTTGCGTTTTCTACAAACTTCAAATCCATTTCTTTGTAGTAGTAATTTTCTTGAATTTTATCTTCTCCACCACCTTCTTTATTCCAAGTGTAAGAATCACTTCCGAAGAAAAATCCACCTGTTTCGGGAAGTTCTTGATTTAGAATTGCCTCTTCAAGATACTCAATATCAGAAGCATCTAGTTGTAATTCAATTCCATTGAAACCACCACTTGAATAATCGTCTTCATCCTCTTCGTCTTCATCTTCGTCATACGAAGTAGCAGGAACAGGACATCCTTTTGATTCCCATAGTTGCTCCATATATCCTTGCAAACGATTATGCTTTCTCCACTCCTCAAGATGCTCATCTTCATCAGAATTGCGTTTTCTAGGAGGCCTGCAATATGCCCATTGATCTAATCCCATTTTATTATTCTTTCTGTATATAATTAAATTAACATCTTAGTGTTTTTAACAAATAATGTCAACGAGTTAATTTTAATTTTCTTTTATGAAATTCTTAAATAGTAAATAATCAAATTTGGTTTTATTTTTGTAAGCATTTTGTGCTTGCTTATCAAGATCAGTAAGTTTTAGATTTTGCTTATCTGGATTTCTATTACGATTTGTCTGTATAAACTCACAATCTTTTAATGTAATATTATATGATTTTTTAAATACATCATTTATAGAATCTTCCGCATTTAATGTAAATGTAAAATCATCAAGAAAATCTATAACATAATCAAAATCATGTTGATTTAATGCATCGGAGTAGATTTTTCCACTTAAACTGCGAATCACCCAACTATCTTCAAGTTGATCTGACATTATATATCCACGTAAACTATCGCATAATATTTTTTTGTGGTTTGGTTCGTGTGATGATGAATCTTCACACAAATAAGCATGAGCACTTAATACTCGTTGAAACGGAGAACGCAAAGTTCCAAAGCATTTATAGTTTGAGTTTGCAACATCACAAAGAGCATAAGCCGCATCAAACGATGGTCGTAAATCAATTAGATTTTTAATATCACCCCAATAAAAATCAGGTTCAATAACAATAGAAAATAATTCTATTTCAGAATTTTTGATTAAAGAAAATAATTTAAAGATGCTCAACTCAGAAGAATAATCATCTACTTTCGTTACGATTTCTGAATTATCATAAACTTCTTTAGGAGTAAAAGCAAATATTGTAAGCATTCCATGATTTGGAATAATTACTTTTAATTTTTGAAGTTGACGATTATCTTGTTGTTCGTTACTTTCTAATCGGTTACGATAATATTGACGAAACAATGAATGCATACATCCAAGAACAAATGTTCCTGCACACTTTGGAATATGAAAAAATATTGGAATAATAGGTTTCATTATTATATAAGTATAATCAACCTATTTTATATACTTTATTGTCAGTTAATGTGAATAAATTCTAAATTGCTTTATTCAAATCTTAAAAAGTTTTAATAAAATCGTCAAAACTTATTAGTTCCAACCACTCTATCCTATTTTTTTCTAATTTATCAAATGTTAAATCTCTAAATTTTGCTTTGATTTTATTTTGTGTACCCCGTTGAATGATACCAACTCCCTGATCTACATCAATTGTATTCATTATTAAATCATCACGATAAATTTTTAATTTTACAAATGCTTTCCAACAATCTCCATTCCACCAACCATATTCAGGATTCCCCTTTTCTTTTTCTCGCATCGCATATTCACGTCGTTTAGAGTCTTCTAGTAATAATTGTCGTTCGTAAATAATAGGATTCATATCATGGCATACTATAAACCCACCCTCGTTTAGAAAATCAAGTGAGTTTAAAATGTCACGTTCAACTTGCAATGCTTCATGTAGTCCATCAACGAAAATTAAATCGAAAGTTTCATTATTTGTTAAAAAAAACTGATCTGATGTAATTTTGTATGTCGGGTCACGATCACATTTTCGTTCCGTATCAGGATCAACTCCCACTTTATGTTGTACTGTTATTTTATCAAAATTTTGGGTGTGATCTCTAACACCAATTTCTAAGTAAGTTTTGGCATTAATTTTTTTTGCTAAATGATTTATTATAGTTGTCCTGTACATGATGAATATTTTTTTATTTAAATTTCCTAATTTATGTGTAAAAATTCTAAATTGTTTCCTTTTGCAAAATCCTTGGCAAGAGTAATTACACTCGTTTCGTGTGTTACCTCAGAATTGGTTTTGTGACACCATTTGGTTTCAGGATAAATTTCTTTTGCAGTTTCCTCGTTGTCATCCCATATGGTGAATTTAAATTCAAATTCATTTTCTTTCAACCAATCAGCAGGTTTAAAGTTTCTGTAATAATACTCAATCATATCACCGTGTTTGTGACACTCAAAATTTAAATACCAATCAATGTATTCTCTTGCACTGCTTTTGGTTTGAATATATCGTTTGAATCTATGCAACAATTCATCTAAAGAATCAGAAGTTTTATCAGTTTTTTTAAACTGAACTGATATTCCTACTTTACAACCCATTACAAATCTCCTTCGTAAAACTTTCCGGTCTTTAAATCGTAAAGCACCAAATCTTTAAATTCTGCTTTGTATTCATCAACAAAGTCAAACGCATCATTATAGTCATTGGATGTATAAATAAGTTCGTTTTCAGTTGAATTTACATTGCGAATTTCAAAACGATAATTGATCATTCTGACAATATACAAATGAGCATTTTCTTTGTTGTATTCATTGGCATATTCATATGCTTCTGATTTTGTATCAAACGCAGGATTGATAGTTGGATCAGTTTTCCATTTGTGATCGTATGCTTGATAGTAAATTTCTCCGATTTGAGTTAAATCAAAGGTCTCGGTGACTTTAATGCTTTGTTGTTTTGTGGTATTACATCCAATTAGTAATACACACGATAATATTGCTATTGTTTTATTCATAAAAATTTTCTTCTACGGTTACAAGTTCACCTTGTGCATAATAGTCTAAAACATCAGTAATCATTTCCTCGTCAATTTTTTGTTTGTCGGGCCATTCATTGTAAGCAATTTTGTTTGTTTCAGCAAGTTCCCACAATTCAGTTTCTTTGTCGGGACCGAACAATTGTACATCCATTGGTTTTTGATAATATTCGGTTATCATATGCTCCTCGTTGTGATAGCAAGTTGCTAAATATCCATTGCTGAAAAAGAAATCTGCGTGTTGGCAATTGTCTAATACATCTTCACAATAATTTGTTGCGTGTCGTTCTATTCTTACTGATATCATATTTTTATACGGTTACTGATAATGTTTCTTCAATGTTAACAAGTTCAGTTGGATGGTAATAATCAATTATAGATGTAATTATTTCATCGTCAATAAATTGCTTTTCCGGCCAGGAAATTGAAGTTGATTTGCTTTGTCCTGGAAATACAAACTTGTGCTTGTAAGCAGTTGCATACAAATTTTCTTTTGATATTTTATGATATAAATCTGTAATCATATGAGTTCCGTTTGAATGGCAGTTGGCAATGTATCCTGATGTAAAAACAAATTCTGCATGATCACAACAATCCATTACATCATCTGATAGTTTATTTCCGTATCGGTGTATTGTTAACGACAACATCCTTTGTGATTAATTTACACTTGGAGGTTCTGCTTAAATAAAGAAAACCTGTACGTTGTTTGTACACACGAACTTTGTATGGATCATCTTGCTTTTCTGTAACCAAGTAAAACTCGTTTACTTGTAAAAAGTTTTTAATTGAAATAAGTTGACCGGGTTTTACACTTGATACAATCATTTT
>Ga0233426_10000943_pt1 | contig 28492 bp, 25 predicted proteins | sample SI_118_April2016_6_FD_179875 | JGI IMG/M metagenome (GOLD analysis project Ga0233426, IMG submission 179875) | Seawater microbial communities from Saanich Inlet, British Columbia, Canada - SI_118_April2016_10_MG | ecosystem: Environmental > Aquatic > Marine > Inlet | place: Canada: British... | reverse complement strand
TGGACCTCCTGAAGCGAATAGGATGGTAGTAGTTCTTCAATAAGTGGTGATAGTTCTTGTAGTAGTTTTTGCGCTAAACTATCTAGCTTACTCTTAATAATAATTTCACCATTGTTGATTTTTTTCAGTGCGGTGACGGGATTAATCACTGCATTAATGCATAATTTTAATAGCATGATTTGCTGGTGTTCATTCTTCCAGGCAACCTTAGGTAGAGCATTGTTTAGATGAGTTATTATTGATTGCACTTTATCGCAGTTATTTTTCTCGACACTACTTTTTTCTACCCCATCTTTTTCTACATTATACTTTCTTTCTGATGTCGATAAGCTTCCAATATACGTCGTGCCATTACCTGTATGCGTTAAAGTGGTGTTGTTAGTGGTGTTGTTAGGTGTGCTGCTTAGCGTGTTATCCAGTAAAGCGCCTTGAACTAATGAAGCCTGAAATATAGGGGTGTTAGGTAATGCGTTGGAGGCTATTTCGACAAGACCCATTCCGTTCATCATTAAAATAGTAGGGTTGTTTTTGTATTGGGATAACGTTTTACATAGCTCCCTGAGTTGAAATGCTTTTACACAAATGAGGGTGACGTCCGCTTTTTTCCACTGATTGAGTGTTAGGTAATCGATATCACATGAAAAATTCCCCGTTGGACTATTTATATTTATGCGTTGTGATTCACGAGGGGAGTGAACATATAGTGATACGTGACAGCCGCTTCTTTTCAGAAAGCAGGCCCATAAATGTCCCACAGCACCTGCGCCAATAATATTAACGGTAAGCTGAGTCATTCGTCTTGGAACCCTATAGTGAAGTTAGGCATTGGCTTAAGCTTGCGCCCATTCCTCAAAAATATATTCTTGATTTTTGGGAGTTAATTGGCTGTTGTTTAATTGATAGTTCTTTTCGCTAAAAGAGATCGTATTCGTCGTTTGGGTCTTGTCGATAGTAATCACTGTAGACGTGCGCGTACCGTAATCGGGCAGCAGGATAAAAGCGGCAGATAGTGCCTTTTCTCGTGGATAACTGACACCTGTTTCAGGTAGTTGGTCGTCTGGGGCTAGTTCTTTATTTTCTAAATAAACGCGTAATGCATCGTGTTTTTCTGGGTTTGTTTGTTGTGCAAAGCTCTCTTTTTGCGTGGCTTCTTCAACAAAGTTTTTTCCCGCTTTCACTTTTGGCCACTCAGTATTGAGCAGGTGATTGCTAAGGCCATATATTCCTTTATCTAAACGATGGTATTTTTTATTGGACAGGTTTTGCTTGTCTCTATTACTGTAATACCAAAGTGTTTGCTGACTCCGTGTGAATTCCCCTACTAATAAATTGAAACCACAGTAACGATGCTGCTTGTTACTAATCTGCTCAAGGTAGGTTTCGGCATTCATGTTGCCCATTAAAAAATCACGGGTCAGATCACCACGAGACAAGGGGTTATCTACGACGACCGAAGGCTCTCGGACATTGGTAATGGCAGCAAAGCGGCCTGTTTTGGTGATGCCTAACCACGTACCATTTGCCACCAAATCCCTGCCTGCAAAGATATTGACATCGTCTTCCCAGCGGTGGGCGGCAGCGGTGGGGCGCGCTAGAAATTCATCTCTATTGGCGGCGAGTTGCAGTGGTTGTGAGGAGTTGGGATCAAAGGAAAATAAAATGAGGCACATACAGCGTCTATATAATAAAAATGAATGGAAAGTAGTTAGGTCAACTCAGATGCTTGGTTGATCGCTAAGTTCCTTGTTGGTCGTTATTCTAGAGGTAATTTTTCTAGCCATTTGCTCTTGTTGCTGTCTTTCTCATAAGGCTCGATTAAGGCAGACTTACAATGTAAACCTATTGTAGCAAACAAGGAAGCTACTATACCCTTGGTTTGAGGCGTTTAGCGATGAGTACATTATGATATGATGCCACATATTATTGGCCTCGTTCGAGCGGTGGTCTGAATGCTCTTCACACAATATTTCCGGCTTTGCTTATGTTGAATTATCCCAATATCGACCCTGTTGCTATCTCCTTAGGGCCTCTCGATATCCATTGGTACGGCATTATGTATCTGCTCGCGTTTGCCGCAGCTTGGGGGTTGGCATACAGGAGAGCGGCTCGCACCGACTCGCCATTAAAACCCTCTCAAGTTGAAGATCTTATTGTGTATGGCGCTTTAGGGGTAGTGCTAGGTGGTCGATTTGGTTATGTGATGTTTTATAATTTTGAAACATGGCTAGCTGACCCTTTGTGGTTATTGCGCATATGGGAAGGGGGGATGTCTTTTCATGGCGGCTTATTGGGTGTGATTGTTGCGATACTGCTTTATTGTCGGCGAGTGAACGCCTCGTTTTTTTCGACGCTAGACTTTATTGCGCCTTTAGTGCCGTTAGGCTTGGGCTTTGGTCGCTTAGGGAATTTTATTGGTCAAGAATTGTGGGGGCGGGCAACCGATGTGTCATGGGGAATGATTTTTCCACGTGATCCAGAGCAGCTCGTACGCCATCCATCACAATTGTATCAAGCCTTTTTGGAAGGCGTGGTGCTCTTTGCTATCGTGTACTGGTTCTCTCGTAAGCCACGACCACGTTTGGCGGTAGGCGCTGTGTTTTTAATTTTCTACGGTATTTTCCGCTTTGCCGTTGAGTTTGTACGGCAACCAGACGATCATATTAAAACACTTGTATTAGGTTGGATGACGCGCGGGCAGTTATTAACGATCCCGATGATTGTAATAGGTGTTAGTGTACTTATATGGACATACACGACGTATAAGAAAGCGGGTCATTCAGCGCACAAAAAGAAACATAAGCACAAACACAAGCATAAACAAAAAGTAAGTGAAGAATAAAAGGTAACACATGAAAGCCTATTTAGATTTGTTAGACGATATATTATCCAATGGTGTGCAAAAGGGTGACCGTACCGGTACGGGAACGCTCTCGGTTTTTGGCCGTCAGTATCGCCATAATTTACAAGATGGCTTTCCTTTATTGACGACTAAAAAACTGCACTTCAAAAGTATCGCGAATGAACTGATTTGGTTTTTGAAAGGTGATACCAATACTCAGTGGCTAAAAGAAAACGGTGTCTCAATTTGGGATGAGTGGGCAGATGAAAACGGCGACCTTGGGCCTTTATATGGCAAGCAGTGGACCGCATGGCCCACCAAAGACGGTGGCAGCATTAATCAAATTGATTATGTAGTGGACTGCTTAAAAAATAATCCCGACAGCCGCCGTATTTTATTTCATGGTTGGAATGTGGAGTACCTGCCGGACGAATCCGTTAGTCCGCAAGAAAACGTCAAACAAGGTCGCATGGCGTTACCGCCTTGTCATTTGCTGTATCAGTTTTATGTGGCGAACAATCGCTTGTCGGCACAATTGTATATTCGCAGCTCTGATTCATTTTTAGGTTTGCCATATAATACTGCGAGCCTCGCTTTATTGGTCCATATGTTAGCGCAACAGTGTGATTTAGACGTAGGTGAGGTGATCGTGTCTACGGGCGATTCACATATTTACTCTAATCATATGGAGCAAGTGAATACGCAATTGGCACGAGAGCCAAGAGCGTTGCCGCAATTAACCATCAAGCGCAAACCTGCTTCGATTTATGATTACACCTTCGACGATTTTGAAATCACTGGCTACGATGCACACCCCGCCATTAAAGCGCCAGTAGCGGTGTAAGTCGAAATAAAACATTCCCAACAGTCATGCCGAACGCGATTCGGTATCCAGCTGAGATGCAACACATGAGCATAACCCTTTCTATTATCGTCGCAATGGCAAACAACAACGCTATTGGTAAAGACAATCAACTACTTTGGCACTTGCCAGAAGACCTACAATATTTCAAACGCACCACCATGGGTAAACCGATAGTGATGGGGCGAAAAACCTTTGAGTCGATAGGTCGTCCGTTACCCGGCCGTCTCAATATTGTAATTACTCGCCAACAAGAATGGCAGCATGATGGTGTGAAGGTAGTGCACAGTATCGACGATGCATTACGTGTAGCCGAAGCACAGTCATTCATCGATGGTATAGACGAAGTAATGGTCATTGGCGGCGCAGAGATTTATAAAACTGCATTACCACAAGCGCATAAATTATATGTCACTAGAGTAGATGCCGAGATAGAGGGTGACGCATTTTTTCCAGAAATTGACGAGAGCATTTGGCGAGAGAGCAGCCGAGAAAATTTTACCGCCGGTGATTCAGCACTAAAAACCAATACCTATGACTATGCCTTTTGCGTGTTGGAGCGTGTGTAGTTTGTATACTATTCTTGCCAGCGAGCAAACTTACCCTGCCAGTCTCGAATGAACTTTTTAAAATGCTCGTTTTGTTTATCCGTTCGACTGTTCACCACGGCGAGTAATAACTGCCGAGCTTGCTTGTCTCTCTTATGGATGGTTAATTGTTCTTCGGTAGAATAATTCGGGTCTCTATCCAGCCATGCAGCTTGCACGCGAGCTTGCCAATCATCTGTTGGCTGTTCGGACTGAGTTTTTATATTACTCAGCCAAGCTCGACGTGATTTTAACCACACATCATCGGCTCGTATAGCATTGTTGACCCTATTCGCAATCAACACTTCTTGATCTTCAGTTAGCGCACCTAGCAACCTTTCAGAAAACGCTCTATATCTTTCATTAAGATCATTCGCGTATTCTTCATTCGATTTGGACAATCGCTCTTTTTCGTATTTGACCTGCTTTCTATCAATCTCTGCCCAAAATGTTTGTTGTTGTTCTGCATTTAATGTTTTGAATAAAGGCAAAATAGTAGGCGCGATATACTGCTGTAGTGTTTGAAAAGCCACAGTCATAAAATCTTGCATATCGTTAATATCGTCCTCGTTTAACGGTTGGTCTAGCTTATCGTGAACCCCTTGTAAGAACTGCCGGTAACGCGGCAGCTCTTGTTGTTTATGCCATGCTAAAGTTTCCTTAACCATGTTTATAAACTTCACTTCTTGCTCATCATTTAACGTAACATAATCATCAACATACCAAAAAATCATCCAGCTCAAGTTTTTATAAATAAAACCCGGCGAACAAGCCGTTATGCTTAGACATAGACAAGCAATGTAAATAAATTTACGTTTTGCGAATATAGAGTTAAAAAAAGATCGGGTCATAGTGACAGTCTTTTATATGGGAAAAGGGATTAGATGAAAATGATAAATTAGTATAGTTATACGAAGGTGAGGGATTATTGTATCAGTTAGATAAAGAGGTGCTATTTAGTTTAGATCAACATTAAACCCGTTTAGAGCACATAGAAAACCTATTAGGTGTTATCTTTTTGAGTGCTAGCAAGCTAATCTCAATAAAATAAACCGTTGGTGATTAATGTAAAAAAACGTGGGGAATTGCAGAAAAAAATATTAACTTTTAACTTATTAGTGGCTTTAGTATAAGGGTAAGACTTGGCTTCATTTTACGGATTTATTTTGCCAAAATACTCACTTCAGGTGATTCAGATAAATTATTAATAACATCTTCTAACTCTTTAGAAAAGTCTGATTCCACGGCAACTTCACCAATAGCATGAATCAAATCAGAATAAAAATTTTCATCGCCTGTAAGTCTATGCCAAAATTCCTTTCCTATGTATATAGGATAATCATACTCGTTTGTTATTCTTTTGTAATGGCCGTTTAGGCTATCCATATCACCATAAATTATGCCGACAACCATATCATCATGGGTGATTCGTAAATTATTTGTTCGGCCCAGATTAATTACCTTTTTAAAGTGGCCAGCTATAGTTTCCACATCATCTTTGTTTATTGTGTTTGGCCCTGATTTTAACTGGCAATAAATTTTATTCTGATTAATTTGATCAACAAATTCAATATCTATTCCTGAGGTTGTACTTCCAAAAGACGATAAAACCTCATTTGTAAATTTTTGAATATTTGTACCAAAAGACGTTGTTATTGATGTGCCTAATACTCGTGGGTATACCAAAGCCTTAGCAATGCTTTCTGGATTTGTGTTACCAGTTAAAAAGTTAGACAAATATACGGCTAAGAATGGGTTAATATCGAATTTTGATGAGTTTATGAGCTTTTTAGTATTCTTGATGTGATTGGTTGCAATGCTTTCTTTAAACCAAACTTTGGCCTTTTCCAGAATTACTTTTTTTTCATCTTGATCCATGAGTAAAAACCTTCTATTATAAATAACCATGTATAACGTTGAATAAGCTTAATATGAAAAATTACTATTCAGTGGCAGAGACAGCTGACCTACTATCTATTTCCAAGCAAACACTAAGGCGATGGGATGACAATGGAAAGTTAACCCCAATTAGAATGCCGAACAATTATAGGGCATATTCTCCTGATATGCTGAAAGAATACATCGATATTAGTGATGAAAGGAAGGTAAGGGAAAGCTCACCATCTTACGGCTCAGCAATCAAGCCGTATACGGTTATAGAATTATTTGCTGGTGCTGGGGGAATGGCGTTGGGTCTTGAAAAATCTGGGCTGTCGTGCTCTTTACTTAATGAAATAGATCCTTGGGCTTGCAAGACATTGAGAAAGAATCGACCGAATTGGAATGTCGTTGAAGGCGATATTCAGCAGCAATCATTTGTTGATTTTAAAGGTAAAATTGACGTTGTTACTGGAGGCTTTCCTTGTCAGTCTTTCAGTTATGCAGGCAAAAAGCGTGGACTGGAAGACGCAAGAGGAACTTTGTTTTATGAGTTCGCCAGAACAATTAAAGAGGTGCAGCCTCTAATATGTGTAGGAGAAAACGTTCGCGGGTTGTTAACTCATGATCAAGGCGAAACCCTACTTTCAATGGTACGAATTTTAGAAGATCTAGGGTATGACGTCTTAATCCCCAAAGTGCTAAAGGCAGCTTTTTATAAAGTACCTCAAAAAAGAGAGCGTTTATTCCTTGTAGGGATAAAGAAGGGAACAGGGATTAGCTTTAATTATCCAAAACCAGAAAGTAAAATGATGAATTTGTCAGAGGCCCTCAAAGCTGGTGAGTTGTTTAAAACTGACGTTCCTGAGTCCATTGGACAAAAATATCCCCCTAGAAAATATGAAATTATGGATATGATCCCACCAGGGGGTTATTGGCGAGACTTGCCAGAGAAGGTTCAAAAAGAATACATGCTTAAAAGCTATTATCTAGGTGGTGGAAAAACAGGAATGGCTCGTAGAATTAGCTGGGATGAACCTAGCCTGACCCTCACTACATCGCCAGCCCAAAAACAAACAGAAAGGTGTCATCCAGACTACACTAGGCCTTTTCAGACAAGAGAGTATGCACGAATTCAGACATTTCCTGATAATTGGTTATTCGAAGGCAGTATGAATCAAATTTATAAGCAAATAGGAAACGCTGTTCCCGTCAATTTAGCATTTGCTTTAGGAAAAGAAATTGTCAAGTCACTGAACGCTTATTATGTTGAGAAAGAATTAAGAAATAAATATAAAAGCTCAAAAAATTAACGCGTCAAAAACATGAAAACTAATAATTTAGCCACTACATTATGACTAATTGATAGAAGCGAATCTGGCAGTTTTGTTATAAATTCTTTTCATTTTCTTTATTATGCCAAACTCTCAACACGTAAATGACTTCTTCGGCTAGTAAATAACGAACGGTATAATTCCCTATATATAGATCACGTATTTTTTCTGGTTCTGTTGCTTTTAAAACAGGCAGGCCGATCTCAGGGAATTGTTTAAGTCTATCCATTCCTTCTTGAAGATCAATAGCTATTCTACGGGCGGCATATGGGTTTTTCTGTTCTACAAACGCCACCGCTCGCTGGAGATCCTCGATAGACTCTGGAGAATAGTTAACTTTCATCATCTGGGTGGTGGTGTCCGTTTGCCTGTCCCCCAGCTATTAAGCCAAGCATTGACATCGGCCTCATCAATCGATTTTCCCGCTTTTATAGATGTTAGAGCTTCTAAGGTATCTTCCCATCTAGCGTCTTCCAATGATTGTTTGGCCAGAAACTCTTTAATTGCCTGATTAATAAGGTAATTTTTGCTTCTATCCAGTTTTTTTGCCAGTAAACCTAAAGGTTGATCTACGTCGTCAGCGAGTCGAATACTTGTAATGCTCATCAGTATGTCCAATATGTAGTTGTTTGTATTACATGTTAGTACATTTTTTTTTCACAGGCTAGATAAATTAGCAATATCGCTACTTCTACATCATTTCGATAAAATCCCAAATAAATTTTTGCGCGCCAAAAAATAAAAAAGGCCACATTTCTCAATGCGGCCTTTTAGTTTATCTATGTAAATACTGTGTACTTAATCCAATAAAGACAAATCTCTCACCGCACCTTTATCCGCGCTGGTCACGAATTTTGCGTAGGCTTTTAATGCTGCAGTGACTTTTCTTGGACGATCTTTTACGGGCTTCCAGCCTTTTTTGTCTTGTTCTACACGGCGAGCGGCAAGTTCTTCGTCGCTGAGTAATACATCAATCGTGCGATTAGGAATGTCGATTTTAATTTTGTCGCCATTCTCTAATAAACCAATCGCGCCACCGGCAGCCGCTTCGGGTGATACGTGTCCGATAGATAAACCTGAGGTGCCGCCAGAGAAGCGGCCATCGGTTAGTAGGGCACACGCTTTGCCTAAGCCTTTCGATTTAATGTAGCTGGTCGGGTAGAGCATTTCTTGCATACCGGGGCCGCCACGAGGGCCTTCGTAGCGAACGATGACGATATCGCCAGCGACGACTTTGTCGGCCAGAATGTTTTCTACGGCTTCGTCTTGTGATTCCACTACGTGGGCAGTACCTTCAAAAACAAGTATGTCTTCATCAACTCCTGCGGTTTTTACTACGCAGCCGTCTAGCGCGATATTACCGTAGAGTACGGCAAGGCCGCCTTCTAGGCTGAAGCTGTGTTCGAGTGAGCGAATGCAACCGTTTTCGCGGTCAGCGTCGAGTGTTGGCCAGCGTGTGCTTTGGCTAAAAGCGGTTTGCGTGGGAATACCGGCAGGGCCCGCTTTAAAGAAGTGCATCACTTCTGGGCTTGGGTTACGCATGATATCCCATTTGTCTAAGGCGTCTTTCAAGGTCGCGCTATGCACCGTGGGTATAGAGGTGTCGATTAAACCCGCACGATCTAGCTCGCCTAATATCGCCATAATGCCACCGGCTCGATGCACGTCTTCAACGTGATATTCCGGTGTGTTGGGCGCGACTTTACAGAGCTGTGGCACTTTGTGGCTAAGGGCGTCGATGTCTTTCATGGTGAAGTCGATTTCGGCTTCTTGCGCAGCGGCTAAAAAGTGCAAAATAGTATTGGTGGAACCACCCATGGCAATGTCTAAGCACATGGCATTTTGAAAGGCGTTATAACTGGCGATACTGCGTGGCAATACGGCTTCGTTGTCGTTTTCATAGTAGTCACGAGTAATACCGACAATACGACGTCCGGCTTCTTTGAACAGTTGTTCGCGGTCGGCGTGTGTGGCGAGCGTTGTGCCGTTACCCGGTAGGCTTAAGCCTAAGGCTTCGGTTAGGCAGTTCATCGAGTTGGCGGTAAACATCCCTGAGCATGAGCCGCAAGTTGGGCAAGCACTGCGTTCGTATTCGGCGACTTTTTCGTCACTGGCTGAGTCGTCTACGGCGATCACCATGGCATCGACTAAATCGAGTTTTTGTTCGCTTAGCTTGGTTTTACCCGCTTCCATTGGGCCGCCCGATACGAAAATAACGGGGATGTTAAGGCGCATGGATGCGTTGAGCATTCCCGGTGTGATTTTGTCGCAGTTAGAAATGCAGACCATGGCGTCGGCGCAATGGGCATTTACCATGTACTCAACAGAATCAGAAATGATATCTCTAGATGGTAGGCTATAAAGCATACCGTCGTGCCCCATAGCGATGCCGTCATCCACGGCGATGGTGTTGAACTCTTTCGCTACGCCGCCTGCAGCTTCGATCTCTCGTGCAACCAGCTGTCCCATGTCTTTTAAATGTACATGACCCGGTACAAACTGAGTGAATGAATTTACTACGGCAATGATGGGTTTTTGAAAATCATCGTCTTTCATGCCGGTGGCGCGCCATAGTGCGCGTGCACCAGCCTGATTGCGGCCAGCAGTAGTGGTTTTGGAACGATAGATAGGCATGGGTATTCCTCGTGGTAAAGCGGAGTCAGTAAGCTATATAAGATAACAGAGATTATACGTGTTTATTGAGTGTTGCGTAAAATGACATATTCGCAAGGTATTGTTTGTCTTTTTGCAATAAGGTTTGATTTAACGGTAGACAAGGGGGAGGTAGGTGTGGGTAGAGGTTGGTAGGTCTGTTGTATTTTTTGGGTATGAGAGGTGGGGCAAAACTACAAGTCCTTTTGTAGTGTGACAATGGCAGTAGCAGAATAGGTTTCTGTCGTGATATGTGGTTCGACTAGATAGCAATTAAGAAAAAATATTGCTCATATGTCTTGGCGCTTGCGTCTCTATAAATTGCTTAAATGCAACCGCTGCTGGGCTAAGCACTTTTGTACTCAAATGAAGGATGTACCAATCGCGCATAATAGGCATGGTATCAATATCGAGCACGCTCAAAAGCTTAATCGTTTTTTCTAGGTGAATGGTATGAGCAGAAATAATGGCCAAGCCCATACCTGCCATCACTCCTTGTTTTATAGATTCATTATTGGTGAATTCATGTAGTTTAGGCGGGTTGACATTGTATTCGGTGAAAAAGTTATCTAATAGCAAGCGCGTACCAGAGCCGTTTTCGCGTACCAAAAAAGTCTCGCCCTTCAAATGATCTGGGTTGATCACCTGTTGTTTGGCCAAATAGTGTGATTTAGGCGCAATAATTACATAAGGGTGATCAAAAAACTTTTCTGCAATGACAGGTACTCGCCTCGGCGTTCTTCCCATAATCGCTAAATCAATTTCATTGTTTTCAAGTTTGTTGATGATGTCTCGTCGGTTAGCTATCACAACATCTAGCTCAATTTCAGGGTATTGTTTATTAAACTCACAAGTGAGTCGTGGCGAAAAATATTGGGTTGTGGTGACCATCCCCACTTTCACTTGCCCATGGCGCGCGCCTTTAATGGCATCTAATTCCTCCCCAGCTTCGCGAATGGTTTGGGTAATCTGTCGCACATAAGGAAGTAAGGTTTTGCCCGCAGAGGTGAGCTTTAGCTCTCGTCCACTTTTCACAAACAAATCAATTTGCGCCATTTCCGCTAAGCGCTTCATCTGCATAGAGACTGCAGGCTGTGTGAGATATAGGGTCTCGGCGGCACGGGCATAGCTCTCGTGTTCGGCGGCGACCATAAATATCTGCAGCTGTCGCAGAGTGGCATTGCGTAGAGTGTCTCTGGTATTAATTTTCATATGGTCACATCTATATCTGGCTTGGCTAAGTCGGCGTATTAAGGCGAATGATTATGTCGCGTTTTGGTTAAAAAATATCCAATAGTGATTTTGGTGACAGCATAACACTTAAATAATCATGATGTATATCTTGTTGTAAATAAATTATATTTATATAACTATAGCAACACGCAGCAAAAAACAGATAACGGTGAATATAATGAGCTCAGCCATCAATACCAATAAAAACCATGAAAATACCAGTGCAAGTAATTCCGCGAAGACCACCATCATTATAGGTGTGATTGGAGCTGACTGTCATGCAGTAGGTAATAAGATCCTTGCGAACGTATTGGGTCGCTTAGGTTTTAATGTGGTGAACTTAGGTGTGATGGTGGCACAAGACGAATACATTGATGCCGCTATTGAGCATGGTGCGCAAGCGATCTTGGTTTCCTCTATTTACGGTCATGGTGAGATTGATTGTAAAGGCATGCGCGAACGATGTGATGAGCGTGGTGTTAGCGACATGATCTTGTATGTAGGCGGTAACTTGGTAATTGGTAAAAAAGATTTTGCTGATGTAAAAGTACTATTCACAGAAATGGGTTACGACCGTGTATTTGCTCCAAGTGACGATTTAGAAGAAGTTGCAGAGTTTTTAACCATGGATGTTGAAAACAAGCAATCAGCTAACCAGCAGTGGATTGTGGCGTAGGCTGTTTTTTTACTAAGCAGATTTGATGTCTGCTTAGTCTCTCCATAACTGCCCAGCCAATCTCTTCATTTACACGCCAGTGTTTAGATCATAGTGACAATACAGTTACAACACAGTTACATCACACAAAGAAGTTATCCGTGGAAATACACAATAAAAAATTAGATAAAAAGTCTTTGCTAGAAGAGCGCAACGATGTATTGCAGCAATGGCCTACAGGTGATGCGGTCGACTTAGATGAAGCGATGCGTTACCAGCGCGATATTCCTGAAAGCAAACGTTTTTCTGCAGCATTGGCGCGGGCAGAAACCAATAATAAAACCCTATTACAGCCTCGTGCAGGTGTTGCTTTATTAAGTGAACAGATCACTTTATTGCAGCACTTACAAAATTCATGCGATCTATTACCCACCACTATCGATGCTTATACCCGTCTTAATCGTTACGACGAAGCTCAGGTAGGTATCGATCGTTCCGTGAAAGCGGGCACGTCATTGCTTAACGGCTTTCCAGCGGTAAATCATGGTGTGAAAGCTTGTCGTGAATTAGTAGAGTCGGTCAACAAGCCGATTGAAGTTCGCCATGGAACACCCGATGCCCGACTACTAACCGAAATCACCATGGCCTCTGGTTTTACCAGTAACGAAGGTGGTGGTATCTCTTACAATATTCCTTATTCAAAACGTGTGTCGTTAGAAAAGTCGATCCGTGATTGGCAGTATTGTGACCGTATTGTGGGTTTATATGCGGAAGAAGGCATTATTATTAACCGCGAACCGTTTGGCCCATTAACCGGCACTTTGGTTCCACCATTTGTTTCCCATTGCGTTGCGATTATTGAAGGTTTGTTGGCGTTAGAGCAAGGCGTTAAATGTGTGACGTTAGGTTATGGTCAGGCAGGTAATTTAATTCAAGATATTGCGGCGATTCACTCCTTGCGTGATCTTGCTCACGAGTATTTTAAAGATGCGGGCTTTGATGACTATAAGCTGAGTACTGTATTCCATCAGTGGATGGGTGGCTTTCCTGAAAATGAAGCGCAGGCGTATTCGGTGATTAGCTTAGGGGCAACGGCAGCTGCTTTGGCAGGGGCAACTAAAGTGATTGTGAAAACACCTCACGAGGCGGCAGGTGTCCCGACGAAAGAAGCCAATAAGCAAGGCCTAGAAACTACCGGCCAAATTATTAATATGGTCAGTGACCAAAAAATGATGCCCAGCCCATCACTCACACAAGAAATTGAATTAATTAAGCGCGAAGTGCGGGCAATTATGACGAGGGTGTTTGAATTGGGTGATGGCGACATAGCCCGTGGCGCGGTAGCCGCATTTAAAACGGGTGTGATGGATATTCCCTTTGCTCCGGCAGATTGTAATTCCGGCATTCTAATGCCTGTGCGAGATAATAATGGTGCGGTACGGGTTTTGGAAAAAGGTGCTACGCCATTGCCTGATGATGTATTAGCTTTTCATCATGATTGCATGGCAGAGCGTGCAAAAGTAGAAGGACGAGAAGTGTCATTCCAGATGGTGATTGATGATGTGAATGCCATTTCGCAAGGTAAGTTAGTAGGGCGACCTAAAGATCCCGTATTACGTGCGCTTTAAATAAATAGACAAATTAATTACGAAAATATTTAATACAGTTAAAAAGAGATATCCATGAAAATAATCGACGTCATATTTGTCGCTGGCCATTCCGCTTTTTATTTTGATGACCAGCACGCCATTAAAAAAGGCGCTCAACAAGACGGCTTTGTTTATAGTGGTGCTGCTTTAACGGAAGGTTTTGATTCTATACGCCAGCCCGGCGAAGCTATTTCAATTCTACTCGTGTTAGAAAATAACCACGTCGCAAAAGGGGATTGTGTCGCCGTACAATATTCTGGTGCTGGTGGTCGTGATCCATTGTTTATCGCTAAACACTTTATCCCTTTTTTAGAAGAGCATATTAAACCCTTATTGATAAATCTTGATGTATCTACTTTTCTAACAAGCTCAAGATCATTCGACAAACTAGTGGTTGATGGTAAGCCTTTGCATACCGCAATTCGTTATGGTGTTTCCCAAGCATTATTAGCGGCAACAGCAATTGCAAAAACCTGCTTACCATCACAAGTGATTACCGCTGAATATAAATTGCCAGTCATTGCTGAGCCAATATCCATTTTTGGCCAGAGTGGTGATGATCGTTACAACGCCGTGGATAAAATGGTACTCAAAAAAGTTGATGCCTTACCTCATGCGCTAATCAATAATATTCCTGACAAATTAGGCGAGCAAGGTGAAAAGCTAGCCGAGTACGTGCAGTGGCTTAAACAGCGTATTGCGGAAGTAAGAGTGGATACGTCGTATTCGCCGGATTTACATATTGATGTGTATGGTACGCTCGGTATTATTTTCGATAACGACTATAAAGCCATAGCAGATTACATTCATCGTCTACAAACTATTGCAGCCCCTTTTGCCTTATACATAGAAGGGCCAGTTGATCTTGGCGACAGAGCTTTGCAGATTGATGGGCTTAAACAAATTAAAGAACAATTAAGTGCACTAGAATCGACAGCAAAAATAGTCGCCGACGAATGGTGTAATGCCTATGAAGATATAGTAGCGTTTGTAGATGCACGTTGCTGCGACATGGTACAAATTAAAACGCCAGATTTAGGTGCAATACACAATACCGTAGAAGCCGTATTGTATTGCAAGCAAAACGGTGTAGAAGCCTATCAAGGTGGTACTTGTAATGAGACCGATGTGTCAGCTAAAACATGTGTTCATCTAGCATTGGCTGCACGACCACAAAGAATGTTGGCAAAGCCTGGAATGGGATTCGATGAGGGAATGATGATTGTGTCTAACGAAATGCAAGCTAGTGTTGCGCAGTTGCAACAACAGGCGTTAAAAGAAATAGTTGAAAAAAAAGTTAACAAAAATGATAGATCAAAAACTGGTCATAAAAATGACAAAGATGAAAAAAAATCTACATTGATAAAACGATCTAGACATGTTGCACAATATTATTAAATTTGTGAAAAAAGTTAGCGGATAGATAAATTAATGAGTACACAAGTGAAACCGTTTGATGGTTTGTTAGTGGTGTCAATTGAGCAGGCGGTTGCTGCGCCATTATGTGCGTGCCAGTTAGCTGAAGGTGGCGCACGAGTGATTAAAATAGAACGCGCCGAAGGCGATTTTGCACGTCAATATGATACTGCCGTGAATGGCGAGTCGTCTTATTTTGTCTGGGCGAATCACGGTAAAGAATCCTTAACACTAAATTTTAAAGCGCAAGAGGACGCAGCCCTATTGCACAAGTTGTTGGCTAAAGCTGATATCTTTATTCAAAACCTAGCACCGGGTGCCTGCGAACGTGCTGGCTTTGGTTCGGCAGAGTTACGTGAACAATATCCCCAGTTAATTACCTGCGATATCAGCGGCTACGGTGACGAAGGTGCGTACCGTGATATGAAAGCCTATGACTTTTTAGTGCAATGTGAAAGTGGCCTTGTAGCCATCAACGGATCACCAGAAGGTTATGGTCGTATTGGTGTTTCGGTGTGTGATATTGGCGCTGGCATGAATGCCTTAATAGGGATTCAAAATGCATTACTCGTACGTGCACAAACGGGCAAAGGTTCCGGTATTCAAGTGTCACTGTTTGATACGGCGGCAGACTGGATGCAAGTGCCATTTTTGCATAGTGAATATGGTGGTAAAGCACCTAAGCGTGCGGGTTTACACCATCCTTCTATCGCGCCTTACGGTGGTTATACTACGCAGGATAATGAGATTCTAGCTATTTCCATTCAGAATGAACGTGAATGGAAAGGTTTGTGTCGAGATGTGTTAGGTCAAGAAAGCTTAGCAAGTGATGACCGTTTTAATACGATGAATAAACGCGTAGAAAATCGCTTATTATTAGATGATATTATTAATACATTATTTTCTACAAAGTCTCGTGCAGAACTAGAAGTGATTCTTAAGCAAGCCGCTATCGCTTATGGTGCAGTGAATTCAGTAGAGTCGTTTGCGCAGCATCCGCAGTTGCGCCGTAAGGCGGTGACATTGCAAGATGGCTCCAGCGTCAGTATTATTGACTCACCTATTCGCCACTCAATTATGCCTGATGACCATCGCTTTGGTGTCGTGCCGAGTGTAGGACAGCATTCCGAAAGCATCCGAAAAGAATTTTTGTAATAGCGTATTTTTATCATCTGTTTATCTTAAGCGGCTTTTGATTATGACAATTTCATCTCATCCATCATCCGCATGGCGCTCACTGTTATTTATTCCCGCAAATAACGAGAAATTTATTGCAGCAGCTAGTCGTGGCGCAGATGCGATTATTCTCGATTTAGAAGATAGTATTCCTTATGCGCTAAAAGCAGAGGCCAGACAGTCACTGCCTAACCATATTGCGAACTTGTCAGAACAACATGTTGATGTGGTTGTGCGTATTAATTACGATATGATTAATGCCGTTGAAGACTTAAACGTAGCGGTAACAAAAAACACTGCAGCCATTCTTGTACCAAAAGTGTTGGGCGCAGATCATTTGCGTTTGTTAGATGATGCTATTAGCTTGCTAGAGTCACAACGTAATATCCCGAAGGGTTCAATTAAATTGATCGCACTTATCGAAACGATTGCGGCAATGGAATCAGCGGCGGTTATTGCGCAAGCCACTCCTCGTCTAATGGGTTTGGCCTTGGGTACAGAGGATTTGTCGTTAGATGGCGGTTTTGAGCCTACACCGGACAATTTAATCTTGCCGGCGCAAAAGCTAATTTATGCGGCACGTATAGCCAATGTTAACGCTTATGGATTTCCCGCGAGTATTGCGGACTATTCTGACAGTAAGGTGTTTCTTCAATATCAGCAGCGTGCAAAATCGATGGGTTTTAGTGGCGCGTTATGTATTCATCCAATACAGGTGAAGGCGGTAAATAATACTTATCAAGTATCTGAGGTAGAAAAACAGCAAGCTGAAAAAATCATCGCTGCTTATAACGAAGCGATGAGTAATAATCGTGGCGTAGTTGAAGTGGATGGAAAAATGGTAGATGCGCCCGTCGTTGAGCGCGCTAAAAAAATACTATCCTTGGTGAATGCTCCTTAGTTTTTTAAGCGCTTTACAAATATTTTCGAATTACGCTGGTAGTTATAAATGGTTTGCTTTTCTTGTGGCAAAATTTCCAATGTCGATTCGGTAAAGCCTTGCTCTAAAAACCAATGGGCTGTTTGTGTGGTTAACACAAATAGTTGTGTCATTTTTAATTTGCTTGCTTGTTTTTCTATATGCGATAAAAGTTTTGCGGCTTTACTTTGACCTTGATAATCCGGGTGCGTCACCATGCAGGCTAATTCACCGGCGTTATCTTGTACAAAAGGGTATAGCGCAGAGCAAGCGATAATAGTTCCGTCGATTTCCATTACCGTGAAATGCCCCACTTCCTGTTCTAATAATTCCCGTGAACGTCTTACCAGTATGCCTTCAGCTTCCAAGGGTTCTATTAGTTCTAAAATACCGCCTACATCGTCGATGCGTGCGCGGCGAATGGTTTCGTAACTATCGCGGTGTACCATGGTGCCAAAGCCGTCACGGGTAAAAAGTTCTTTAATCAAACCCCCGTCTTCGATATAGCTAATGATTTGTGCGCGATTTACGCCTTGATCACACGCGCGATAGCAGGCCTTGAGCGAAAAGTGACTGTCGGTGGTTTCTTTTTTCAGTAAAAACTTTTCACATTGCAATAAAGTCAGTTGCTTTTGTAATTCGCAAGCATCGTTAATCACGCCGTTCTCTTTAGTAAAAGCGATTAACTTGTCGGCACCTAACTCAATGGCGATTTGTGTGGCCACTTCGGTATAGGTGAGGTTGAATACTTCCCCCGTTACTGAATAGCCGATGGGTGACACTAATGCGATGGCGCCATTAAATAGCATTTCGTCTAGTCCATGGGCATCAACTGCACGCACTTTTCCCGTGTATTGTAGATCAACGCCATCGACCACACCGCGAGGCATCGCTGTGACAAAATTGCCGCTACGTACATGAAGGTTGGCGTGGTGCATGGGCGAATTAGGTAGGCCGGTGGATAAGGCTGCTTCAATAGCAAAGCGTGTTGAACCGATGGCTTCGATCAGGTGTGACAAGCTCGCAGTATCGGTAACGCGGCTGCCGTGATGAATAACGCTATCAATTCCATGGCTTTCAAGTTTTGCATCAATTTGTTGTCGTGCGCCATGTACGATAACAATGCGTACACCTAAATTATTAAGCAAGGCAATATCGTGGACGATATTAGCGAAGTTTGCGTGGGTAATCGCCGCACCGGGCAGCATAATCACAAAGGTTTTACCTCTGTAAGCTTTAATGTAGGGAGATGTCTGTCTAAAAGATGAAACGTGATCGGGTGTAGTTGTCATGAGCTCTTCAGTTGTCTGGTTATCAAGTGCGGTATCGAATGTAATATCGAGTGCAATAGTGAGAAATTAAAACACACACTTCATATTGGCGTCTATTTTCTTTGGATGTGTTTATATGGCTAAAGACAAAACTGCTTAATCAGCCCTTGTAGTACATTGACTGCAACAGGGACTTGAGCCAAATCAATATATTCATCGGGTTGGTGAGCTTGGTCAATAGAACCGGGCCCCATAACGACGACATCCATCCCCATTTTTTGTAAAAACGGTGCTTCGGTAGCAAAAGCGACACTATCGGCATTCATTTTTGTTAAACGCTCAACGGCTTCAATTAAGGGAGAATCAATAGGCTGATTAAAAGCTTCTGTGCCGGCGAAGAGTGAATCGCGCTCAATATGAATATGATACTTGTCGGCGACGTTGGCTAATAGTATGTCTATCTCTTGTCGTAAATCATCTAGTCCCATGCCGGGCAGGGTGCGTAAATCAAACTCTAATTCGCAGTGGCCACAAATACGGTTGGGGTTATCGCCACCATGAATACAGCCCAAGTTGAGGGTAGGCACATCAATCACAAACCCCGCATTGCGGTAACGTTGCTGTAAGCCTAATCTAAATTGTTTCAGTTCGGTGATCACATCGTGCATCGCATCTAATGCATTATTGCCCAATGCTGGGTTAGATGAATGCCCTGCTTGGCCGCGTACCTTAATGGCTTCCATGCCAATGCCTTTGTGCATGCGTATTGGCTGCATACCTGTGGGTTCGCCTACAATACCGTAGCGGGCCTTGGGTATCGGGTGGTTAAGTAAGGCTCGCGCACCAGACATTGAAGTCTCTTCATCTGCCGTGGCTAAAATAATAATGGGTTCTTTTAAGTCTGACTGTAAAAAAGGCTGCACAGCGGCAAATACCGCAGGGAAGAAGCCTTTCATATCGGTTGCCCCTAAGCCATAGGCGCGATTGTTTTCAATATGTAAGGTAAATGGATCGTGAGACCAGCGCTTATCATCATAGGGTACGGTATCGGCATGCCCCGAAAACACTAGCCCGCCTTTACCGTGTAACGGATTTGCCGTGCCCAAAGTGGCAATCAGGTTGGCTTTGTCAGGGTTGCCATCCACTTCTTGAATGTCGATGGAAAAGCCCATATCGCCTAACCAATTAGCTAAAAGGTCAATCACCCCGCGGTTGCCCATATCCAGCTTAGGATTAGTGCAGCTGACAGATGGCGTAGCGACTAGCTGCGCTAGTTGCTCGCTAAACCGTTTTTCGTTGAATACCATAATGCTTTTACTTTGCCTTGCTTATTGTGTGTTTCTATTATGCGCTGCCATAACGATATAAATGACAGGATAAATTCTGTCTAGAACCATCGCGTGAATGGTTCTACTAATTCTGTGAATCCTGTCGATTGCTAGGGGCTGTAAGACTCTATAGACTACTCTTATTTGAAAAATAATAAACAGGAACATCCGGTGATTGCTGACAAACTGATGGATTTACGACGCTGTGTTGATGACTTAATGGCCGATGGCCGATTGAGCCGGCAAGATGCAAATATTATTACCAGTAAAACCCGTACCCGCGAACAATCGGCCATGCATCCGATTAACTATATCGCCACGTTAAAACTTTCGGATCAAAAGCCGCCTAACGAGAGCACCAAAGATAATGTAAAAGGCGCGTTATTGGATGAGAATGTATTGTGCGATTGGTTAAGCCAAAAGAGCCAGTTGCCTTTGTTCCACATAGATCCGTTAAAAATTACGGTGACTGATGTTACCGACGTTATGTCATTTGCTTTCGCTCAACGACACCATATTTTGTGTGTTGGCATTAATCTTCATGAAGTGATTGTGGCAACATCCCAGCCTTATATGTCTGGATGGGAAGAGCAGTTGGAGCACACGGCAAACAAGCCTGTGACCCGTGTATTTGCCAACCCCGCAGATATTGCCCGTTACACCGTTGAGTTTTATGCTCTAGCGCGTTCCGTGTTTGGCGCGACCGGTATTGCAGGTAAGCGTAGCGGCGCGACTAATTTTGAGCAGCTGTTAGAGCTAGGCGAATTAAAAGATCCCGAAGCCAATGATCAGCACGTAGTAAACATCGTGGATTGGTTATTACAATATGCCTTCGACCAACGTGCTAGTGATATCCATATCGAGCCTCGTAGAGAAACGTGTCGTTTACGTTTTCGAATTGATGGTGTCTTGCATCAAGTGTACGAACTTCCCGTGACCGTTTCTATCGCTGTAATATCGCGCTTAAAAATTCTAGGTCGTATGAACGTCGCTGAAAAACGTAAACCACAAGACGGGCGCATCAAAACCAAACGCACCGACGGCAGTGAAGTTGAGTTACGTTTATCTACCTTGCCCACTGCTTTTGGCGAAAAAATGGTGCTGCGTATTTTTGACCCCGACGTCTTGCTAAAAAGTTTTGAAGAGTTGGGCTTGCTAGGTGATGATCAGCAGCGCTGGAATAAAATGACAGCCAAGCCCCATGGCATTATTTTAGTTACGGGACCAACGGGTTCCGGTAAAACCACTACGCTATATTCTTCGCTTAAATTACTTGCCACCAGTGAAGTGAATGTGAGCACCATCGAAGATCCTATCGAGATGGTAGAAGAGAGCTTTAACCAAACTCAAGTACATTCCTCCATCGGCCTCGATTTTGCCGCAGGAGTAAGAACCTTATTACGACAAGATCCCGATATTATTATGGTGGGGGAAGTTCGCGATAACGAAACCGGAAAAATGGCCGTGCAAGCGGCGCTCACCGGTCACCTTGTGTTATCCACATTGCACACTAACGATGCGCCAACAGCGATTAGCCGAATGCTTGACCTCGGCTTGCCTAGTTTCTTAATTCGGTCCACTGTGCTGGGTGTGATGGCGCAACGTTTAGTTCGTACACTCTGCCCCCACTGTAAAGAAAAAACCGAAATAGATCAAAAAGAATGGGATGATTTAGTGCGTCCATGGAAAGCGCCCAAGCCCAAATATATTTACCGCCCGGTAGGCTGTTTAGAATGCCGTAACACTGGCTATCTAGGTCGCCAAGGTATTTATGAAGTTATGCCAATGAGCGATACCCTAAGTCAATTAATTAACGATCGCTGCGATCTCATCGCCCTAAGAAAACTCGCCTTCAAAGAAGGCATGCGTAGCCTACGATTATCCGGCGCACAAAAAATTGCACTGGGTTTAACGACTATAGAGGAAGTTCTGAGAGTCGCGCCTCCGGTAGACTTGGAGGGGTAAGATTATGGTACGTTTTTACATATGGTGTATTGTATGCGAACTCAATTTTTAATATGCGGTTACTATGAAAAATAACTACGCCTGTATCGGCTTGTTCAATCCTAAGTCCCCTGAAAATGTTGGCTCAGTTATGCGCGCAGCGGGTTGTTATGGTGTGAGTTCGGTATTTTATACAGGAGAGCGTTATGATTACGCTAAGCCGTTTTATACTGATACGCAAAAAATCTATGAAACGCGACCATTAATTAATGTAAAAGACTTAATTGCCACCATTCCATTAGGTTGTGTGCCCGTAGCGGTTGAGTTACTTGAAAGCGCTAAATCATTAACCACATACAAACACCCTGCAAGAGCGTTTTATATTTTTGGTCCTGAAGATGGGACGTTGAAAAAAGAAATTACCGACTTGTGTGAAGATGTTGTGTATGTTCCAACGGAGGGTTGCATGAACTTAGCGGCCACGGTAAATGTTGTACTCTACGATCGTTTGACCAAAGGTAATCACTTTTCCGAACACCAAGATGCATTCAAGTTAAAGTAATAAAATGAGGGGGAAAGATGGATGTCGAAGCGCAACAGTTCCGTGTACATGCCTCAGGCTGTCAGTACTATCATCACGAAACGCAATCACCTATAGTGCGTGGCGAAGCCAAGGCGAGACGTAACTATCTTTGTTCGTGTGGTAGTGAAAAAAATATAAAAAGTGCTGTGGGATATAGTGCCTTTTTCACCAGCTTTGATGAACGTATCATGATCAATGATAAAACTTTTGTCTAGAGGGATTGCTCAATAATATTTCGAAGCTCTCGTTAAAAATCGAGTGCAACTTGTTATAATGACTTTTCACATACTACATTCCCGCTAAGGAAAGAAGAATAATGATTGAAGTGATGAAATCTGTAAATGCAAAAAATATAACAAATAGAGCTTTATTTTGCCTACTGTTTCTATTGGCTTCAATGTCAATAAGTACAATGGTTTACGCAACTGACTCTCGCGAGCTAGTGGTTATTACTCCGTTTCCTTATGCGAGCGATAAAGAATTCCCACAAAATGTCAAAATGGAAATGGATTTAGAGCAGCAAACCCCGAAACTCATCGTTGATTACCTGAATAAAAGAAAGGCATTTAAAGAAACTTTTCTTTTGAATGATGTGAGTGAAAAAAGTGTTGATCTATATGTGACGGGCGAAATAGTAACCGTAGAAACAGGTAATGCAGGCACCCGGTATTTGAGTGGTTTTGGCGGTGGTGGGAAATCATTGGTGGTGCTCGATATTAAAGTTTATGACGCAGATAAAAAATTAATATCTCAGGGAGAAGTGGTTCAAAAGGGAAGTAGCGGTGCTTTTAGTATCAGTAAAACGTTCTCTAATCGAGCAAACATTACTTCGGCAATAGCAGTGATAGGGAAGTCAGTTAATAGGTTAATAGTGTCTGGAAATGATGAGAATCAGCCAGAAGGTATTATTGTCTCAATAGAATCTTTCAAACCCGACGCATTGCGAACGGCAGCTAAAACAGCAGCGAACAATCGTTTGTATAAAAACGTAGGAGTAACGGATGCCATGGCTGGTGCACTGCAAAGAATGCTAGATACATCTGAAGGGGTAAGTAACTCTCGTTTGATCGACGGCTTGGCTTGGTGTGCTATCAACTTGGGTTCATTGGAGAATACTAAATATATTATTACTCTAGAGAATGTGGTTAAAAGTGACGCCTCTAGAAAAATAAAGAAGCATGCTAAAAAGTCGTTAGCGTATCTTAAGAAGCTTAGTGGAACTTAGTTGCTTATAAGAGGCTTGCGGCCTGTTCCTATTTATTTCTCATAAACAAAGGTATCACGATGAAACTAGAATCTCTCGCATTGCATCACGGCTACACCTCAGAGCAAACTACAAAATCAGCGGCGGTGCCGATTTATCAAACCACGTCATTTACTTTTGACGATACACAGCACGGTGCGGATTTATTTGACTTAAAAGTCGCGGGTAATATTTACACGCGTATTATGAATCCAACCACAGATGTACTGGAGCAGCGTATTGCGGCGATGGAAGGCGGCATTGGTGCGCTGGCAGTGGCTTCTGGGATGTCGGCTATCACTTATGCGATTCAATGTATTTGTCAGGTGGGTGATAATATTGTGAGTACCAGTCAGTTATATGGTGGCACGTATAATTTATTTGCTCATACATTTCCTAAGCAGGGGATTGATGTGCGTATGTTGTCTCATGATGATTTTGATGGCTTTGAGCAAGCGATTGACGACAATACCAAAGCCATTTTTTGTGAGTCTATCGGTAACCCTGCCGGTAACGTAGTGGATATTGTTCGCTTAGCTGAAATAGGAAAAAAGCATGGCGTGCCGTTAATTGTCGATAATACCGTGGCTACCCCTTTTCTTTGTCGTCCTTTTGAACTGGGCGCAGATATTGTGATTCATTCCTTAACTAAATATATTGGCGGTCACGGCACCTCTATTGGTGGTGTGATTGTCGATTCAGGTAAATTCGACTGGGTGGCAAACAAAGCTCGTTTTCCTGTATTGAACGAACCTGACCCGTCTTATCATGGTGTGGTGTACACCGAAGCTTTAGGTGAAGCTGCCTATATTGGTCGTTGTCGTGTTGTGCCTTTACGTAATACGGGTGCCGCACTTTCACCGATGAATGCGTTTCAAATTATGCAGGGTTTAGAAACCTTGGGTTTACGAATGGAGCGTCATTGTGAAAACGCAGAGAAGTTGGCGGCATATTTAACTGCCCATGAAAAAGTCTCTTGGGTAAATTACGCCGCTTTACCAGATAGCCCTTATTACGATGCCTGTCAAAAAATCACTAGCGGCAAAGCATCGGGTATTTTAAGTTTTGGTGTGAAAGGTGGAGCGGAGGCAGGTGGTCGTTTTATTGATGCTCTGCAAATGATTTTGCGTTTAGTGAATATCGGTGATGCAAAATCTTTGGCGTGTCATCCGGCATCGACTACCCATCGTCAATTGAATGATGATGAGCTGGCCGCAGCGGGTGTGAGTGCTGATTTGGTCAGAATCTCGGTAGGTATTGAAAATATCGCCGATATTATTGCCGACGTGGAGCAGGCCTTGAGTCAAGTATAGGTCTTATACTAGTCAATAAAACCCCAGTGATGAATAACCACTGGGGTTTTGTGTCTTTATCGTTATATTTTATCCATTCACTCGTCGCTCAATACCGACTGTATCCATAATTCGTGTCGATAATTCTTCAATAGAAAGATGGGTGGAGTTTAAATAAGGTAATTTGTATCGCTCTAGTCGAGCTTTGAACTGCCGCGTTTCAAACTCGCACTGTTTAAGTGAGGCGTAGCGCGAATTTGCGTAGCGTTCTTCACGGATACTGGCTAGGCGTTCTGGGGCGATAAGTAATCCAAACAGTTTGTCGCGAAAAGGTTGTAATAATTTAGGTAGCGCGGAATCATCTAAATCGTCTTCGGTAAAAGGGTAGTTGGCCGCACGAATACCAAAGTGCATACCTAAATACAGACAGGTAGGCGTTTTACCACTACGGCTAAGGCCGACTAGGATAATGTCGGCGGTTGAATAGTTTTTGGTGTTACCGCCGTCGTCGTTTTCCAGTACATAATTTACTGCCTGAATGCGCTGATGATAATTGGTGTGTGCCATGCCAAATGCCGTGCCTGCACTGTAATCGGCGGTTTGCCCAAAGAGTTTCTCCATGGGGTCTAGGAACGCATCAAACATATCCAATATCACGCCTTTTGACTGCCGCAAAATTTCTCGCAAATCGCTATCGACAATACTGATAACCACTAACGGTGGCGTTCCCATAGATTCCGCGCTGTCATTGATACGTTGAGTTGCTTGGATAGCGCGTTCCGTGGTGTTGATGTAGGGCAAGGTGATTTGGTCGACATGTACGCCGCTGAATCGTGACAGTAGGCTGTGCCCCAGGGATTCCGCAGTGATGCCAGTGCCATCAGAAATAAAGTAAGCGATATGTTGCATAGCGGCCTCGGTCATTGAGTTACTTGTGTGGCTTAAATAGCATATTCTACTGCATAAACTCGGTTTCTCCCGTTTCTTTGGATACATTTCACGATATACTGCCGCGCACTTTTACCATATTTTAACAATAGAAATAGATAACCATTTGAGGAACCTATGATGGCGGATTATGTACTGTGGTTTGATGGCTTAGGCATGAACGATGTAGATCGCGTGGGTGGCAAAAATGCCTCGCTAGGCGAGATGATTAGCCACCTTAGCGGCATGGGTGTCAGTGTGCCCAATGGCTTTGCGACAACTGCGCATGCCTTTCGTGAATTCCTCGACCAGAGCGGCTTGAATGATCGTATTCAAACCATGTTGTCGGCATTAGATGTGAGTGATGTGAATGCTTTGGCTAAAGCCGGTGCGGATATTCGTAGCTGGGTAATTGAAACGCCATTTCAGCCAGCACTTGAAACAGCCATTAAAGACGCATTTATTCAGCTACAAGACGGCAATGAGAATTTATCCGTGGCGGTACGTTCGTCAGCTACAGCGGAAGATTTACCCGATGCTTCGTTCGCTGGTCAGCAAGAAACCATGCTGAATGTGCGTGGCTATGAGCAAGTCATGTTGGCGATTAAAGAGGTGTTTGCTTCTTTATTTAATGATCGCGCCATTAGTTACCGTGTTCACCAAGGTTTTGAACATGCAGAAGTGGCGTTGTCGGCCGGTATTCAGCGTATGGTGCGCAGTGAGACCGGCTCTAGCGGAGTGATGTTTACCTTGGATACGGAGTCGGGTTTTCGCGATGCGGTTTTCATTACATCTTCTTATGGTTTGGGCGAAACTGTGGTTCAAGGGTCGGTTAACCCCGACGAATTCTACGTGTATAAGCCTTCATTAACAGCGGGAAAAACCGCTATTTTACGCCGTAATCTCGGCAGTAAAATGATCAAAATGGTTTACTCTTCACAGCCCGATCAACTGGTAGACACCATTGATGTCCCCGAAGTCGATAGACAACAGTTTTCGATTAACGATAGCGAAGCCGAAGAGCTTGCCAAGCAAGCGCTTATTATTGAAGAGCATTATGGTCGCCCGATGGATATCGAGTGGGCGAAAGGTGGTGACGACAAGCAAATTTATATTGTGCAAGCCCGTCCAGAAACCGTTAAAAGCCAAGAGTCAGGCAATGCCGTTGAGCGTTTCAAACTTAACGAGACCGGAGCGGTATTATGTGAAGGCCGATCTATTGGTCAGCGTATTGGTAAAGGTGTGGTGCGTATTGTTGATGGCATTGATCAAATGGATCAAGTGCAAGAAGGCGATATTTTAGTCACCGATATGACCGACCCTGATTGGGAGCCAGTGATGAAGTTGGCCAGCGCCATTGTCACCAATCGTGGCGGCCGAACGTGTCATGCCGCAATTATTGCCCGCGAGTTAGGCATTGCGGCTGTTGTTGGTTGTGGTGATGCCACAGAAAAACTCTCGACAGGTATGCCTGTCACCGTATCGTGCGCGGAAGGTGATGCGGGTTATGTATATTCTGGCGAATTGGATTATACGCAATCTGAAGACAGCGTAGGTGAAATGCCAGAGTTGCCGATTAAAATTATGATGAACGTCGGTAATCCAGATCGCGCCATGTCGTTTTCAACAGTGCCGAATAAAGGCGTTGGTTTAGCGCGGTTAGAATTTATTATTAACCGTATGGTGGGAGTGCATCCAAAAGCGTTATTAGATTTTGATAATCTTGACGCGGAATTAAAAAGTACCGTCGCTCGACAAATTGCGGGTTATGCAAGCCCAGCAGATTATTTTGTAGAGAAGGTCGTTGAAGGCGTATCGACCATCGCCGCATCGTTCGCACCAGAAACCGTTATCGTTAGAATGTCGGATTTTAAATCGAACGAATATGCGCATTTAATTGGTGGTACGCAATACGAACCTGAAGAAGAAAACCCGATGATCGGTTATCGTGGTGCCTCTCGTTATATTTCTGAATCTTTTCGCGAATGTTTTGCATTGGAATGCAAAGCCTTACGTAAAGTACGCGAAGAGATGGGCTTAGAAAATATACAAATCATGATTCCGTTTGTGCGCACCGTTGACGAAGCGCGACAAGTTACTGAGTTGTTAGCCGAGTACGGATTGGCGCGTGGCGAAAAAGGCTTGAAGCTCATTATGATGTGCGAACTGCCATCGAACGCGTTGTTGGCTGATCAATTCTTAGAATATTTTGACGGATTTTCTATCGGGTCGAATGATTTAACCCAATTAACGTTAGGCTTAGATCGTGACTCCGGTTTGATCGCACATTTGTTTGATGAGCGTAACGAAGCGATTAAAGTGTTATTGTCTATGGCGATAAAAGCCTGTAAAAAAGCCAATAAGTACGTGGGTATTTGTGGGCAAGGCCCGTCGGATCATATCGACTTCGCATTGTGGTTAATGGATCAGGGTATTGATTCAATATCATTAAATCCTGATTCAGTGATTGATACATGGATGCATCTGGCGAAGCATCAAAAATAAATTTTGTTAAATTACGACGCTTGATATCGTGGTGTAAAAAAAGGAGGCGCTATGCCTCCTTTTTATTAACTGCTAATTAGTCGAACCTGAAAAACCTATAAGCAACTGATTTTATTGGATTTGAGCGGTGCTCAATGAGATAATTTCGACCAGTTTTAACACTATATTGATAAAAAACTGGTCGAAATGAGATTTGCTA
>Ga0233426_10000938_pt1 | contig 28573 bp, 26 predicted proteins | sample SI_118_April2016_6_FD_179875 | JGI IMG/M metagenome (GOLD analysis project Ga0233426, IMG submission 179875) | Seawater microbial communities from Saanich Inlet, British Columbia, Canada - SI_118_April2016_10_MG | ecosystem: Environmental > Aquatic > Marine > Inlet | place: Canada: British... | reverse complement strand
CACCATCAGTATCCGTAAAGTTGCGAGAGTCTACTGGATACTCGTCAGAACTGTCGGCAACACCATCACCATCATCATCAGTATCGATATTATTACCAATGTTGTCACCGTCGGTATCCAACCACTCGCTGGCATCTAAGGGGAAGGCATCATCATCATTATCGAAACCATCATTATCTTTATCAGGATCATTGGCATCAGGCACGCCATCCCCATCTATATCCCGACTAGCGGAAACAAAGCTGACTTGCGGGTCTAGTGGCGCTGCATCATAATAATCCTCGAGACCATCGTTGTCCGAGTCGATGGTTGTACAGCTATTAATTGTAGGGTTTTCAGATGCTAGATAATTGGTTATTTCTTGCGTTCCATCCGGTAACTTTCGAGTCTCCGAGTAAGAACCATCATTTGCCCTATTGATCGTAACGCTGACATCACCATCCAAGTATTTCTTGCTACGATACACGCTATTTGCTTGGGCAAGCCCCTTTTGACAGAATAACTTAGGGAGTGAATCTACGTATGCCACGAGAGCCTTTGGATTAAGATTATCAATATTTGCTTGGTAATCAGTCCAATCGGATAGCTGTTGTTTGGCCACCGTGTAGTCAAAAGTGAACTGTGAGCCCTGTGACTCGTATTCAGAATAACTTTCGCCCCAAAATACATACCGTGTTTGACTTGATGCAGCAAAACTTTCGAATGCACAATCATCAATTGAGTTTGAACTTACGTTGTAGCTTGTGAGGTTAACTAGCTCATAGGACTTTGCATCCTCGGTGTAGGTAATTTGTTCTTGATAATTACAGCTGTAGTCTGAGGCATCACCACCTCGAGATTCAATTTCTTTATTCAGACCAAATGTTAGATCTGGATTAGTGCGACTAGAGCTTCCCGATCGCTCGGATTGATAGATTAAGCGAATATCAGTTTCAAGGTCATCACTGATTTTTTTGAGGTCAACAAAGGTATCGTCACCGTCCTGATAGGCGGTTTCTCGATACCAAGCATTAGGATATAACTCATCACCATCCATGCTACTGAATACAAAGTAATTTACTTCTGCATAACCAGCTTGAGGATATTTCGCCCGCAATTCGGCAGTCTCAGCAAAGCTCTTTTTTAGGCCCTTTACAATCAACTCTGCCTTCGTAGATAGATCTTCATCGTCGTTAGCAATATAATCAGCAAAGATCTTGTTTGCAGGAATATTGTAGTGGCGAACAACATTTGAGATGGACGTGGATAAGGATTCCTGGAATGAAGGTAAAGAAGAGATATTTTCCTTAACTGTTTGACACGTTAAATCACTACCAACTCCTTCCTCGAGAAGTTTTTCTATTTCATCCCACAACACAGAAGTGAGCGGTGTAACATATAACTGTTCAGGTGACTCTACAAATCCAAACGTAGGGGGTAGCACCATACTAAACGCACTTGTCACCGCACCTAAATCTGCATCAACCGCCCCAACAGGCACATCAACACGGACGGGAACGTAGGCGAGGCATTCTTTCTGGCTATCTGTCAACGAAAACTCAAAGGAACCCAGATCCGATGAAGTAACTTTAGCCTCATTATTATCCTGAATCCCATTGAAGTTAGTATCAAGATAAATGGTTGCACCTGAGATATAACCATCGATAACCTTTCCGGATAATAGATTTTTACCTGTATTCGGCTTGTCCTCGTCTGGCGCTTCAGCCACGATAACAGCGATTGCATCAGCGACAATATTGACCACTTCGACAAAGGCCGCGACAGTAATCTCGCCAGAGGCCAGTGAGACAATCTTTGATTGCACATCTTCTTGCACAGCCTTAACGATATCAGCAGCTGAGGCAGAGGTGGGATCGATAGTAACATCGGCAATTACATTATTGACTCTGGCTATACTGGTCGCGATGGCGCTAAGCACATCCGCATCGACAGACCCATCAGTGATCACCTCGTTTACTGAGGCAACAATAATTGACTGCATTGACTCTGCAGAGGCGAGATCTATGCCCTCCGCAGACTGTGCGACTGCGACAATTTTTGCCGCCACAATCTTAGAAATATCAAATGCTGAGGTACCGGCATCCGCAGAACCCTCTATTACATTGCTGATTGCCTGCATAGCAGTGGCAATCTGTTGGCTGATGCGCTGCGCTGCCTGAGCATTTGCATCGCCGCTCTCAGCTGCTGCCCAACCATCTGCGCTGAGCACATCATCAAGTGAGGAGCCAAGACCTAATGAGATCAGAAATGCAGCCTGATCAGCCTCGGATTCAATGCCTACCAGTACAGTGGTTAAAGGCGTAATCGCGACCGGCGCTGAAGCCGATCTAATTTCTGACACTAGTGCAATATTCTCAAGCACTTTGCCCGTCTGTGTATCCGTACCCCCAATGGATACAATTGAAGCGGGGAACGTCGCGGGTACTGGAAGCGAGTAGTTACCCCCAGCATCAGTTAAGACAACTGACTCATTGGCATCCTGAATACCGTCGCCATTTAAATCAATATGCACCGATGCACCAGCTACTGGACCGTCTACTACACGCCCCTCTGTTGCATTGGTAACTGTTATAGCCACCGTATATGACGCCTCTTTAACAGAGTCAGAAGCGACTACGGTTAGGTTGTAGACATTATCACCCCCCCCATCAGCAGGCGCTTCGAAATCAGGGACTTGAATAAATCTAAGATCACCTTCTGAAGATAGCGTGAATGCCGCGGCATCGGTGCCTTCTAAACTGAGTGTTACGGCAGCATTTTCAGGATCGGAAGCACTATATGCATTGGTAAGCTGCACGCCCTCTAACACCTCAACAGCTTGGTCGCCTGTAACGGTCGGTGCCAAGTTTGTTGCAACGGGCTCAGTGCCACCGCCACCGCCACCGCCACAGGCTGCAAGAAAGAGAGTCAGTGAAAAGATGGCAAGAAAGTTTGTCATTTTAAAAATCCAAGATTTATAGTTATGGGCGGAAGCTAGCATAGTAATGCGTTAATACATAGCTATATATGCGAAAAGAACTAAACTGCTCGTTCACACACGTACAGGCGGATTGATGCTTACATTGGGGTATAGGTATGCACACTCGAGACTGTATAAATGTGGCACCTTAATTTAAGCAGGATGCAAATGATTGAGGCGATTGTGGTTGTGACCTGATCGAAGGTAATGTGTTAGGAGAAGGGAAGGAGAGCGCAAGGGAGCCTATGGAAAGGGGCTAGCGACAACTAGCAGTGGCTGTTTTAGTAAACGATAAGCCTATTTATCGCACGCCATGATTTGGCTTCGTTTTGTTACTTTTTCACTCTAGCCCTGCCGAATCGCCCTCGATAACCGAGCGATGCCGTTGCGCTGGTAGCGTATAAGCTTGTGGCTGTCCGCGATGCGGCGGGATACTACCCCACCCTTTCGCCGCTCCTGCCTTTGAATGCTCGCAAAAAGAGCTGCCATGTCCCGCACATCTTGGGGCTTACTGCCCGACTCGCTGAGCATCTCCCTAAAGATAAAGATCGAGCCCTTCACGCTCATATCATGCATAAAATCATTGACCGGCTCGGGATTGGTATAGGTCTCGTAATAGGCATTCATCACCCGTCGATAATTAAGAAGTCCCGCGGCAATATCGGCGCAGGCAAAGGCAGAAAACCCTTCCTCCGCAATTAGCTCGACAAGCGTCTGATACTCAAGGGACGATTCAAAGTCGGGGGCACTATTTAGGCCATGCTTGCGGGAATTTTGGCTACTGGCCCTCTTCCCTGCCACTGATCTCGGGCCGGTTGATTTAAGTGCATTACATCGATTTGCAAGATTTCTAGGATGGTTCGGCGTCAAGGGTCAGCACCCCCTTCACCGGCTGCTTTGACTCAAGCGCGGCCAACTCAAGGTCCATACGCTTAATCAGACGTGACTTATAGTCTATAGAGTCGATACTCCTTTGAAGATGTCTCATCGTTTGGTGCTGGCGGTGAATCAGATCATCCACCATCTTGATATGACTGGCCGCATCCTTAAAACCCCTAATGCGAAGATCAGAGAGAGTAAGCTTCGACTCAATGAGAATGTCCTCAATCCATTCCGATTCATCCTTGTCCGCGCTGCCGTCCAAATAGTGCTCAAGAACCTCTGAGACTTTCCGATTGTCATAAGCAGCACCATAGCTGCCCGCCTTAGATAAAAGCCTCGCCATTGCCTCATGGAGAAGTAGCTCCTTATCTACAGTGTGCCTCTTAATCCACCAGAGGCTCTCATTAAGCTGACTGACCAGAGCAACCGCCAAGGGTGAGGGATTGTCTAGTTCGGATAAAAGACTTTGCAAACCTGATTGGAACTCAGCCTCAGATTCATTGGGCAAAAGTTTGGGGCTTGATAGGAAGGGTAAAAGTGAACTGACTTTATGATCAACAGGCATAAAAATATCCACATAAATACTGAAGTGAATATTATAAAACATAAGCTAAAAGATAAAACAGTTAGAATTTAGTCGTCGCGCTTGATACGCAGGGTCACGCCTGGGTTAACCAACGGATCGCCGGTGAATTCGATACCGGCTGATTCCAAGGCAGACTTAATACTCACCAACGTTAACGTATTACCTGCAGGGATTCCTTCCTGCATTTCATATCGCCTAATAGTAGCAGGTCCAGCCCCGCTAGCCTCGGCAAGCTCAGCAGCACTCCAATTAAGCATTGACCGGCCAGCTTTTATTTGACTAACGGAGATCATTTATATATCATTACCGATGTATAATACATCATTAATGTGAGTTTACTAGCGATAGGTAAGAATAACATGATTGACGATATCTTAGCCAAATTTGATGGCGCCTTTGCCCAAAATACCATAAGAGCCTACAGGTCGGACTTTATTCAATACCAGGCCTGGTGCTCACAAAATAGGATTGACTCTATACCAGCTACTGCAGACACCATGGCGCAGTATGTTGACTACCTTGCCACCGTCAAAAAAAGCGCGACCATCCGCAGAAGGATCAATAGCTTGGGGACGGTCCTAAAACTCTCCAAACACTACAACCCCACCAACCAGCCAGAGGTCATATTGGCTATAAAAAGAATGCACCGAAAAATTGGACGGGCACAGCAGCAAGCTACTCCACTCACAAAGCCGCTACTGAAGCAGCTACTTAGCAACTGCGATAACAGTCTCAGGGGTTTAAGAAATCAAGTCCTTCTAAGACTCGGCTACGAAACAATGCGTCGCCGGTCAGAGCTCTGCGCATTTAGATTTGAGGACATTTGCAAGGTGGCCAACGGAAAACCCGCTATCAAACTCAACTTCTCAAAGACGGATCAATTCGGAACGGGAAAGATACTGCCCATAAGCCAAGAACTGTTCGACTTATTAGAAAAATGGAGGAGTATGATCAGCGATAAAGGCTATATTCTAAGATCAATTAGCCGGCATGGGCATATTGGGGGAAACCTACACCCAGCAAGCATAAGCACCCTATTAAAAGCACTGCAAAAGGACTTGAAAAGGGACTCCGATGAACAGCCGCTCAACGGTCATTCATTTAGAGTGGGGGCAGCACTAGATCTATTAGAACAAGGTGAGCCGCTTGAAAGGATAATGCTTAGAGCCGGATGGCAGACGGAATCGACTGCCATGAAATACCTGAGAAACTGGCGGATATAATACTGAACACTCCAACCAAGCCCATATTCATTAGTCTTTACAGCTGAGAGCTAGCTTTAATTCTATGGAAGGCTCAGGAAGGCCTTCGAATACCGTCCAAGCAACCTTCGTCCTTGGAAACAACACAGCCCAAACTGGATATTACTATTGAGGTTGCCTATCGATTTTGTAATACCGATCGCCGCAAGTTCATCGTTGCCGACATACCTGGGCATGAGCAATACACACGCGATATGGTTACTGGAGCCTCCACCGCCGACGTTCCCATCATTTTAATTGACACGAGCCAAGGGGTGCTTACTGAAACTCGCCGCCACTCGGCTATTACCTCAATGCTTGGAATAGAGCACGTGGTTTTAGCAGTCAATAAAATGAACCTAGTAGATATTCGAGAAAGACTGAGACAACGCCCGTTTCGGTTCCCAGTGCAATGGGTCAACTGACCACATGCAGACTTTCACAGTTTTTCAGGCACCGCAGTCGCCGGTAGTATTCGACCCGGCGATGCGATTCGAACATTGCCCTCGGGTCAAATGGCAACGGTTGCCGCAGGGATGATTCGCTTTGCCTTGCGTCGTGCATCCAACGTTCCTCGACAAGCGCTTTCGGCAGCCAGGGCGGCTATGGAGAAGCTATCCGGGCACCGAGGGCGTAAAGTAAATAATGTTTCAGCTTGAGTGCCGAAATACCTCAACAACTATTGAATACTTAAGTAGTTAACATTACTGATCACTAGACAGATATGAAGAAATTCTCGTCTAAAATCGTTTTACCCCGTAATTAAGAGAGCTTCTCAGCCGTCTAAGAGTACCCATAGCCTCCACCATAAAATCCCAGCCCAAAATAGTGTAATATTAAGAAAATACTAAACACAATATCTCACCCTATTAAGGGCAGAAGCTCTTTTGCTTAGATAATAATTTATTACAATTAAGTGATATTAAACTATTGTAAGTGTAGAATATTAAGGTGGGCTATTACATGACTTGAATCGCAAAAAACCAACATAAAACGGAACTCTACATGCAATCTATTTTAGTTACGGGCGGCACTGGTTATATCGGCAGTCATACCGTAGTTGAACTGTTAAAAAGCGGCTACAAAGTGGTTATTTTGGACAATCTTTGTAATAGCTCCCCAAAAGTAATTAAACGCATTCTCAAAATTTCTCAACCTAATGACCAGCTAACGTTTATCGAAGGTGACATCAGAGACAGCAATAAACTTGACCAATTATTTCGAGACCACTTGTTTGAAGGTGTTATACATTTTGCGGGTCTCAAGGCCGTAGGTCAAAGCGTGATCGACCCTAGCACATACTACGACAACAATGTAAATGGCTCATTGTGCCTTATACGGGCAATGCACAAAGCCAAAGTGAAAACCATAGTATTTAGCTCATCGGCAACTGTATATGGCGAAGATGCACCAGTTCCTTATAAAGAATCTATGCCCAGAGGAAAGACAACCAATCCATATGGAACAACAAAAGCTATTATAGAAAAAATGCTCGTTGACCAATGTGTTGCAGACTGCCAGTGGTCAGTCGCGCAGTTACGCTACTTCAACCCCATAGGAGCACATGAAAGCGGATTGATTGGAGAAGATCCAAAAGGCATACCTAATAATCTTTTACCCTTTATTACCCAAGTGGCTATAGGCAAACGTAAGCAGCTATCAGTTTTTGGAGAAGACTACCCCACACCAGACGGTACCGGCATACGTGACTATATACACGTGGTAGATTTGGCCAGGGGCCATATAAAGGCGCTGAAAAATATTCAGCCAATAGAAGATAACGGTCAAGAACAGCAAAAAGGAACGGGGGAAAATATTTGGAACCTGGGCACAGGTCGAGGTTACTCTGTTTTAGACGTCGTTGCTGCCTTTGAAAGAGCCAGCGGCGTTAGCATACCCTACGCAACCAAACCTCGTCGCGAAGGTGACCTTGCTGCATTTTGGGCAGATGCAACCAAGGCCGAAAGAGAGCTCAATTGGCAAGCCCAATTGACTTTAGAAGCTATGGTGAGAGATGCTTGGAATTGGCAACAAAAGAATCCTCAAGGTTACATTTAGCAAAAATCAACTGCGTCCGTACAAATCTTCAAGCCGCTCTATATCATCTTCTCCTAAGTAACTACCGAATTGCACTTCCACTAAATGCAGAGGTGCATCCGTTTCATTAGCTAAACAATGCACTGCGCCTATAGGTATGTAAATGGAATCGTTGGCATGAAGGAGATGATCCGAACCGTCTACATGTACCTTAGCGATTCCGTCTACAACAACCCAATGCTCTGCCCTGTATTTGTGCCTCTGTAAACTCAATCTGGCACCAGGATTAACACTAATACGTTTAATTTGATAATTGCTACCTGAGTCGACGCTATCATAGCTACCCCAAGGCCGATATACTTCGCGCTGGTTTGCTAGTTCTTCACGGCCCCGCAATTGTGTGACCAAGTCTTTGACTTTTTGCGACTGATTAAGCGGAGCTACTAAAACGGCATCTTTAGTTTCAATCACCGCAAGTCCTTCGACCCCCAGCACCGCTACCAATTTATTGCTAGCCTTAACCAGACAGTTGCGGCTATCTAAAGACAATACATCTCCTTGAAATAGGTTACCTTCATCATCTCGCTTGTTGGCCTTCCATAAAGCCTGAAAATCACCTACATCATTCCAACCGCAATCTACTGGCACTACCACAGCCTTTTGTGTGTGCTCCATAATAGCGTAGTCGAGAGAAATATCTTCACATTGAAAAAATTCCAGTTCTGGCAACCGAATAAAATCTAAGTCTTTTGAGGCAGATCTAGCGGCAAGCCTGCAATGGCGCAATAGCTCGGAGCAATATAATGCAGCTTCTTCTATTAAAACACTGGGCCGCACGATAAACATTCCACTGTTCCAAAGATAATTGCCCTGCTTTAGATAGTTTTTTGCGGTTACTTCATCAGGCTTTTCTACAAATCCATCAACTTTGAAACCTGTACTGATATTATCCCCGTACCGAATATAGCCATAGCCTGTACACGCAAAATTTGGATCAACACCTAAGGTAACTAGATTGCCCAAAATTGCCAATCCATGGGCGTTAACCAAGGCCGTACGAAAGCTAGCTTCGTCCACAATCGCATGGTCTGCAGAAAGAACTAACATCGGCTCATCCGACCCTGCATCCACCAACCGCAAAGCTGCCAAAATAACCGCAGGCGCGGTATTACGCCCAAATGGCTCCAGTACAATTTCAGTCGTAATATTAGCACCACGGCACTGTTCTGCAGCCAAAAACCGATGATCTTGATTACAAATAAGCTGACTGCTTCCAAGTCCTAATCCAGATAACCTAGAAAAAGTTTGCTGCAACATGGTAAACCCGTCTTCATTATCAATAAGTTGCTGATATTGTTTAGGGAACGAAGCACGAGACACAGGCCATAAACGGCTACCAACACCACCCGCCATCACTACAGGGTTGAAATACTTATCCATATCTAAACTTTCCTTAACATAATTGTCTTTTTTAGAGCCGTCTTTTATACGTATTCTCGAGCGACATTCTCTTAGTCTTTGCTAGCGAATCCACGCAACCAAAAGTATCAACTACGCAGCTCAGTCGAATTAATTAAAAACCACTGGTAGGTCAAGGCAAGTCCCTGCTCCAACTCAACAGAATACTCCCAGCCCAATGAGCAAAGGCGCTTCACATCCATTAGCTTACGTGGCGTACCATCTGGCTTCGATGCATCAAATTCTATCTCTCCTTCGAAACCAATAACCCTAGCCATAATAACGGCCAGTTCTGCAATCGTTACATCACACCCAGTACCCACATTAATATGGGAGCACATAGGATTTGGTACAACAGTAAGAAACTCAGCATATGATAAGTTCATCACGTGTATACAAGCCGCGGCCATGTCATCAACATATAAAAATTCTCGCATAGGACTACCAGTACCCCACACCACAACATTATGCGCGCCCCTAATTTTAGCCTCGTGAAACCGACGCATCATAGCCGGAATAACATGAGAGTTTTCCGGATGAAAATTATCGCCCTCACCGTACAAGTTGGTGGGCATAACACACCTATAATCCACACCATATTGTCGGTTATAAGATTCACACATTTTAATGCCCGCGATCTTAGCAATGGCATAAGGCTCGTTAGTAGGTTCAAGTGCGCCAGTGAGCAGACACTCTTCGGTCATGGGTTGTCTTGCGAGCTGAGGGTAAATACAAGAACTACCTAAAAATAAAAGTTCACGAACCCCTGCACGGTAAGCAGCCTGAATAATATTAGATTGTATGGCCAAATTATCTGCAATAAATTCCGCTGGGTACGTATTATTTGCATGGATACCACCAACCTTCGCTGCTGCAAGATATACCCTGTCAGGCTTGTGGAATTGCATATAGGCTTGTACGGCGTCACTATTAGTCAGATCGAGTTCAGAGCGCGATGCTAGCACCAATTCCACACCGGATTCCTTAATCAACTGGCGTACTATGGCTGAGCCAACCATACCCTTATGACCCGCTACAAAAGTACGAATTGCCATCTTTAGTTTTCTCGAGCTACAGGCACATGATAACCATGTGACTTAAGTAAAGATTTTTGTCTAGCCTGGCCCAAATCATGAGTAACCATTTCTGCACACATTTCTTCTACTGTAATTTCTGGCACCCAGCCTAACAGTTTTTTAGCTTTACTCGGATCACCTAACAGGGTCTCTACTTCCGCTGGTCGAAAATAGCGCGGGTTAACACGCACTATAACGTCACCTAGGGAAACAGCTGGGGCCAACTTTCCCACAATAGATGACACCACCGCGATCTCATTAACCCCTTTACCTTGGAAGTCAAGCTCCACGCCAAGCTCACGTGCCGCAATCCGCACAAATTCACGTACGGAAATCTGCTTACCAGTGGCAATCACAAAATCGTCGGCTTGATTTTGCTGTAACATCATCCATTGCATACGTACATAATCTTTAGCATGGCCCCAATCACGCAACGCGTCCATATTCCCCAAATGTAAGCAAGCTTCTAATCCCTCGGCGATATTAGCTAGCCCACGAGTAATCTTGCGTGTTACAAAAGTTTCCCCACGGCGCATAGATTCATGATTAAACAAAATACCATTACACGCATACATACCATAAGATTCACGATAGTTAACCGTAATCCAATAGGCATACATTTTCGCTACGGCATAGGGAGAGCGGGGATAAAAAGGTGTGGTTTCTTTTTGCGGTGTTTCCTGCACTAAACCAAACAATTCAGACGTAGATGCTTGATAGAAACGAGTTTTCTTTTCCATACCCAAAAACCGAATAGCCTCTAGAATGCGCAATGCACCCAAAGCATCAACATCAGCGGTATATTCTGGTGCTTCAAAAGATACTGCAACATGAGACTGTGCAGCTAAGTTATAGATTTCATCTGGCACAATTTCGTTAATAATGCGCGTGAGATTTGACGAATCGGATAGGTCTCCATAATGAAGATGGAAGCGATTGTCATTAAGCGAAGGGTCTTCGTATATATGGTCAATACGCGCGGTATTAAAAGAGGAGGAGCGGCGCTTAATACCGTGAACATCATAGCCTTTTTCTAATAGAAACTCGGCTAGATAGGAGCCATCTTGGCCTGTGACTCCAGTGATGAGAGCAGTTTTCATGTCAATCCTTAATTAAAAGCAGTTTAGGGAGATTTATACTTGATTAAAATCGGCGCTGCCGATCGATTTTTCGGCTATTGCGACAGCTGTAAAAATGATGCTCTTACCAATTTCAGTTAGCCCATCTAATGACTAAATTTCTTTCCGCCTATCTTAAATGTCTGTGAGTAATTAACAAAGCATTTTAGTTCAACGTTCGAGTCGATGCATAAACCTTGCCACGCTCCGTTAGCAACCCGCGCATGAACTTACTTTATATAATATGTCTTGGCTCAATTAAGCCCTATATAAGTTCTATCTTAACTCTTGTCGTTGTTTAGCAAAGTCTCAGAATTCTGGGCTTTCATTCGATGGGCGAGCAACCTTTACTCAAAACTGATCTTGACTTACGGGGAGTTACAGAAACAATTTAGATCGGATCAGTAACATTAAAAGTTTATCGCAGATCCTTCTTGCCTATAGTAATCGGCAATTTTACTATTCAGGCATTCACCTTCAATAACATTAATTATTCCACCTAAATAATTACCTTTTTTTCTATATGATACCAAGCAATAAGAAGAGTCGTTAATCGAATATGTATCAATATCAACAATTGAAGAGTCTTTCGAGGCAACGCCTATTCCCGAGCCCAGGATCGATAAATTTTCCAAACTAAGGTAAGACTTTTCTCCAACAGACACTCCTTTGTCACCGCAGTTGCTTAAATCTCCACTTCTAAGGCTATACACCCCGGCCGATAGATCAATACAGTCATTACCAGCGCCATTAACTTTAACCCTACCAAATTCAATGTTAGAGAAATCTGAGTCGATGCTATCGGAAAATGATTCACCTAACGTAAGGTCAAGATTAATTCCAGTCGTTCTGACAAAATGAACGCCATCCTCACATCTAGACTCATTAATTGTGACGTCTAAATTTTGTAAGTAGATATCCGAAAATGTGAGGCACCCGCTTAAGGAATTTGAGTGAGACTTTTCCATATTTTCAGACCGGTATCCCAAAACTCCCGAATCAATTAAAATTTGCCAATTATTAATTTCCCCCCCTCTTATATGAATCTGCGCATCTGAATAAGGGTTTTCCACATTAAGATTACGAGCGATCTTAATAGTTCTGTTAATTTCTGATATCGTAATTTTTAAACTTTTTGACATCATAAATTCGACCCCAGGCAACTCGTTCAGCTCAAGATTAATCAATGAAGAATGAGATGAGTTAGTAGATGACGAAAAATCGAGGAAAATTGCGTTTTCCAAGTCCTTATTGATTAAATCTAAGCTCTGAGAAACTAACAGTTTAGATAATACTACAGGCTCATACTGCATGATTATGCCTTCACACTTAGCATCTAAGCCAACCTTGACAAAACATTTCTCAAATATATTGTCATCTAATTTAACTAGAAACAGTTGCTCAATTTGTTTATTTCCAGAAACCCAAGAAGACATCAAAGCCAATTTTTCAGACCGATCAATGTTGCTAACCGAATCATATGGCATCGAATACTGACCTTTCAGATTGTAGATAATATTTTTGATTATTGTGTTAAGTTCTGCAGGGGAATAATTGACCCCGAGACCATTTAGATCTTCGACTACGCTTTTTACATCGAGTGCGGTCAGTTCGTTAATGAGCGGAGCAATATCATCTGGGTATATTTCAAATTGCACTCCTAACTCTGAATTTTCAAGCTTCTTTATTGCAACTTTAGCATGCCCATCATAATATATCGGTCTAAATCGATCACTGACCGAGTCGTAAACGAATCTAGAGTCGTCCTTAGTCAACCCTTCCATCAGATTCATAGCAACACTGAGCATTGTGAATTTTCGAATTTCTTTACGTGATCTTATAGGAAAAAAATCAGGATTAAGTGGAGCATCCCGTGTCGCAGCATTTATAATTCCGTGCGCCTGATTCTGAAAATTCAATAGGCTCGTTTTTAAATACACCTGACTCAAAGAGTGTAGTTTTGATTCTGCTCGTAGACGATCATTATCATTTGCTATCAGCTTTTCATTTCTAATAATCGGAGTGGCAAAAGGTCTCGCTAGCCCAAATTTTTCATTACCGCCAAAAATATAACTTTCATGTATTTTATTATTCTCTAAAAAAGCTTCATCTATATCTTCCTGAAAGAGCCTACTAACCAAAAATTTTTCATTCACTTTGACCTTTATCAAAGCAGTCCGTGGTGACAAAAACCCCAGATAACGAAACAAGTAACTAGTTAGCACTTCAGCCTTTTCTCCTCTTGATTCAGGCAAGAAAAGCTTGAAATTTCGAATACCGCCTAAACTATCGCCTTTTAACTTTACTTTTATTGATGATAAAACCATGTCGTGGTGGTCATGAAGGTCTCCTGTAAGCCTATATCTAGCATTATAAGTACATCCTGAGGAATTAGCCAAAACAGAGACTTTACGGTATATATTCCCACCTTTGATTACCCTAAAACCTTTAAAGCTTGGTCCAGGGTCTTCCATAGACGCGTCTAAAAGTATCTTTTTCGCCAAGAGCGTTCTTATATATTTTCTATTATTAAACTCTAGTCCAAGTCCCGATTTAACCAAAGTGCTTAATATATCAGGTTGCTTTTTTTCTTTTAAAAGCAGACGGCAACCTGGATCGGCCATTTTGGGAAGAGCTACATTACTTACGGACCAGTCACTAGGGTTTGCAACGGAAGTGCAAACAAATCCACTTAAAAAAAGACCTGCACAAATTATGAACGGCGTTCGACGTATCAACTATTTGTCGCCTTTATAGCTCGCTCATACTTTGAAAATCTACTTTCTTGCAAACTCATTATTGAATATATAGCTTCACAAGATGCAAGATGCCCAAACTTAACTTCCATGACAGATTCAGAGTCAATATACGAAAATGAATGTCCATAACGAGAGTAAGTAATATCTCTATCCATGGTGATCCGGAAATCGCCTAGCTGAAAGTACTCTCTTAAGTAGCTAATTTCGATTGTTGGATCACACATACCATAACCATCGAAATACTTCCCCTTCGACAGTAAATCACTCTTACTTTGCTCGCACACTAAGATTGATTTTTTATAGCGCCCTTCGGATGATGACACCTTAGTTTCTAGTAAAATGTCCGCACTGTGCCCAGGATAACTCCGCAACCGAAGTTTTTTTCGAGGCATTACGCCTTCATTAGATTCATGAAACATCATTAACTCAGAATTATCAAAATATATACTGTGCACTCTTCGGCTGGGAAATAACAAACGCAGGCCATGAGTTTTCAACTGGCTCTTAACTCTGTGAAGCTCGCTCCTACTTAACCGAAATTTAACCTCGCTCCTAAAACTCATTATAGTTAAAGATGCATTTGTAGACGTTTTAACTGAGGATAATCATCATAAGACGAGTATATCTTCCTGATTATATTTTTATCAGATGACGCAAAAATATAGTTGGCTTGACCGTTAATTTCATCAATAGAGATCAAGAAATCTTCAAATCCAAGTGTATCTCCGGCCGCTGCGAACTGAACTTCTAAAGTTGACAGGTGGCTCCCCTCAGTGAAAGACGTGGAATAAAAAGATTTCCCTCTAAATTTAATAGATAGATAATCGAGTAAAGCAAGTAGTATACAGACACCTACTACACAGAAAATCAAAAGCACTAACCACTTCCAATACACTGATGCTGCCACCCCTGCAGTTATAGAAACAAAATATACAGTAAGCTCAAATGGCGACCGTACTGGGTTTCGAAATCTAACAATCGATAACGCGCCAACCATACCAAGTGAAAGAGCTATGTCACCGGAGATAAGGGTTGTAAGCACATATGTCACCACAGGAAGTAGCAGGAGAGTTGCCGTATGAGCAAATGTTTCGACCCATTTTTGACCCACAAAAGAAAGCGTCCTATGGAGAAACAACGACAATCCTACTAAAAGCGCCAAATTAAAAAAGATATCTTTTTGCGAATACCAAAGTGTTGCAAAAAAATTAAATACATTTTCCATTTTAATATAGTATCCAGTTATAGAGAAAAAATAAATATCGTCAACACAATATCTAACTGTAAAACACTTCAACAACACAATAAACCACTACATTGAGAGGCTTACATTACCGAAATCGAACAACAAAATAGGCGATAATTCTTATGTAACCATCTTTTAATTCGCAAGATACGACGAAACCACAAAGCACTCAACGCTTTACAATCTTTTAAGATACCCGCACTAGGGACTAAAGGGTCGCGGCTAGTCCAAACCACTTCGTTATATAGCGTTGTTTGGGAGGCCCGTCCGTCTTTGCTTATACGAAATCCATAAATAGTTACCGCATAGGTAAGCGCCATAATTGCCATTCTATAAATTAATGAAACTTGACTATTGAATCTGAGTCACTTCAAAGATTAAACTGCTTTCACTATGTATTCAAAGGGTTTACTAAAGATTTTTCACTAGTTAACTCATCTCAAGCTTCGCTGCCCAGAGTTTAACTTCCAGTTAACTCATAAGAATATAGAACCCCATCCACCAAGATGGCTATGGTATCTCTAGGCAATTCACCTATACCATTTAAAACAAACCGCAAATTGTTGATCTCAAGACATAATTCACGCGGTAAATGCGGATATGCCCCACCATCACCGGAAATCACGGTTATCATAGCATTATGTTTGAGTGCCGCTGTGAATGCGTCAAGTTTCGGCAACGCTAACGAGTGCACGTCCGACGGTGAGTTTGAATATTTGACAAGCTCTTTGATTGGAACATTGTGCCTAACTAAAAATATTTTCTTTTCAGAGAATTCATTCAAAACTGCTTTCGTCTTTTCCGATAAGAGGCCATTACTTTTAATGCTGTTTTCAGAAATTATCACATATTTTTGAGTATCTAAAATTATAAATGGGCCTGGGCTATAATATTCAGTCATCCGGAATATGTCTGCCGCTGCCAAAGTTCCTACATCATGATTACCTGGAGCTACTCTTATCTCGAACTGTTTATCAAACTCCGCCGATAACCTGTCCCATTTAGCTATGGACGGCCAAGCGAAAACATCGCCGCTAAAAATTACCATATCTAGCTCAACTGAATTGTCCTTAAGAAATACATTTACAGTATCTGAAAGAAAAGCATTTACAGAATCAGACACTGCCTTTGGACTACCATAAGCATGCCCAATGATTGCTATTGAGTTGTTTGGGACGACTTTTATCTTAGGCAAACTACACGATATAAGTGAAGAAGGCGACTCATAAGGTCCAACAAAAGACTTGGCTGATCTAACAAATAGTTTTATTCCCGAAGAGGGAAACCAGCCATAATAACCAACTCCAATACCGTAGCCAAAAGATGCAAAAAGTAGTGCAAATAAAATAAATATCCTTTTAGCTGTATTTGAGTCACTCCTCTTTATACACCGTTTACTAGTCACCATATTCGAACTCGGATAAAAAATTTGGATTGCTAGCGAGTCCAATGTATGTACCTACATGCGCACAGCTTTCGATCACGTGCGAGCTCTCAGCGCGCGTCGGGCAATATTTTGTCAACAATTCATTTCAACTAGAGCAGCTTGGTCTATAACACCGATCATAACCGGAGCGTACAAGAAGAAAAAAGCTCTAACAACATACAAAATATAACCGCGACGCCCTGTTTATTAACGCTTTAATCATAATTGACAGTATTCACCGGCTTCTTGCAGGCAAAAGTAATTTAGATCTGACAATCAACGCCTTATTAACTGAATTAGTTTAGAAATGTTTTTATACAATAATCCATAAAACGGGTTTCTTAACCCATGATATCTCATTGCTCTTAAATCTTCTACAGACTTATTAAATAAATTCACAATGCCCCGATTACTTTTCCCCCCAATCCTCATTTTATAGAGAACCCTAGGAACATAACTCACCACCACTCCTTCCTTTAAAATTCTCAACATAAATTCATAATCACCTGAAATACTATAACTTGTATCGAAAGAACCATATTTTTCGTAAACGGATCTTCGTAAAAAGAGCGTCGGATGTGGCGGCATCCAACCATCATTCAAAAGAGTCGATGCGAACGGCTTACTTCGCCAATACCGTATGACCTTGTTGAAATTATCTATCTCAGTATAAACTAGGTCCCCATATACTCCCTGGATTTTCGGTTGAAATTGGCTGACCACATCTGAAACTACCTTAGTATCTGCATATACGTCATCAGAATGTAGAAAGGCAATTACATCACCAGTTGCCATGGCTACACCTTTGTTAAGACCATCATAGATTCCTTTATCCGCCTCTGAAACAAAAACATCAATCTTACTAATATTTTGATTTAAAGCCTCAATCGTTCCGTCTGTTGAACCTGCATCAATGACAATGCACTCAATATTAGAGTAGTCTTGTAAAAGGATCGAATCGATTGCATCAATAATAGTAGAGGCGTTATTGAAAACAGTTACAATAACTGATACTTTCATATTTTATCGATTCGAGAATCTATTATGATTCCGTAGTCATTTTCAAGAATATCATGAACAGAAACGCAATCTGTTTTACTCTTATTTATAATCTCAAATACTTTCACATCAACTAAAAATCTATACCAAAAACCTTGTAAAACATGCCAAACCAAGCCTTGATAGGAATCTAAAAACCCGAGCCTAAAGAAATAGCGATATATAAAATACATTAAAGACCTAAGCGACAGGGGGAGATTTTCATAAACCTTATATTTAAAAACTAATTTCACACTAACCTGCTCACTGCTGACAACTTCACGTTCCATTCGGATAATGATATCAGCAGCCTCTCTTACTGCATACTTATTATGTTTATCAACCCACCAAGTCAAGTTGTTTAAATTATGATCCCAAAATGCAGACTTCATCGTTTTAGAAACGTTATCACCACGAAGAATAATATGTTCGTCCATCCATTTATCTTGACAATAACCATTTCCAGTTTTCCAAATTCTTAACAACTTAATAGGAAACGATGAACCATGTAGCATTTTTTTGTTAAGGAAGACATGCCCTCTATTTAGGAAAAAAGTATCCAAACTATCATCAATTCGCAGCTCATTCAAAATCTCATCAGCAAGAGACTTAGTCATAACCTCATCAGCATCAAATCTCATAGTTAGATCGGTGCTAATATCACAATTATCTAACCCCCAATTGAACTGCTTCGCATAATTAACCCACTCATTGGAGAAAAACCGAACGCCATTATCCAAAGCAATATCTTTGGTATTATCAGTTGAAAACGAATCGACGATAACTATATCTGAGCACAGCGGCTTAATGGAATCTATGCACCTTTGTAAATGTTTACTTTCATTGTATGTCAGAATTAACGCGGTTATAGTTTTCATTTAATCAATCTTTACTCTTATCATTTCGAAATGTAGTTAACATAATCAAAAACCCTACAATGAAAAAAACGCTTGAGAATGACGAAACTGATAGGCCACTAAGGAGTATTATCGAAATTACAGATAAAGCTTCCCGAGTACCGTAGCCAGAATGTTTTAACGACTTTAGGGTAAGAATAATAAGAATGAGCAAACTTAACAACCCATGATCTAAAATAAACCTAAGACTAAATCCATGTAGAACCGGACTGAAGCATGTCCCATCGTTTCGATTCGAAAATAAAGCTTGATAACCCGCCAATGTGCCGCAACTATCAGATGACAATTCCGTTATCGGTAGAAAGCCAAATAAAAGTTGTGCAATATTAAAATTGCTAAATTCGTCAAGAAATACCAAAAAAAACAAATATCTATCCACGTTTTCAAAGCCGGCCCATAACGAAACCTTGACAAAAAAAACGTACATCAAAGCTATCGATAGCATCAATACAAATACATAATAGACTGCCTTATTGACTTTTCCACGCAATAATATTGAGCAAATGGCAGTGTAAGTGATGATGGCAGACAAAGATCCTGACAAAAGAATAACGGCCGCCATTACCGCAAAAATCACTGCATCGCGACCGTAGTGAAAATTATATGTTAAAAACAATACCATGAGAAATTGTAGCTCTATATTGTTTTCTATTAACAACTCCGGTCTATCTGTGTATGAAAAAAACGTCATGTATGAATACTTTATGAATATTGATACCAATAAAATGATAAAAATATTTCTCATCAATGGCGCAGTGAAAATATATTTCCCCGATGCAAAACAAACAGCTATAGAGTACAGAAAGCTTGAAAAAATCAAAATAAAGTCATACAAATCAATATTATTTCTCATTAATATTATTAAAACAGTCACAGAAAGGTAAATAATAAAGTAAGTGAAAAATGGAAGTATCTTTTTTTGAAGACTTGTTATTGTTGAAAGTAATATAAGAAAAAACACAGCATACATGATGTTCTTCGCGGGAAGAATATTCACCCCTTGGGAAACTACATATTCATTTCCACCAGAATATGAAAACACACCGAAAACCGAAATCAACACTATCAAAAAAGCGCAGCATAAACTTGTTAGTCGATACATCAAAAAATCGCCTTTGTCTGATATATTGCTAATCCACTCACAAGGTAAATACTGTTCCTTTAGCTTTACACCGTCACAACGCACCTACGGTTTTTATGGTAGCATTTCTCACAATCCGCTTAAACTACTTTGCCCTAGAATTGCACGTTTCAACCTAAACGCCAAATACTTGGGTCATATCAAACCTCAAATTTGGCGAGTATGCTAGCAATAAAACTGCCCGAGCACGTCTAAATGAGACTATTTAGAATGCTCAAAGTTACAATGAAACCCATCAATGGCGTAACCAGCTGTATAATTATATTCTTTGATTTTAACCCGACCTTGTATAGTTCAAATTGGTACATAAAGCTGGATATTAAGGCTAGCGTACAAAGTATATAAGCCACATGATAAACATCAAAAAGCCTAACTACTGTAATTAATAAAATACCTTTAGTTATCAATATGACACTGTCAATCTGCGTATGTTTCTTAAACATTCCAGTTGCAACTAAATAATACTGAGGAACTAGCGTTGCCGCATATACGGGCAGCAGCGCTGTCGCAACATCGATATACTTTTCAGCAGAAGAGTATTGTTCAGCACCAAGCCAACTTATAAACAGAAATTCAAACTTATGCACTAAAAATACAGCAAGACAACTCGACATCAAAATATAGATCGGCAACGTGGAATACCGCCTTACATTTTCTTTCGTAAACCCATTTTTTGATACCTCCGGTAAAATCCAGGCTATTGATGCCGAATTAAATGTATGCAGCTGACCGAATATCATTATTGCTAAGCCGTAAACTGCTAATATCTCATAACCGAAATAATACCCAACAAACCATTTATCGAGTTGTAAGGATATAAGCCCAACCATTCCTAAAACCCAAGCCCAAACACTAATTGCCTTGATGCTTGAGAGCATATCGTACGAACAATATTTAAAGAAAAAAATCTCTCGGTACCAGCATTTAATTAGTACGGAGTGGGCTACAAACAAAAAAGCAGCAGAAAGCAAGCCATACATGAAAATGTAGAACATATTTGACGTCGCAATAACTACATAAATCAAAACGCCATATTTGACTACCTTTTCAAATAGAGACGCTAATAATGCTCTATCAAACCTTTCATAACCTCTGTGGATACTTATCAAGTTAAACGAAAGCATTTCAATTAGCATCATAGGTATTGAAAGTAATAATAATTTTTTAATAATTGACCCATCACTTCCACTATCAAATAAACTTGCGCCGAGAAGCATAGCCAACAACAACAACAACAATATTAGAATTAAACTTAATTGGAAAACGAAAACTGTTGAATAAAATTTTGATATATCGTCAATATTTTTATGCCTAAATTCCGATATCTTCTTAACTATTAACGACGGTATACCTTGGTTAATCAGATTCATTGAAATAGATATACTTAATATTAAAAGATATACACCGTAGTTATAAGTCCCAAGATACTTCAACAATATTGGAGTCGCCAACACCAACATTATTGGCGCCACCATAACCTCTAGCGTCAATAAAGCCGACTTCTTCAACAGGTTATATCCCATAATGAGAAACCCGATTTATTATTTTAACTTTGCCACCACACCGAGTTGAGGCCGATAAACCCCAGTAAGCTGAAGAAGTTTAAATAACAAACGACGCGAATACTCCAATACAGAAGGAGCCCTAGTATAACAGTCAACGGAAATATATTTAACCGGATATAGCCCCGCCTTATTTAAAGCATAGCTTAAAGACTTCTCTGTATGATAATAAACATGCTCCCATGGAATGTAAGACTCATCATCATTAACACCGAATAACTTTTTTAACGTTCTTTTAAGCATTAAAAAATTTCCTGCCGGCACGGATATATATAAACAACTACTTTCACCCATATGATTAGACAACATACTCAACTGCTCAACTGGATCCCTAATATGCTCAAAAACATCCCATAATGTAATCAGATCAAACTTCCGATTACTCTCTGACAATTCACTTAAATACTCATTTGAATCCTGTGCAATTCGAACCTTAGAATGAAGAGAGGACGCTATTTTAACATGTGCGCTAGATAGGTCATAGCCAAAACACGCATATTCTTCGTCGTTCATGAAATCTAAGAATGTGCCAATGCCACACCCCACATCCAAAACTGATTTAGTTTTTTTATTATTGGAAAGACTCGTTAACAAGTAATTTAGCTGCCTATAAGCACCAAGCTTATGACTTTTTTCATACCAAAGCTGATCTCCCTCAAAACTTATTGACTCTAGACCCACATAATCTGGTGATAATGTATTTTGCTGGCCCAATGTCTGAATAAGATTACAGTTACTACATCTTGCCACATGATATATTGACTGCTCATATTGAAGATTATAAAGGGTACTTAGAGCCTTCTTATCGCATACAGTACATACTTGGTCTAGCTTAATTTTCATCCTGACCTTACCTCACTTGACTTTAAAATAAATACTTATTAAGAACTCGTAATCGCAATGAAACAAGCTTTCTAATTAAGTGAATTTTTATTTTGAACGCATAATTTTCAATAAATGTTTTATTTGATTTTCTTGTATGATTTAGGATCTGTGGATACTCTGAGTTTTCAAAAAAACTTTTATATTTAATGCCCCACTGACTTGGATCTCGAAAAACATCTAAATCATATTTTTTTGTCAAACAACTAAATATTGACTGATCATGGCGATGCTCGATTAACATGCTGTGCTCATTTTTTAAATCAAGGGAATCATCTAACAAATTCTTTTTTTCGCAATAATCTAAATATTCTGTAAAAAACTTAACTGCTTCATCTGAGTTTTTTAGCAAAATAAAAGCACCACTGCGTTGACTCGTATACGAACCGTCATCTCCCCATAAATCAAAAGCCTCGAGAACACTTCTTTTTGTCCACTGGACCTCTTTCGCGCCCTTTATTTCAAAGGGAAACACTGACTGATTTTTCGACTCAACAGCATCGATTATAAGATCAACTGTATCGATAAACTCAACGGCAGAATCAGAATAAAATATCCAATCACCTTTCTTCGACTTTCTTAATGCATCCAAAATAATATATGGCTTCCAAAGCCAATACCCATAACCCCGCTTCAACGAAAAAATATCACGATTCTTTTGTTTGAACCTTTTGCTAATAGAATCAGGCGAATAGCTTATTACCCTATCAAACCCCCCTACAGACATTCCTGTATTTGAGCTTAGCTTTTGTGACTCTATATAAATGTCATTTGCAAAATTAACAAGAATCTTCATTCTCAACAATTCCTATTTAGTGCTAATAATAGCCACAAATGCATCATTTGATTTCCCTGGCTTTAGCAAACGATTAATTAGAATCAAAGGTATTTTTGCAATAGACTTCAAGGAGACATTTAAAACTTGATCAAGCTTATAGTATCTAAATTCAACATCAGCCGCATTGATGTTGATGGCAATCTCCCTTATTGATGATTCCGTGAAATGGTGATAGTGCTGCTTTAAAGACCATCCATACCATAAAAATGGTAAAAATTTTGGAATGACTCCTTCATGATTGGTCTGAAATAAAATTATTTTATCTGCTTTACTAGATAAGTTTTCTATGAATTTAGACGCGTCACTTATATGCTCTAACACATGATCCATAATAATCACGTCATAATAGCCCTTATCATAATCATCAATAACCGAAATGCCGCGGCTTTTCATGTGCTCAATTAAAGCCGGGTTCATTTCAAATGCCTCAATATCGACATTTTCATTTTTGGTCATTATAAATTCCGAGAGAAACCCTAACCCTGCACCTATTTCAAGTATTTTCCGGTTTTTGCCAAAAAAGCCACTAACGTGGTCTTCTATCAACGAGTAATCTCGCTCTGCAAACTGCATGAAATGTTTGTTATTTTTTCCTGTGTCAAAGTTTGACTCATTGGTATAGTTAGGTGTTTTTTTAAGCTCAGACTGCCCATGCCCACAGTCCTCGCACTTTTTTATGCTCCTATAAAAATCTATCAAATCGCCGTTGCAAATATTGCATTTACTTATCATCTCTTGCACCATTATTAACTTATTTAGAAGCTGCCTCAACACCTGCATCAAACAGACTGAACATTTACCCTAGGACCAAAACACCAGCCATGCCTGCGCTGACACTTTCCGACCTCGATCAAATGTTTCACATCAGCACCCCTACAAAAAAACCACTACGTTTTAACGCTGTAAATTGCCAGGTATCTGAGCCCCAAACACAACCTACCCTTTTATATTGGAACTCTCGATCAGGGCCTTCAGATAGGCCTTAATCTCAGGGTCCTGAATACCCACCGCAACGTTGGCACCCAAAAAACCCTGCTTGTTGCCGCAGTCAAAGCTGGCCGCATCCGTCTTAAAGGCATTCAACCCCTCACTCTTTAGCAACTCATCCAGCGCATCGGTCAACTGAATCTCACCACCAACACCAGCAACCGTGTTTTCCAGCAAATTAAGAATACTGGGAGGGAGTACATAGCGACCAAGGATCGCCAAGTTAGACGGCGCAGTATCTGGCGAGGGCTTCTCAACCAGCCCCTTGAGCTGAACGCTTGTAAAGGGCGCTGGAGACACGCCACCTAGATCTGCGATACCGTAATTTTCCACCACATCGGACCCCACAGCCTCTACCATCACCTGGCCAATGCCCCTGTCATTCCATGCCCTCACCAGGCGGTCAAAGCTATCATTTTTACCCCTTGTTTCTTTATCAAGCACTAACACATCAGGGAGTAACACAGCAAAGGGCTCGTTATTTAAAAGGTGCTTTGCACAAAGTACTGCATGACCAAGTCCCAACGCATCACTCTGCCTAATAGAGGTAATCTTGACCCCTTCAGGTAGAATATCCTTAACGGTGCCAAGGATCGTCTCTTTTCTCTTCTTTTCTAACCTATGCTCGAGTTCATAATGCGCATCAAAGTGGTTCTCAATAGCCTCTTTACCGCTACGAGTAACAAATATAATTTCAGTAATACCCCCCTGGATAGCCTCTTTAACAACGTGCTCAATGATTGGCCGATCAAAGACTGGCAACAATTCCTTTGGTATTGCCTTCGTTGCGGGCAGCATTCGGGTTCCTAATCCCGCGACAGGAATAACGGCTTTGGTCACTTTTTGAATCATAACACTGTCCTAATAAAATATATGACCTTCAATAATAGCCTTTATCGCCCGTTAGATTCCGAACGTCTGCTTGATAGAATCAAACTCTATCGCACCAAGCCTGGGACCAAACTGCCCCACCACTCTAGCGGCTGACTCATTGGCCAACTCCGCCGCCCATTTAAAGTCGCGACCCGCAGTCACCGCATACATAAAGGCGCCGGCAAACATATCCCCAGCGCCGTTTGTATCAACCGCATCAGCAGGAACACCCGGCACACTGACTGTGTCTTTCCCATCAAAGACGATCGCACCCTGAGCACCATCAGTCACGGCAAATGCTTTTGCGCTTTGCTTCAATGCTTCACACGCCTCACCAACAGTCTCGGTCTGGGTAAAGGCTAGGGCCTCATCTTTATTACAAAAGACAAGATCAACACCATCACCAATCACCGATCTAAGATTGTCCGCGAAGATTTGCGCCACAAAGGGATCAGAAAGACTCAGTGCCACTTTAACACCAGCGCTTTTAGCTTTGGCTACGACATCTTTTATCAACGCTGCCCGTGCATCGTCAGTGAGTAAATATCCCTCAATATAGAGCCACTCCGACTCAAGCAAGGCAGCCTCATCAATTTCTCTGCCGGTGAGCTGCTCGGATGCACCAAGGTAGGTGTTCATTGTCCGCTCGGCATCGTCCGTGACCATTACAAGACACTTTCCAGTGACGCCCGCCTCAGGAGAAGCCGTATGAAAACTCACGCCAGAGTCAGAAAGATCGCTACTAAAATGCTCACCGTCATCGTCAGACGCCACCTTGCCACTAAAGAAGGTTTTTGAGCCAAAGCTTGCCGCAGCGGTGACCGTATTACAGGCCGAGCCGCCAGATTGCTTCATCAAGTGGTGCTTATCTGCGCTTAAGGCTTTTAGCAGTTCGGCCTGACGAGGCTCATCTACGAGGGTCATAACACCCTTCTCTATCGCGTTCAGCTTTAGAAATTCATCAGAAACTACTACTTCGGTATCGACCAGTGCCGCGCCTACGCCATAGATTTGATATTTTTTCATTTATTTTAGACTTTGTTGATATTTATTTTATTTGGATTTTTGACAGCGGCACTTATCACTCTGCAGAAACTCACAACTCAAATCTTGATGCCTGAGACTCCATGCACTTATGCCTAATGCTGTAGTGCCGGTGCCAATTTATCGTATGAAATCGCATTAACGCCGTTACTGAGCTCAAGCTCTGCGCCATTGTAGACCACCCAACTCTGATTAAGCGGATGGTTATTAGCTGCAAATCTGACTAGCTGTTTCGCAAATTTGCCATGCCATGTGGAGGCGGCTTTTATTTCAATACCAACCAGCCCATTGCTAGTCTTGCACAGCAAATCAATCTCGCTGCCATTGCTGTCCCTAAAGAAATATAAGTTCGCGTCATAGCCACTGTTATATCGCTGTTTGAGTACTTCGATCACGACTAGATTTTCAAATATGCTGCCTAGTAGGGGGTCACGCAATACTTGGCTAGGTGTTTCTAAACCCAACAAGTACGCTAACAGACCTACATCGGTAAAAAAGTACTTGGGCGACTTGACCACCCGTTTGCCAAAATTCTCAAAATATGGCGGCAACTTCACGACGACATAAGACGCTTCAAGCACGGACAGCCATTGTTTTATTGTCTTGGCAGACACACCTACCGCGTTTGACAGCGCCTGATAGTCCATAAGCTGGCCAACTCGGCCCGCCAGCAATTTAATAAACTTTTCAAACAAACTAACGTCTTTGAGCTCGATTAACTGCCTGACATCGCGCTCAATATACGTTTGATAATAATTGGCGTAGGCTCGAAAAGGCCGCTGGTTCTGACTGTGTACCCTTGGCAGAAACCCATGTACAACATAGTCTTCAAAGCCATCAAATGTCAGTCCTGCCTGCCTTAACTCCTCAATAGACAGTGGCAACAAATGCAGTAACCCAGTGCGACCCGCCAGGGACTGCGCTACTGCCGCACGTAATTCCAACTGATGAGAACCCGTTAAGACAAATCGGCCATTTTTCTGCTCATTGTCTACTATGCCCTGCAAGTAACTTAGTAGCGCTGGCACACGCTGAACTTCATCAAATATAGTATTACCAGGGTAGCGCCGTAAAAAAGCCCGCGGGTCCTCTGCTGCCAACATCCGCTCATCCGGATCTTCTAATGAGACATATGCGTAATCTGGTAGTTCATGTTGAACCAGGGTTGTTTTGCCGGCCTGACGAGGACCCAGCACAGTCACTATGGGGTACTCCTGTAACAGCAAGTGCAATTCTTTGGTGATATTCCTCTTAATCAACGGCAGTCTCAATTATGTAAAAAAGAAATTAAACTCCAGTATTACATAAACAATTAAGGTATCGCAAATAAATCACTGCGCGTAATGAGTCAATACCCGCACTATCTTGACAGCACTTTTAACGAATAACAGTTAGCGCTATCTCCGTTGCCTTGTTAATGATCGATGCCGGAGCCTTTTCAACAAAACTGACATTTCGACTCACAACATCCAAGGATCGCAACTGGTACATTAGTACCACACCATTGGTGGCTGTTCCCTGCAGTGGTATCTCCAGCGCCATACCACGGACGGTACTAGTAATGGGAGCAACTATCGAGAAGCCGGTATGGTCATTAAAGGACTGCCTTGATATCACAAGAGCAGGCCGTCGTTTGATTATTTCTTTGCCTGCGCTAGGGTCAAAATCTAGCAGTACAATATCGCCTTTATCGGGCACATATTTAGCCATTAGATTTCTCGACCACTTGGCTTGGCATCTATCCAATCTTTATCGTCTTGAAGCACCCTAAAGCTCTTTTTTGGACTGTCGGCTAAAAGATTCTCTAGCGTCATTGGCTCATCGACCAATGTCATTAGCAACGTCCCTGCCTTAGCCTCAATATTGACTTTGTCTCCCAGTGCAATCCCAGCTGCATGCAGCATAGGCGCTGGAATAATGGTTCCTGCAGAGTTTCCCCATTTTCGAATATTCGTTTTCATTACGGCACCTTCTAGTTAAACATTGTTTATACTATCAGTGCCATGATGTTTATACAAGGTTTAAACTATTTCGTTTGGATGACGATAAGAGCCATTATCAACCTTTAGCCTCAAAGCCCTTCTCACCCACCTCAGACTTCAACGCCGCAATCTCCCGCTCGAGCTGTCTAAATTCTTCCTGCTTACGCGCCAAAAACCGCACCGTTATCGCTGCCTTTTCGGCAATGCCTCGCGGCGTTAACAAATAGGCATAGCCCCACTTGTTATCGGAGCGCTGGAAATTAGCGACCTTGACCAATCCGATGTCCACCAGCGACTTCAAAACATAATGCGTTTTACCGAGGCTCAGGCCCAACTCTACCGCCAACTCTCGCTGAGTCAGCTCAGGATTTTTCTCAAGCAGCTTGAGCGCATTAAGGGTATATTTTTCATCAGACATGGCATAAATTCTTTTTCAGGCAGGCTACCGCAGGATGCCGACGGTCGGAATCCTTACCCTGTCACGCTACCCAATCATCAACTGGGTTCACAACGTGAACAGA
>Ga0233426_10000933_pt1 | contig 28665 bp, 34 predicted proteins | sample SI_118_April2016_6_FD_179875 | JGI IMG/M metagenome (GOLD analysis project Ga0233426, IMG submission 179875) | Seawater microbial communities from Saanich Inlet, British Columbia, Canada - SI_118_April2016_10_MG | ecosystem: Environmental > Aquatic > Marine > Inlet | place: Canada: British... | reverse complement strand
TGTGGTGATTTGGTACAAGAGATCGGTTTGGCACAACCAACGATTTCTCAGCACCTGAAAGAATTAAAAAACTCTGGAATTATCAAAGGAAATATTGAAGGAACGAGTGTTTGCTATTGTATAGACCCAGAGAATTGGACTAAAATTGGCAATACCTTTGCTTCCTTTTTCGAATTTTCGTCAAACCCATCAAACTGTTGTTAAATAATATTAAATATAGGAATTATGAAATTATCAGAAATCAAATCACATTTGGGAAATCTTGAACAAATTAGATTTCAATTACCAAACGGAGAATTAGTACCAGAAAATTTTCATGTTACTGAAGTTGGAAAAATTTCAAAACATTTTATTGATTGTGGAGGTGTCGTTAGAAAAGAGGAAGTAGTCAACTTTCAATTATGGGAAGGTGATGACTATAACCATAGACTACATCCAGAAAAACTTATATCTATTATAGCGTTATCAGAAAGACTTCTAGGAATAGAAGATTTAAATATTGAAGTAGAATACCAAGAAACAACTATTGGAAAATATGGACTTGATTTTGATGGGAAAAACTTTCTTTTGACCACTACCCTAACGGATTGTTTGGCAAAGGATAAATGTGATATCCCTGAAAAACCAAAAGTTGAATTAACACAATTATCTTATAGTAATGCTAACAGTTGCGCACCCGGTTCTGGTTGTTGCTAAATTATAAAACGATGTCAAAGAACACACAATTCACAAAAATTATAAGGGTTATTGAAGGCTTAGATACTTCAGTAATCTCTTCTGAAAGAAAAGAAGTATTGCTTCCTTTAATTGAATATATCAAAGGAAAAGCAGTCGAAGGTAAAATCATTCGATTGAATTTTATTTGTACTCACAATTCAAGAAGAAGTCATCTTTCACAAGTATGGGCACAAGCTTTGGCCACTTATTATGGTTTCAACAACGTGTATAGCTATTCTGGAGGTACGGAAGCGACGGCTCTTTTTCCTATGGCTTTAAAAACCATGGAAAATCAAGGATTTGAAATTACAAAATTATCTGAATCTGAAAATCCAGTCCACGCAATCAAACATGCAACAAACGAGGCAGCCGTGATAGGTTTTTCAAAAACTTTTTATGATGCATTCAATCCACAGTCAAAGTTTGCTGCAATTTTAACCTGTTCTAGTGCAGATGCGGATTGTCCATTTATTGCAGGTGCAGAAAAAAGAATTCCAATTACCTTTGAAGATCCCAAAGCATTTGACAATACACCACAACAAGCAGAAAAGTACATGGAGCGCAGTATTCATATAGCAACGGAATTATCTTATGTTTTTCAACAAGCAAAACTTTAAACCATGTCAGAAAATAAAAAACTTAGCTTTTTAGACAGCAACCTTACCCTCTGGATATTTTTAGCAATGATTCTTGGAGTCGGAATTGGATATTTTATTCCTTCTTTCCCGGAAGCAATCAATTCCATGAGTAACGGGACAACGAATATCCCTATTGCTATTGGATTGATTTTGATGATGTATCCTCCTTTAGCAAAAGTGAATTATGCTTTATTACCGAAGGTGTTTAAAAATGTAAGAATTTTAGGAACCTCTATATTCTTAAACTGGGTTTTGGGACCTATTTTAATGTTTGTGCTTGCAGTAACATTTTTACATGACTACCCGGAATACATGGTAGGTTTGATATTAATTGGGCTTGCCAGGTGCATTGCTATGGTTCTCGTTTGGAATGATTTGGCAGATGGAAGTTCTGAATATGGTGCCGGATTGGTAGCTATCAACAGTATTTTTCAAGTTTTTGCTTATAGTTTTTATGCATGGTTGTTTATTACAGTACTTCCTCCCTATTTAGGATTTGAAGGAGCTATTGTAGATATCTCCATTCAAACCATAGCCGAGAGTGTCGCTATTTATTTAGGAATCCCATTTTTACTAGGGATTCTAAGTAGAGTTATTCTTGTGAAAGCAAAAGGAGAAGCATGGTATGCTACAAGGTTTATCCCAACCATCTCTCCTCTTACTTTAATCTCATTATTATTTACGATTGTAGTAATGTTTAGTTTGAAAGGGGAAATGATTGTGAAAATCCCTGTGGATGTTTTGATCATCGCAATGCCTTTATTGATTTATTTTCTTTCTATGTTTATCATTGGATTTTTTGTTACAAAAGCTATGGGTGCAAGTTATAGCGAGACGGCATCTGTTGCTTTTACAGCTTCAGGAAACAACTTTGAATTGGCAATTGCAGTTGCTATAGCCGTATTTGGAATAAACTCTGGACAAGCTTTTGCAGGTGTCATTGGTCCTTTGGTTGAAGTACCTGCATTGATACTCTTAGTTAGAGCCTCTAAATATCTTCGTAAAAGGTATTTTAAGACTACTATTTAAAAAAATCGTTGTTTTATAAAAAAAAATAAAAAAAAGTTAAAAATCATTAGAATAAACACTAAATTTGCAACCTTAAAATATATTATAATGAAAAACGGTACAGTAAAGTTTTTTAATGAATCTAAAGGATTTGGATTTATTACAGACACAGAATCAAACGAAGAATTCTTCGTACACATCTCAGGATTAATTGATGAGATTAGAGAAGGAGACTCAGTTGAGTTCGAATTAAAAGAAGGTAGAAAAGGTATGAATGCAGTGGACGTTAAAGTAATTTAATTAACCACTCAATATTTTTATTGATTTCAAAAAGCTTATCATAATTGATAAGCTTTTTTTTGTTCAATTATTAAAATTTGAAATTTAAAAGAACAGATTACTAGCACTTAGCTTACCCTTTTTGCTATATGATACTGGGATAAAGATATTCTTTAATTATCCCCATAAAAACAACCTTCTAATGAATGATATTTGATATATCTTGTGTAACCTAAGTTACGTTTGAATTGCATAATATGATATAGATTTGCCCTTAGATGACTATATGTCACACCTAAGAATTGTAAGTTTAAATATAAAATAACACATAGTATGACAATCGTAGATGTAAGAACAAGCGAAGAGTATCGCAACGGAAATGTACCTGGTAGTTTAAACATTCCACTAGGTGAGATTTCTTCAAGACTTAAAGATTTCTTAAACCTTGAAATGCCAATTGTACTTTGTTGTGCAAGCGGAAATCGATCAGGACAAGCCACACAATATCTTCAAGAAAATGGAATTACCTGTGAAAATGGTGGAAGTTGGATGAACCTAAACTCCTTATAATTCATGCTACATTTCATAAAAAACATACTAGGTATCAAGGATACTGTTTATAAAAAACTAATACAAAATGGAGCACAGATTATTGATGTGCGCAGTCCACAAGAATATAAACTTGGATGTATCAAAAATTCTAAAAATATTCCACTACAAAATATATCCTCAAAACTCCATAGCTTTCCTAAAAACAAAGCCATTATAACGGTTTGTGCCTCTGGCATGAGGAGTATAAATGCTAAAAGAATTTTAACATCTCAAGGTTTTGATGCGTATAATGGTGGGGCTTGGCAACAACTACAAAAAAAAATATCATGAAAAAAATTATTGTGATCGGAGGATTATCGGCAGGTCCATCGGCAGCCGCAAAAGCGAGAAGAACGGATGAAAACGCAGAAATAATCTTATTTGAAAAAACAGCAGATATCAGTTATGCAACCTGTGGTATTCCTTATGCGATCTCTGGAGAAATTGAAGATAGAGATCGACTTCTTGTGGTAAAACCAGCACTACTCAAAAATCGTTTTAATATCGATGTGCACTTGAATGAACCTGTAACATATATAGATTCAAAAAATCAGGAAATAAAAACCGATCATGGAAATTACACTTATGATAAATTGATTTTTGCAACAGGAGGAAGCGCATTTACTCCAAAAATCCCAGGGCTTGAAAATTTTTCTCATTGGGCACATGCCAAATCTTTAACCGATTTTGACAGAATTAACACCTCTCAAGCTTTCAAAAATGCAGACCATATCACAATTGTTGGAGCTGGATTGATTGGATTAGAGACTGCGGAGAATGTAAGAAAAATGGGGAAAAATGTAACCGTTGTTGAATTAGCAGAGCAAATACTAACACCATGGGACGCTAAATTTTCTACACTTGGAAGGAAGGTTTTAGAAGAAAATGGCATTGAGGTTAAATTAAACACTCAAATCAATCAAATTGCGGCTGATGGAACCTTAGAATTAAGTGATGCTTCTAGTTTGAAAACCTCATACTTAATTATCTCTATTGGAGTAAGACCGAACACGCAATTGCTATCAAGCATTGGTGCAGAAACTATTGTCAATGGCGCTTTAATAGTCAATGACAAAATGGAAACCTCCATTCCTAACATTTACGCAGCAGGTGATTGTGCAGCCTTACCACATGGACTTACAGACGAATCCACCTGGTTTCCTATGGGAACGCACTCCAATAAGGCCGGTCGTGTTGCAGGAGCAAATGCAGCAGGATCCGAAAAAACCTTTAAAGGAGGATATGGAACAGCCATCATGAAAATGTTCAATTATACCATTGCACGCACGGGAATGGGAATTGTGGAACTTAAAAGAAAAAACATACCTTTCAACAAGACTTTGATCATTGCAAGTTCTCATCCAGGTTTTATGGGCATCGGAAAAGATATGTTTATTGAAATTTACTGTGACAAAATCTCTAAAATAGTATTAGGAGCTGAATTGATTGGTGAGAAAGGTGTAGACAAACGTGTTGATGTACTTGCAACGGCAATTTACGCAAAGTTAACTACCGACGATTTAACACAACTAGACTTGGCTTATGCTCCTCCTTTCTCCCCTGCAAAAGATCCAGTAATTGTAGCTGGTTTTGTCGCACAAAATTTTCAAAAGACAGATTTAAAAGAAATAGGTCCAAATCAAATTCCAACCTTAAACAATACCCAATTTATTGATGTCCGTACGGAGAAAGAAGTCGAAAACACATCGTTGATCGATGCAAATACTATTCACATTCCTTTGGATAGTTTGCGATCCAGAATCGACGAATTAGATCCGAATAAAGCATATGTATTGTATTGTGCAAAAGGATTGAGAGGGTATTTAGCGTCCCTTATTTTACTACACAACGGATTTAAAAATGTGACCAATTTAGATGGTGGCTTTACAGCATGGAAAACAATGAATTGAAAAACATTTCTATAAATATTATCTTATAAAAAATAAACGTAAAATATTTTTATTGTTACATAGATTCGCACATTATTGAATAGAACGATATTACTACACAACAAAGTCAACAATTTAGTAATGCTAACTATATTTTTAAATTAAAACATATTAGTTTGACAATTTTGCAACAAACCGCGATAAAAATATTGGATTCTATTTCCTTAAATAACCCCCTACAAAAGAAAGAATTTAAAACCCTTTTTTCTATTTTTGGTATATGGAAGATTTTATTCACAATTTACCCAAAGCAGAACTGCATTTACATATCGAAGGAACTTTTGAACCTGAATTAATGTTCAAAATCGCACAAAGAAATAATATAGAAATTCCATTCGCATCCGTTGAAGAAATCCAAGCAGCTTATGAATTTAATTGCCTGCAAGATTTTTTAGATATCTATTACCAAGGTGCTAATGTATTAATTCTTGAACAAGATTTTTACGATCTCACCTATTCTTACTTAAAAAAATGTGCCCTTCAAAATGTGAGACATACTGAAATTATGTTTGATCCTCAAACACATACAGATAGAGGAATTTCTTTTGAAACTGTAATTACGGGGATTTCAAAAGCCATGAAAGATGCAAAGGATACATTAAATGTATCTTCTTTACTTATCATGAGCTACTTAAGACATTTGAGTGAAGAAGAAGCTTTTAAAACTTTAGAAGCCTCACTTCCATTCAAACATTTGATAACGGCCGTGGGTTTAGACTCTTCAGAAAAAGGGAATCCACCTGCTAAATTTAAGAAAGTTTTTGATGCTTCTGTCAAAGAAGGTTATTTACCATTGGCGCATGCTGGTGAGGAAGGAAATGCCGATTATGTTTGGGAAGCAATTGATGTTTTAGACATCAAAAGAATTGACCATGGAAACAATTCTTTGCAAGATTCTAAATTGGTAGAAGAAATTGTGAAAAGAGACATCGCGTTAACGGTTTGTCCTTTGTCAAATACAGCTTTGCAAGTTGTGGACGATCTTAAAAATCATCCCTTGAAAAAAATGATTTCTTTGGGACTAAAAGTAACTGTAAACTCTGATGACCCTGCATATTTTGGTGGTCAAATAAATAAAAATTTTATTGAAATACAGAAAGCCCTCAATTTATCTAAAAAGGAAATCTATGAGCTTTGTAAAAACTCATTTACATATTCTCTATTAGACGATCAAACCAAAGAGAACCACATATCTGAATTGAACCAATATTACGCTAAAAACAACTAAAATGATCTTAGACAAACTTTCTAACAGCAATCTATACGCTCCTATCCATAAAGATTTTGAAAAGGTATTTGATTTTATAAAAAACACCGATTTACAAAATATCGATTTAGGGAAACATGAAATCGATGGTGATACTGTATTTGTGGTTGTGATGGAATATACTACCCAAGACGTATCAGAATGTAAATCTGAAACCCATAAAAAATATATTGATATTCAATACATGATTGAAGGATCCGAACATGTTGGTGTTAAAACTTTGCACAACGAGGAACCAACTACACCTTACAATGAAGAAGGAGATTTTATGTTCTATACTTTGGAAAATTTACCTACTATCCAATTAAAGAAAGAACACTTTGTCATCTTTTTCCCTGATGACATACATCAAACAATGAGAAAAATTGTCACACCTAAACACTTAAGAAAAGCTGTTTTTAAAATCCTTAAGTAATATTTTATTATTTTCTTTAAAAGAGATCAAAGCATGTTCAATTAGTTTTTCTTTGGCCTCTTTCATAGATCTTGAATAGGAAAAGAAAAATATTTGATCCTCCCCTGTCACATCATATTCTAAGAGAAGTCTACGGGTATTCACATGATAAATTGTAACAGTTGCACCTAAAACGATAAATTCACGAAAATTGCTATTTATACGCATATTAAAAGGTTCAATATTTTCATTTAAACGTATACTTTGTCTTATCGAAAAATTATCAAAAAACACTAAATAATCGGTTTTTGTTTTATCAAATAATGCCTCGATAGCCATATAACTTCTTTTTGAAGTCATGGTATTGATATGCTCCCAATCAGCAGAAAAATCGACTACAGATTCTTTAACCAAATTTGTTGTCTTCAATGATTTTGAAAACTCTTCTATTATGCTTTGAGAAAAAGCCAGAGTACTCGTGAAATTCTTCTTAAAATATTTTTCATAATTAACTAACAATACAGAATCTAAGCCTACTATGGTTGCTGTTTTTATACTTATATTTTGGATTTCCTTACCGTCAGATATCTTCGACATATGGTTCGGAACTTTACAAGCTTCTAAAACCATTAAAAACACCATGCAAGAAATTATTTTCCTCATGTAAAAAATATTAGGCCCCTTTATAGGTAACATAGTTTCTTGGTGTCTCATAAAGAGTAATACCTAGCTCTAAATTATTGTCAATATGAATTCTTAAAATATTCCAAATAACAATAGCTATATTCTCTGCAGTTGGGTTTAAATTTTTAAATTCTGTGACTTCAATATTCAAGTTTTTATGATCAAATCTTTCCTCAATTTCTGAAGATATAAGCTTTCTTAAAATTTTCATATCCATTACAAAGCCCGTCTGCATATCAACTTCACCAGTTACAGCTACAATCAATTCGTAATTGTGCCCATGATAATTTGGGTTGCTACATTTCCCAAAAACATCCTTGTTTTTTTTATCATCCCAAGCAGGATTGAATAACCTATGAGCAGCATTAAAATGTGCTTTTCTGTGTACAGTAACTTTCATTTAATTATTATTCAGCTTATTTTTTTGTGCACTAGACCATAAAATATTCCCTAATAAAATATATCCTATAGCAAAAAATATAATAGAATTTATCCAAAATTGTTCATCCATGAATAATTTTTCTATAGGCAAATTGTTTCTTGTGAAAATTAATTTCCCGAGCATTCCAAAGACACTAAAAACAAAGGCTACAAAGAATTTATAAATTATTTTTTTCATTGAATAAAATCATAAAATTTCTCGAAAATTATTTTAAACCACTCTGTATATATCTCAGGCTGCTTTTCAATATCAATTTTAATTTCTTTTGGTGTCATCCATTTGTAACTCTCTACTTCTTTGGGATTTATTTTTGGTTCAATATTGGATTTTCCGAGTAGTACATGATCCAATTCATGTTCTGTAAGCCCATTGTCAAAAGGAGCTTTATAAATGAATGAAAAGGCTTCTGTTAATTCAGTAACAAAGCCCATCTCTTCTTGCAACCTCCTTTTACCAGCTTCTAGATTAGATTCACCATCTCTTTGATGACTGCAACATGTATTAGCCCATAATAAGGGAGAATGATATTTATCTGCTGCTCTTTGTTGCAGCATAATTTCGCCTTTCTTATTTTGTACAAATACCGAAAAAGCACGATGTAAAATCGCTTTTTCGTGCGCTTCCATTTTCCCCATTAATCCAATTTGCTGATCATTTTCATCAACTAATATAACTTGTTCCTCTACCATTTATTTTATACCTATTTAATTGGAACTCCAATATAAATTTTACTTATTATCCGTTACTAAACGAAAACCTTCTCCATGAATATTTATAATTTCTACAGAATTATCTTGTTTCAAATACTTTCTTAATTTTGCTATATAAACATCCATACTTCGCGATGTAAAGTAGTTATCATCTCTCCAAATTTTAGTCAAAGCCAATTCTCTTGGCATCAAATCATTTTTATAAAGTGCCAACATTTTAAGCAACTTATTTTCTTTTGGAGAAAGTTTTATAGGATCTTCTTCTTTAAATGACAAATGCCTTAATTTCGAGTTCAAGAAAAAAGAACCTATCTCAAATTCAAACATTTCATCTTCTGCATTTTTATCAGTATCCTTACGTTGTATAATTGCATTTATTTTATAGAGCAGCACCTCAGAGTCAAATGGCTTATTTAAATAATCGTCCGCACCAACCTGGTAACCTCTCAAAATATCTTCTTTCATGGTTTTAGCCGTTAAAAAGATAATTGGCACTTCTTTATTTGTTTTACGTATATCTTCAGCCAATGAGAAGCCATCTTTTCTAGGCATCATTACATCTAAAATACAAAGATCGTAATCATTATTTTTGAATTCTATCAAACCTTCTAAACCATCTTTAGCATGGGTTACATCATAATTACTAATCGATAAATAATCTTTTAAGACGATTCCAAAATTTGGATCGTCCTCTACTAATAATATTTTTTTATTACTCATGTTTCTATTTTTTAAGACACCAATGGTAGTACTATTGTAAATGTACTTCCTTTTCCTTTCTCACTTTCAACAAAAACTTCCCCTTGGTGATTATCTAGTATTTCTTTTACATAGGCTAACCCTAGACCATGCCCTTTAACATCGTGTAAATTGCCCGCTTGCTCTCTATAAAACTTTTCAAATACTTGCTTTTGAGCTACTTTACTCATTCCGATTCCAAAATCTACAATTTTAACAGTAAAATACTTAACCGTGTTCTCAATAAAAATATCGATTTTTGGGGAACTTTCAGCATATTTAATTGCATTTTCGATTATATTCACAAAAACATTCGTCAAATGAAATTCATTTCCTAAACCTTCGGACATTGTATAGTTACTATGTAGCTGTAAAACACCTTTTTTATCTTCCAACAATAAAGCAGTATGCAATATAGCGTCTTCTAAAACCTCAAAATAATCAAGTACTACTTTATCAATATCCATTTGATTTTTTTCTAGTTTAGAAATTCGTAATACATTTTCAACCTGTGCGTGCATTCTTTTATTTTCTTCTTTAATCATCGTCACATATTTCATAACCTTGTTATTGTTATTGATTATAAGAGGATTTTTAATAGCATCTAAGGCTAAATTAATTGTCGCTATGGGTGTTTTAAATTCATGAGTCATATTATTAATAAAATCGGTCTTGATTATGGAAATTTTCTTCTGTTTTACCATTTGATACAACGAACTACCAAAGGCTAACATTATAATAATTGTAAAAAATATTGACAGTAAAAGCATCACTCCTATATCAGAAAAAATATAATGCCCTTTTTTCGGAAAAATCACATACAATGAATAATTGTTTTTATGCCTGTCTTTGGTAAATATAGGAGCAATGAAGGCGTTTTGATCTGAAGGTTTAAAATTCAATGTTTTTATCGTGGTTAACACCCCATTATCAAACACACCAAAATCAAACCCTATATGAATTCCCAAACGTTCTAATTCCTTTGTCAAAACATTTTCCACAGACTGTTTAGACAAACGTGTTTCAACTGGTTTTAATTTGTTGTGATATGTATCCTCCAAATTTATTTTTTCAATCTCTGTTAGATTATTGAAAAAAGTAAATCTTTCCACAGCATTTACTTTTGATAACTCCGCATTATCTGTTAAGTTTTTTACTTTATAAACATCATTTTTACTTGAAACCGATGAAATAATAATCGAATCATTTTTAAAAAAATTATTCAATCCATTATAGCTTTTATATTCGTAGACTCCACTTGAAGCAAATCGGAATGTTTCGTTGGTAGATGTATTTATCTGTTCGTAAACAAATTTTGTGAAATCTGCCTGTTTTGCAAATTTCTTATTTTGAAAAAAGTCCATGAACTGCACTGTAAAGTCAACAAAATCTTTCTTATAAAGTCTTTCGTTTGTCTTTGCTAGTGCATAATTTACATCATGAGAGAATTGTTTTTCGCGTATTTCAATTGCATTCCCAATCCAAAAAACTTGAACCGTAATTATTCCAATAAGTGAGATACTCATTAGAATAATAATAAGAACAAATATCTTTTTCTTCATAATTCAAAAATAGGATTTTCTAATGAACGATCTTTTAATAGAACATTTATTTTCATATACACAACTGATATTAACTAATAATTAAGAAATCCGTTCCCAATTCAACAAGGAAATTGTAACCAAAATCATTTACTGAATGTTTGGTGTAAACGTTTGACTTCTTCTTTGGTTTCGATTAAGTCCATATTCAAGATAACATAATCCGATTTTTCTTTTTTCTCTTGATCAGACATTTGATTCTTTATGCGAGCCTCAATGTCAGCGACTGAAGATTGATCTCGCTTCTGAATTCTCTCAATACGCAATGACATAGGAGCAATCACAAGGATGACTTTATCGAATTTAGCTTCTGAATGATTCTCAAATAATAACGCACTTTCATAAATCAAATATGGCGCCTTTTGATTTGCTTTAAACATTAAAAAATCATTGTAAACGGCAGGATGTACAATTGCATTCAATAAGGTTAACATGGTTTTATCATTAAAAACAATATTTGCGATATACCTTCGATTCAGTTTTCCATTCAAATACGCATCTCTACCAAAAAGTGTTTTCACCTTAGAAACAACTTCTGAAGTCTCATGCATGATTCTTTTTGCCTCAATATCTGCAACATAAACAGGAATATCAAACTGTTTAAAATAGTTCAAAACTGTAGTTTTACCACTACCAATTCCACCTGTTAAACCAATTATTTTCATTTTTGTATTAGATATTCTATTCGATTGGGAACTAATTTTGTTGCAGAGACTAAATTTGGTTTTTCTACCAATCTTGGTAACAGGTAATGTTTATCTTCGTTTTCAGCCTTTTCATAACTGCAAACAATTTTAAAATCATTAGCAGATATTTTCTTGTAATTACTTAGCCCAACTTGAAATACAATTTTTACATTCTTAGGATATGTAGTGATTTTTGTTCCTTTAGGCAACCCTTCTATGATAAAAGGGACCTCAAAACTATCTTCTGTAAATTTTTCAACTTCCGCCACAACTTGAATAACATCTACATTAAAATTAAGTTTATCTATCCCTTTGGGTTTTAATAGAGGAATCTCATGATGCACATCTTCAACAATATCCTCTAAACTTAAAAGTTCTGTTGAAATAGATGAAATTTTATCCACTTGAATTTCTGGGCCATTTACTTGAATAGAATCGGGAACTAAGTATACTTTATTGGACAAGTTATAACCTGATTTAAAGCGGAAATCTAGATTTGGGATGACAGGAATTTTTTTATGCTTATTAAAACCTAGTTCAAAGAATAGTGTATCTTTTACAAAACCTTTTAACTGAATACTTTTACCCAATTGTTTTTGAATTTGTAATGTCTTTGATTTAGAAACTAAATAATATTGATACCCACCATTGGAAACTACATTCCTCAAGTTTATTTTCAATTTAGAGGTACGCATTTGCTCTTCTAATAATTTAAAACCTGTTCCTCTAATATACAGTTCCAATTGATTATTAGGTGTGTTTTGAAATAATTTAGAGCTAGGCAAATCACTATAAACGACATTGTAAATGACTTTCGTTTCATATTCTTTAGATAGCTTCGATAACAACCAAAACAACGCAGAAATCAATAAAAACAAGATCAATATATGTTGTTTTTTAGTTGTTCTATTCTTTAATAAAGTTTTAGTTATGCCTACTTTCATGACGATATGGGATAAGAATTTAAATATACAAAAAGCCAAAGAATCGATGTTAATTATAAAAACAATTTTTTTGCAGTAAATAATTGACACAAAAAAAGTGAGCCTTGGCCCACTCTTTTTTATATTTTTAAATCTAATATTACTTTACAGCACTACGAAACTGCTTACTAAGCTCCATAGACAAAGAAGTCTTTTCAAAAGTAATTTTTCCAGCTCCGGTTTCAAGTACTATCGTTTTTTCATTTAACTCAACGATTTTACCATGAATACCACTAGTAGTTACCACTTTAGAACCTTTCTTTATTTCATTTTGAAATGCCTTTTCACTTTTCTGCTTTTTAATTTGAGGACGAATCATAAATAGATATAACACGATGAACATTAATGCAAATGGCAATAAACTTTTGATATCGAACCCTTGTACTTGTAATAATAACATATTAATTATTTTGAATTTATTAGTGTTTATTTTTCTTTAGGATTTACAAATCCAATAATTTTTACTGTTTCTTTTCCTGAGGCTGTATTTGTAATCAACGTAATTGTTTTGGAAATTTTATTGCGTTTGCCTCTAGAATTGAATTTCACTTTCATAGGTGCTGTTTCTCCTGATTTAATAGCATTTTTGGGCCAATCCGGTACGGTACAGCCACATGTTGCGCTTGCTTTCTTTATGATTAAATCTGATTTTCCAGAATTGGTTATTTCAAAACTTGTTTCAACACTCTCACCTTCTTCAATCGTTCCAAAATCATAGGTCATCTTGTCAAACGAGACTATTGGTAAATTGTCAAATTTCACATCTCTCTGTTTTGCAGCTTCTACACTCTTCTCTTTTACTCTTGATGAAGCCGCTTTGTCACAAGAAACCGTCATCAAAGTTACTGTCATTAGGATGAATATAATACGTGTCATGTTTTATTTGTAAATGTATGAATTAATAGTATCTCATAAAAAAGAGAAAATGCCAATCTTAATACTAAATTCTTCCTCTTCCTATTTTATTCAATCTTCCTGTTTGCTCAAATTCTTTGCAAAGCATATCTAACACTCCGTTTATAAAAAAACCACTTTTGGGCGTTGAATAATCTTTTGCCAATTCAATATACTCATTGATGGAAGCTTTTGTTGGAATAGATGGGAAATTTAAAAACTCACAAATCCCCATTTTAATAAGAATTATGTCCAAACCTGCAATTCTATCTCTTTCCCAATTTGGTGTTTTATCCGCAATATCTTTTTCAAATTCTTTGTCTTTTAGCACCGTCTTTCTGAACAAATCGGATACAAACTCTTTATCATCCTGATCTTTATATATAGTACCAAGAACCAAAGACTTATTCTCTGTCATTCCTTGAAGTGTTTTTACCACCCAAGTATTCACAAATGGAATATCGTCTACCCAACTAATATTCAAGTCCTCAAAATAATCAGCTAGTTTTTCATTGGGTGCAATAAAATCAGAATAAACATTTATTATAAACTTCACATCTTCTTTAAACGAAGTACTTTCATTTTCTATATATTTTTTATACAAAGTACTTTTCATAAGATGCTCATATATTGTCCGAATATACTTTTCCTCAACATACCAATTATTCAAATCATGCTCTTCCTTGTATGTCTGAAAAGAAACACTATCCTGAATTAAACGGAGTACTCTATTGTTAATAAATTTTGTATTTGGGTTCAAATCTTCTTCCGTTGCAAAATGTTTTTTCTTAGAAATTTCAATTTGTTCTTTGGCTAGATTTTGAATTCGAGGTAACGTATCAATCATCAAGACATACAAATCATACATTTTTTCAATACTATTTTTCAAAAAGTTTTCTTCTTTTACAAGATTGTCACTATTTGAAGTCGTTAATGCATATACAGATTGCATCACTTTTACTCGAATATGTCTTCTGTTAATCATTTTAAAGAACTTAAGATTTATGTTACATTATAGTTGCAAAAGTAAGATTTATTTTGATTGCCTCTCTGCAAATACAACTGTTTTTTTCTATATAAAACACATTTATTCCGCTTACTGTTTTCAATTAAACATGTATCTTGCAAGTGTATTAAAAATCCTCCATTTGTTGTTTATCAATGAAATCATTAGCACACATAAATAAGTACTTCTTTAAATATCGTTACCGTTTAATTATTGGTATTTTTATTTCAATATTATCAAGATATCTCGCTGTAAAAGTTCCTGAAATTGTAAAAAACTCTATCAATGTTGCAGACAATTATAGGTCAGGAATAATCAATGATATTGAGGTTGTTAAATACAATTTACTATGTAATATTTCATTTATTATTGGATTATCCATATTATCAGGTTTTTTCACCTTTTTAATGAGACAAACCATTATTGTTACTTCCAGATTGATAGAATTTGATCTAAAAAATGAAATTTTCCAACAATACGAGCGTCTTTCAATTAAATTTTACAAAAAAAACAGAACAGGTGATTTGATGAATCGGATTAGTGAAGATGTAGGAAAGGTAAGAATGTATGCTGGGCCAGCTGTAATGTACACTATCAATATGTTGGTGTTATTTAGCGTAGCCATTTATAAAATGATTCAAATAGATATAAAATTAACCCTTTACACATTGATTCCTTTTCCATTATTATCACTATCTGTATTCTTTTTAAGTAGAGTGATTCACAAAAGGAGTACCATTGTTCAAGAATACTTGTCCAAGCTAACAACATTTGGACAAGAAATTTTTTCTGGTATAAATATCATTAAGTCATACAACACAGAAGCGAATATGCTCGATAGTTTTAAAAGGCTTTCGGATAACAGCAAACAGAAGAATATTGATTTACACAAAGCTCAAGCTCTCTTTTTCCCTTCTATGATTTTACTAATCGGAATAAGTAATTTAATCGTTTTATATGCAGGTGGAATGCAATATATAAACGGATATATCTCAATTGGAACAATTGCAGAGTTTATTATGTATGTAAATATGCTAACTTGGCCTGTAGCCATCGTTGGATGGGTAACCTCTACCATACAACAAGCAGAAGCATCTCAAAAAAGAATCAATGAATTTTTAGAACAGAAACCTGAAATTATCAGTGGTAAAGAAAATATAACTACGGTAGAAGGTAAAATTAGATTTGAAGATGTAAGCCTAACATATGAAGATACTAATATTGTTGCTTTGAAAAATATAAGCTTCAGTATCAAACCAGGAGAGACCGTTGCCATACTAGGCAAAACCGGCTCTGGTAAATCAAGTCTCTTAAACCTTATTTGCCGAATGTATGATCCTACCAATGGATTTATTTGTATTGACGGGATCAACCTGAAGGATTTAAATTTACAAGAAATAAGAAAGCATCTTGGGATTGTTCCACAAGATCCTTTTTTATTTTCAGACACTATCGCTAACAATATTAAGTTTGGTGTTGTGTCTGCTAATCAAGAAGCCATAGAAGAAGCGGCTAAAAAAGCTGTCATACACGACAACATCGTACACTTTAAAGAAAAGTATGAAACTGTTTTAGGAGAAAGAGGAATTACTGTCTCTGGAGGACAGAAACAGCGCCTTTCAATCGCAAGAGCTATCATTAAAGACCCTAAAATTTTAATATTTGACGATTGTCTTTCAGCTGTTGATACAGAAACAGAAGAGTTGATTCTAAACAACATCAAAAAATTATCCATCGATAAAACAACTCTTATTGTTAGTCACAGGATATCCTCCGCAAAATATGCTGATCATATCATTGTTTTGAGTGATGGAGAAATAATTCAAGAAGGGCATCATAATAGACTTATAGAAGTAGATGGATATTATAAAGACCTATACAAACAACAACTTTTGGAAAAAGAATAATAAAATAGTATTGTTAAATTAAATATTTTTTTAGATTTGTGATAATTCTAACTAAATATAACAGTAAAAAGAGCATGAAAGAAAACATCGAACAAGAAGAAATATTTTCACAAATACTAAGAGCAGGAAGAAGGACCTATTTTTTTGATGTGAGGGCTACAAAAGCTGGAGATTATTATCTTACGGTTACCGAAAGTAAAAAATTCACACATGACGATGGATCTTTTCACTATCAAAAACACAAAATATATATTTACAAAGAGGATTTTAGTGAATTTAATGAAATGTTAACTGCAGCAACTGAATTCATTTTAAATGAAAAAGGGAGTGAAGTTATTAGTGAGCGACATCAAAAAGATTTTAAACGCGAAGAAAAAGATCAACACGTTTTAGAAAAGGCATCAAGTACTTTTACGGATGTTAGTTTTGACGATATTTAAATTAAAAAGCTCTTTAGAAATTCTAAAGAGCTTTTTTTTTAGAAGCAATCATGTTAATTTTTTAAGCATTTATTTTGAATCATTAATCGATAACCATAATTTCTAAAAAATTACACTCGCATAGAAGTTGAAATCCTTCGTAGTAATTTTATATAGTAAAAACTTTTATTTTTAGTACTTCCTATTTTATTACTTATTCGATATATTTCTTTCACACTATCAAAGAAATGTATCTTAGATCAAAAAATGCAGCACCATTTAAGAACCAACAGCAAAAAGTCGTTGTGTAAAAAAATTAAATAATTTAGCACCTCCAAAACCTATAAAACATCCGACAAGAATACCTGTTAAAATATCAATAGGAAAATGAACACCAAGATAAATTCTACTATAAGCAAAAAATAGTGGAAATATAATAAATAAATAAATGTTCTTTGTGTAATCTTTTAGAGTCTTGATGGCAAAAAAAGCAACAGCTGTGGATGTCGTAGCATGACCAGAGATAAAGCTAAAATTCTGTGGATCAATGAGAGTCCGTAATTTATTTTGAATTTCAGGGTCATTATTGGGGCGTAACCTCTCAAATATTGCTCTAATTAAATTCACAAATTGATCTGAAAAGGTTATAAATACAGCTAAAAAGAATAATAAAAAAACTCCTTTCTTCCAGCCCAAAAACTTAAAAAAGAAAAATAACACAACTATAAAAACAGGTATCCAATTAAATTGCTTCGTTACAAATAACCAAAAAGGATCCCAATCTGTAGTTCCTAAATTATTTAAATATACTAAAAGCTCTTTGTCGAAGGATATTATTTTTTCTCTCATTATTTTACCGATTCAATTATTTCAACTTCAAAAATTAATTTGGATTTTTCGGGTATTGGTCCATACCCTTCATTTCCATATGCTAACTTATAAGGAATAAACAAACGTGCCTTACCTCCTACCTTTAAAAGGGAAATTCCCTCAGTCCATCCTTCAATAACCCTATCTACTCCTAAAATGAACTCAAATGGTTTTTGTCTCTTATATGAAGAGTCGAATGGTTTCCCATCTATAAAAAAACCTTTGTAATGTACTTTTAGTTTATCACCATTAACAACTTTTTTTCCAACTCCATTTTCCAAAAACAATATTTTTAAACCAGATCGAAGTATTGTCGCTTTTGACTCATTCATTTTTAAAGAAAATGCAATACTGTCATTTTTTCTAGCTTTAGCAACTAACAACTGTTTTTGTAATTTCTCATCTCTAGCTATTTGAATTGCTTCTTCAGAATCAAATTTTTCAGCTAGACTACCTTTTTTTATGATTGCTACCGAAATAATTTCATCACCTTGCTGTATAGAATCTAGAACATTTAAACCGTCAATGGCCTTACCAAATACCGTATGTTTTCCATCCAACCATGGCGTTTCTTTATGAGTTATAAAAAACTGACTACCGTTTGTATTAGGCCCTGAGTTAGCCATCGATAACACTCCTTTTGAATCATGTGTAAAGACCAATTCACCAACACTATCTCTTGGAAACTCATCCTCAAAAGTGTAACCAGGATTTCCTTTGCCATCTCTTTGAATATCACCACCTTGAATCATAAAATCTGCAATTACTCTATGGAACGGTAATCCATCATAAAAAGCCCTACCATGTAAAGAATCATGAACTCTAGGATTGGTACCTTCTGCCAAAGAAATAAAATTAGCCACCGTAATTGGTGTTTCTTTAAAATGCAATTGAAGAACTATTGTTCCTTTGTCTGTTAAAATATCTGCGTACATTCCATCAGATGGATGCGCTGTATCACAGGATATAACAATCATTAGAAAAGAAACAAATAATAATTTAAAAAAACTCATAGCATTGATTTAAAACAAAAATAGCAATTCCAATACATTATATATAGGAATTGCTATCAAAATATCTTTGAAAATAAGTCGAATGTTAATTTAAGACCTCAACAAGTTCAATTTCAAAAATCAATACAGAAAATGGTGGTATGTCTAAAATATCATTCTGTCCACCATACCCTAAGTTGAAAGGGATATATACCTCGTATACATCACCCTCATTCATTTCAAGAACTGCTTCTGAAAAACCCGAAATTAAATTACCTAAATAAAGATTTATAGGTGTTTTTATTTCAACATCGTCAACAAAATTTGAGGTCGTATCAAATACGGTCCCGTCAATTAGTTTTCCGGAATAATTCACTTTTACAGTACTAAATTCAGATGGAAAAGTTGCATTTTCTGCAACAGAAAGTATTTTATATTGTAAGCCACTTTCTGTTTCTACTACTCCATCCGCTACTTTATTTTGATTTAAAAAATCAGTACCATCGTTCCCAATTCTTATAAGTTCTATTTCTAAGATAATCGTTGAAAAGGGATCAATATTACCAACTTTTAAATCATTATAACCCAATTCAAAAGGAATGTAAAAGATATACTTACTCCCTTGATTCATCAACTGAATCCCTTCCTTAATCCCTGAAATAAATCTATCTACTTGAATATATTCTATATCCTCATCTGACAGATTCTTACTATCGAATACAACGGTTCCGTCAATTAAAGTGTACTTATATTTAGCCTTAACAATGTCTTTTTCTAAAGTTGAAAGTCCCTCACCACGTTCAATAATTTCGTATTGAAGTCCACTGACTGTGGTAATAACACCATCAATATTCTTGTTTTTTTCTAAAAAAGCAATTCCTTCGTCTCTATTTTCATAATATTGTTCTATTCCAAGTTCATCTTCAACACAAGAAAACAGAATGAATATTAATAAAAACGAAGAAATTACTTTTAAATACCTCATTTTATTATTTGTTCACACTAATCAATTCTACATCAAAAACTAAAGGCATAAATGGCTTTATTGGGCCACCTCCTCTTGGGTTCGCTCCATAAGCTAATTCTTGAGGGATAAAAAATGTATATTTAGCACCCTCTCCCATTAACTGTAACCCTTCAGTCCAGCCTTTTATTACTTGATTAAGTCCAAATGATGCAGTCTCTTTTCTTTCCACTGAACTGTCAAAAACAGTTCCATCAGGAGTTGTTCCATGATAGTGAACAGTTACATTATCTGTAGCACTAGGATGTGTTGCATTCCCTTCTTTAACAACAATGTACTGCAATCCACTTTCAGTCACTACAACACCTTCTTTCCCTTTATTTTCTTCCAAAAACTTAATTCCATCTTCTTTTATTTGTCCAAAATCTTCATTTGCCTTTTTCTCAGCTTCTTTTTGTTGTTTCTCAGCTTCTTTTTGTTGTTTCTTCATAAAAAAAGTTCTTAAGATCATATCCAATCCCTCTAACTCTAGAAGTACGTTTTCACTCCCTAATTCTTTATAACCTTGAACAAATAGAGGATCATTAATATCTTCAAAGCTTGGTTTCATTTTGATAGCCATATCCAAACCAAGAGCGTAACTTACAGTATCATACTCACTCAATAATTTAGAACTTGTATTCGTATTTACTTTTTCCACTTCAGTTGCGGAAGTATCAGATGCCTTTGCAGCTGCCTCTTGTTGCTTTTTCATGAAAAATTTTCTCAAAATATTATCTATATTTTCGATATCAACTTTCACGTTGGCAGTATCAGCTGACCCTTCATATCCTTCGATAAAAGCTGCACCATTCGCATTTGGGAAATTCAATTTAATCTTATTGGCCATATCCAAGCCCAAAGCATAACTTACAGAATCTATTTCTGTTTTTAAACTTTCTTGTCTTTTTTGTTTATTACATGATGTGAATGCTACAGAAGCAATCAATCCAAGAACTGCGATACTTTTAATTTTCATTTTTTTTATTTTAGTTATTAAATATTACTTGTTAATTCTTACTAATTTTATTCTACTTATTACTGGTTGGTTGCTGCCAATAACTTTTGAGGAATCTCCATTCATTCTATATGCTACAAACGAGGAAAACAAGAACTTTACTTCATCGCCCTCTTTCATTATTTTTAACCCTTCTTTCAATCCTTTAATTATATGCTCTTTATCAATTACATATTTGCGCAAACCTAAGTCTTTTTTCGCATATAACACACGCCCGTCAAGAGCAATAATTTCTTGTTCAAAAAAAACGGTATCCCCTTTAATCGGACACGAAGCATTTTTATCTTCCTGAAGATATGCATACCAAAACCCTTTTTTCGAATTATGATAGGTTAAAGTGGAATCGCGATCCATGTACCTTTTCATAATATCTTGTTCTATTTGAAACAAACGCTTGTTTAGATTGACCGTCTTTTGAAGTTCTGAAGTATTTGATTTAGAAACGGGGTTTCTTGGTATTGTTTTTTTACACGATAACAAACAGAAAAAAAACAGAAAAAGGAAAGCACTATTCTTCATACGAAACGTTTAATTCAATTTTATACCCCTCAAGCAAACTTAAGAACCTATCGGTGGTTTCTCCAAGAGAAGAAAGAGATTTTCCTCCAGCCGCATTATCATGTCCTCCTCCATTAAAATGTTTTCTTGAAAATTGATTTACAGAAAACTTCCCTTTTGACCTGAAAGAAATTTTTATAATTCCCTGTTCAATATCTTCAATAAAGATCGCAGCAAAATAGATTCCTTTTATTGACAATCCATAATTTACCAACCCTTCGGTATCTCCTTTTTGATAGTCATGCTTATCCAATTCCTCTTGGGACAGAGTGATGTATGCGGTATGGTAATCTGGTAAGATCTTTAGATTTGTAAGCGCTACTCCCATTAATTGCAATCTACTGTATGAGCTAGCATTAAATACATTATCATGAATTTTAGCGTTATTGGCACCTCTCTCAATTAAATCTCCAATTATTTTATGGGTAGTACTTGTTGTTGAAGGAAACCTAAATGAGCCCGTATCCGTCATTATACCCGTATACAAACTAGTTGCAACATTTGAATTCACCAAGTTTAAATCCCCCATCATCTCAATAAAATGATAGACCATTTGACAAGTAGAGCAAATAGATGTATCGGAATAAATATACTCAGAGATGGGATCTGGTTGTTGATGATGATCAATCATTATAAACGTTCCATCAAACTGCTCCAAAGCTTTTTGCATATCATCACCTACACGATGAAAAGCATTAAAATCTAGTACGAATACAATTTGTGCTTGCTCTAAAGCACGTTTAGACTGTTTATTTTGCTTGTCATATTTTAATACTGTCTCGACCCCGGGCAGCCAACCCAAAAACGAGGGAACATCATTTGGTAAAACTGTCGTTACTGTATGACCATTTTGCACCAAATAGTGCTGCATCCCTAATGTTGAACCTATGGCATCTCCATCAGGGTTTTTATGTGCCACCAAGACGACATTCTTTGGGGTAGACAACAAATGTTTTATGGAACCTATTTGCTTTTCATTCATAGAGCACGAATATACAATATAATTCAATTTTTGAATTTAATTTCCACGCAAAAAAAGTTAAATAAAATACAAAATAAGATTTTAGGATTTTTCTTCAATTATCCATTTCTAAATTCTAATTATTATTATTTTGTAAACTTATTAGAGTATATTTACCGCCAAAATATAGAAATTAAAACATTTAAGATGATAACAAACAGAACTTTTACCATGTTAAAACCTGATTCAGTGGAAAAAGGTAATATTGGTGCGATTTTAGAAAAGATAAGCTCTTCAGGCTTTAAAATTATTGCCATGAAATTAACACAACTTTCAAAAGAAGATGCGCATAAATTTTATGCGGTACATAAAGATTTGCCTTTTTTTGAAAGTCTAATTGAATTCATGACGAGGGGACCTATTGTTTCTGCTATTTTAGAAAAAGACAATGCTGTTGAAGATTTTAGACAATTAATTGGGGCTACAAATCCCAATGATGCTGTTGAAGGGACTATCAGAAAAAGTTTTGCCACTTCCGTTGGAGAAAATGCAATCCATGGCTCTGATAGCGATGAAAATGCAGCTATCGAAAGTGCTTTTCATTTTTCAGAGCGAGAAATGTATGCTTAGACTAAAAGCTTTATACTATAATAAAAGCCTGTTTATGATATAAACAGGCTTTTATTATATTTACAAGACACCCAAAATATTTTCTTTATGAAACTGACCGTATTTTTGATATTTTTATTAACCAGCTTCACTTGCATCGCTCAAAGCGAACAGGCTACAAACAATAACACAAAAGAAAAGATAAATGGACACTTTTGGGATGTACAAAAATATAAATTAGAAATTTTTGTAAACATTGATAACAAATCAATATCTGGAACAAATAAAATTTTTTATCGTGTAATGGATAGCTTAAAAGAAATGAAAATTGACTTACAAGCACCAATGAAAATATCAGAAGTTACACAAAACGGTGCTATTCTAAAGTTTAAAAAATTTGGAAACTATTATCTTATTCCCTTAGAAAAACAGCAAACTCTTAATACTATCGACTCTATTTCAGTTCAATTTTATGGAAAACCAAAAGAAACAGATTATGCTCCTTGGAAATCAGGTTTCACTTGGTCAACCGATATAAATGGTTTCGATTTCATTGGTACCACATGCCAAGCAGATGGTGCAAGTTTGTGGTGGCCCTGTAAAGATCAATTATATGATGAACCTGATAAAGGAATAGAAACATTTTACACAGTACCTAGTCATCTTCTAGCCGTTGGAAATGGAAGACTTATAGATACAAATTTCGATAAAACATCAAAAACGAAAACATATCATTGGAAAACAACAAACCCTATTAACAATTATGGCGTTCAGCTATCCATAGGAAACTATGTGAAATACAACAACCAGTATAAAGGAGAAACAGGAATCTTGGATTGTGAATATTATGTCCTAAAACAACATATCTCTAGAGCAAAAACCCAATTTACACAAGTAAAAAAAATGCTTGAAGCCTTTGAGTTTTGGTTGGGTCCCTACCCATTTTATGAAGATAGTTATAAAATTGTAGAAGTACCCTATTTAGGTATGGAGCACCAAAGTGCTATCGGCTACGGGAATAATTTTCAAAATGGATATTTAGGGACAGATCTCAGTGAGACAGGTTGGGGTTTAAAATTTGACTTTATAATCATCCATGAATCTGGACATGAGTGGTTTGGAAATAATATTACAAACAAAGACAAAGCTGATATGTGGATCCACGAGGCTTTCACTAATTATTCAGAGGCACTCTACCTAGAATACTATTTTGGAAAAAAAGCAGCCAATGAATACCTAATTGGAATAAGAAAAAACATAAAAAACAACTTTCCAATCATAGGGAGTTATAAGGCTAGTAATAGGGATACCGACATGTATTACAAAGGAGCAAATATGCTACAAACGATACGACATGTAATTGCAAACGACGAAACATGGAGACTTCTATTACGTGGATTAAATAAAACCTTCTACCATAAAACAGTTAGCACAGAAGAACTTGAAAATTACATCTCAAGTTTCACTAATATTGATTTTTCAACTGTATTTAATCAATATTTACGAACAAGCCAAATACCAACATTCGAATACAAATTAAGTGAAAAAGAGATTCAATACAGGTATCATAATTGCTTAGAAGATTTTCAAATGTCTCAATACGCTTTTTTAAACGGAAAAAAAATAAAACTGACCCCTAGTACGAATTGGCAAAAAACGAAATTTCAGCATAAAATTTATGAGTTTAAAATAAACCCAAACTACTATATGAACATAAAGAAATACGAGTAATTATTTGTAAACATCTGCAAGCCTATTTGCTTCTGGTATAAATTTTTGGAGATTGTTAATTCTTGTTTCATTTGATGGGTGTGTGCTTATAAACTCAGGAACTGAGCTAGGACTTGTTTCTTTCATACGTTTCCAAACATTTACGGCCTCTTCTGCGTTATATCCCGCCATAATCATAAATACCATACCGAGCTTATCCGCCTCAGTTTCGTGCTCTCTGCTATACTTAAGCATTCCCAACTGAGAACCTACACCATAAGCCATATTCCAAAATGATTGATTTTCAACTGAATCTCCAGATGTTCCTGCATAAACGGCTATAGCACCCATTTCTTGAATTTGTTGCGATGACATCCGCTCTTGTCCATGTTTGGCAAATGCATGAGCTACTTCATGGCCCATGATTGCAGCAATTCCATCTATAGTTTTAGCAACCGGTAATATGCCTGTATAAAAGACCACTTTTCCACCTGGCATACACCAAGCATTCATCGTTTTATCTTCTACCAAGTTAAACTCCCATTCATAACTTTCAGCCTCTTTAGACATATTATTTTCGTTCATAAATTTCGTTACAGCTACAGAAATTTTTTTACCCACCTCTTTTATTTCTTTAGTTTGCTTCATGTTAGACGACAATGTATTCTCCAATAAAAATGATTTGTATTGAGCAAAACTCATTGGCAACACTTCAGCATCTGAAACAAAATTAACTCGTTTTCTTCCCGTAATTGGAACAGTCGAACAACTTATCACTAAAAACAATAAACTAAAATATAGACTAAATATTTTCACACTTTTTTTTTAACTTTGATTAGACAAATATAAAAATATGTTCTCTAAAACTTCGTAAGAATAACTTATTATTATTGTAATGTCTTTTTCCTAAAAAAAACAAAGACAGTATTTAAATCGTAAGACTTACTAATTTATAAAAATTGAAACCTTCCTAACTCTATATTTTAGTTGGGAGGTAAAACATAAATAGAAAGAATAATCCAACCGACAACCCAAAATATTTATTTAAAAATAAACTTTTTGAATTGAATTGTTCAACAAAACAAAGCCTATTCAATTCCAACTAAAAAAACAAAATTATGAATGAAAAAATCTTTAAAAGTGATAAAGAATGGAGAGCGCAATTAACCGAAAATGAATATTATATTCTTAGAAAAAAAGGAACAGAGCGTCCCCATACGGGAGAATTCAACTTACATTTTGAACAAGGTATTTATATTTGTAAGGGATGTGGAACTCCTTTATTTGAATCTGAAAACAAATTTGATGCACATTGTGGGTGGCCATCATTTGATCAAGCAATACAAGAAAAAATAACCTATTTAGAAGACAACAGCCTCAGCAGAAAAAGAACAGAAATTGTGTGCACCACATGTGAAGGTCATTTAGGACATGTCTTTGAAGATGGCCCAACAAATACAGGCCTCAGATATTGTGTGAATTCAGCTTCCATCAACTTTAAGCCAAAGTAATCTTGGCATAAAAACTCATGCTTTTTAGTGAGAAAATTTTATCTATTTCCTTGGGTTCAGTCAATTTTTAAGTATTTCTTATTTTCATGGAATTATAAGCATATTAGACAGTCGAATTAGTTAAGCTATTAATGCTAACATCCAACATTAAACTTAATCATAAATAATTTTCAATTGTACCTTTGAAAGACTTTTATATTCTACTATCTTTGTTCCTTTAAAAATCTTATTTTATCGTATGTTTCAAAATTTAAGCGAAAAACTGGACAAAGCTCTTCATGTTTTAAAAGGACATGGTAAAATTACTGAAGTTAATGTTGCAGAAACATTAAAAGAAGTAAGAAAAGCACTAATCAATGCAGATGTAAACTATAAAATTGCCAAAGATTTTACCACAAGAGTAAAAGAAAAAGCCATTGGGCAAGATGTGTTAACAACGTTAAATCCTAGTCAATTATTAGTAAAACTGGTAAAAGACGAATTAACAGAACTCATGGGAGGTGAAACTGTTGGAGTGAATTTAGCAGGAAACCTAACGGTAATTTTAATGTCTGGTCTGCAAGGATCCGGAAAAACGACATTTTCTGGAAAACTAGCTAACTATTTAACCACAAAAAAATCAAAACAGGTTCTACTTGTTGGATGTGATGTTTACCGTCCTGCTGCAATCAATCAGCTACAAGTGGTTGGGAAGCAAATAGGTGTTGACGTTTACGCTGAAACGGAGAATAAAAACCCTGTTGATATTTCTTTAAACGCAATAAAATACGCAAAGGCTAATGGAAAAAATACGGTTATTATTGACACTGCAGGTCGTTTGGCCGTGGATAAAGAAATGATGACTGAAATCTCTAACATACACAAAGCTGTTTCCCCACAAGAAACATTGTTTGTTGTTGATTCTATGACGGGTCAAGATGCTGTAAATACGGCAAAAGCATTTAATAACTTACTGAATTTTGATGGAGTAATCCTTACTAAGTTAGATGGTGATACTCGTGGAGGTGCCGCCTTATCGATAAAATCTGTTGTAAACAAGCCTATAAAATTTATTGGGACAGGTGAAAAAATGGACGCTATTGATGTTTTCCATCCAGATCGTATGGCAGATAGGATTCTTGGAATGGGTGATGTCGTTTCTTTGGTTGAAAAAGCGCAAGAACAATATGACGAACAAGAGGCAAGAAAAATTCAGAAAAAAATTGCAAAAGATCAATTTGGGTTTGACGACTTTCTAAGTCAGATTCAACAGATAAAAAAAATGGGTAATGTAAAGGACTTGATGGGAATGATTCCGGGTGCCGGTAAAGCCATGAAAGATGTTGACATTGATGATGATGCTTTTAAAGGTATTGAAGCAATTATTCATTCCATGACTCCTGGAGAAAGATCAGATCCCAAAACCATAAATGCTAATCGAAAGAAAAGAATTGCAAAAGGCTCAGGAACTACCATTCAAGAAGTAAATCAACTAATGAAACAGTTCAATCAAATGAGTAAAATGATGAAAATGATGCAAGGTGGCGGTGGCCGTAAGATGATGCAGATGATGCAAGGAATGCGTTAAGCGAAATCACTCATAATTAAAATTTTTACGATGATAATTTTAGATGGAAAACAAACATCTGCGGATATAAAAGCGGAAATCACTCAAGCAGTAATTGAATTAAAAGCGAGAGGGAATAAAACACCTCATTTGGCTGCGGTTCTTGTCGGAACTGATGGTGCTAGTATGACATATGTTGGAGCGAAAGTAAAGGCATGCAACCTTGTAGGGTTTGAATCTACTTTGATTGAGCTCCCTGAGGAAACAAATGAAGAAAAAGTACTGGAAGTCATTGATGATCTCAATAAGAATCCTAAAATTGATGGTTTTATTGTTCAATTGCCACTTCCTAAACACATTGACGAACACAAAGTATTAATGGCGATTGACCCTAATAAAGATGTTGATGGTTTTCATCCTACAAACGTAGGAAAAATGGCACTAGAATTGCCTACTTTTCTTCCAGCAACACCATATGGAATTATGGAACTATTAGAACGCTACAAAGTGGAAACGTCTGGTAAAAACATCGTCGTTATTGGTAGAAGCCATATCGTTGGTAGGCCCATGAGTATTCTTCTAAGTCAAAAGCGTGCCGCGGGGGACGCGACAGTTACTTTAACTCATAGTCGAACAAAAAACCTAAAAGAGATTACACAAGAAGCAGACATAATAGTTGCTGCTCTCGGAAAAGCTGAATTTTTAACAGGAGACATGGTCAAAGATGGAGTAACTATTATTGATGTCGGAATTACTAGACTTGCTGACGACTCCAAAAAAAGTGGATTTAGATTAGCGGGTGATGTTCATTTTGATAGTGTGAGTAAAAAAGCGGAATATATTACTCCTGTTCCGGGTGGCGTTGGTCCAATGACTATTGCTATGTTACTAAAGAACACATTACTTGCTTGTAGTAGAAACTAAAACTACCAAAAAAAAAACCGATACTGTTATCTAACAGTATCGGTTTTTCT
>Ga0233426_10000932_pt1 | contig 28665 bp, 28 predicted proteins | sample SI_118_April2016_6_FD_179875 | JGI IMG/M metagenome (GOLD analysis project Ga0233426, IMG submission 179875) | Seawater microbial communities from Saanich Inlet, British Columbia, Canada - SI_118_April2016_10_MG | ecosystem: Environmental > Aquatic > Marine > Inlet | place: Canada: British... | reverse complement strand
TTGGCTCTACAAGTGATTTTCAACAACTTATAAAGCAAATACCGTCGTCTGCATCTACCATTATTATTAGAATGGATAGAATGGAATATATAGATCAATCTGGATTGTATGCGCTAGAAGATAGTATTATAGAGCTTAAGAAAGATGGTAAAAGTGTATTGGTTGTAGATATGCAAACACAGCCTAAATATATGATGGAGCGCATTGATATTATTCCAGATTTAATTCCAGAGGAATTTATTTTTGCAGATTTTAAAACCTGTTTACAATGGGTAAAAAATCATAAAGACACCTAAGAAATTATTGAAACTATCTTCTTTAATGTATCTCAATTTAGAAGATGACTTGTAAGCGCTATAACCTATTAATTTAATACGTTATAGCGTTTATTTTTTATAATAATAAATACCCTTATTGAAGTTCATTTTTCTTTTCCTCAATCTCTTCAATAATATTTGGAAATAGTGTAGGAACGATTTTCTTTACAGGTGTGTATAAGACAGAGGTCTCTAATGTCTCTTTTTCTACAAAACGAATTACGCCATTTAAACGAGTAAAAAACACAAATAATACACTTAAAATTAGTACACTTTTTAAAAGAGCAAAAACACCTCCTAGTAGTTTATTAATCATTCCTAGCGCTACAAAATTTGCCATTTTTGTAAAGACCTTTCCTAAGGATGAAACGGCAACTACAATGACTATAAACGTAACAGCAAATGCTGTTAATGTAATATAATTCTTACTCCACTCTACATACTCTTTTAAGATATCTGAGGCAAAATAAGAAAAATAAATTGCTCCATAAATACCTCCTATTAAAGCAATTAAAGAAGCTATTTCTACAAAAAAACCTTTCATAAAACCTCTTACAAAGGCAAAGATTAAAATAACTACTATTACAATATCAAAGATGTTCATAATTCTTATCCTTTTTTTCAAATATAAGTAACTCAATGATATTCTTTGGTACTTTCTTGTTTGTATCTTTACGTTTATGTATGCTTTAGTAGATTGTAATAACTTTTATGCTTCTTGCGAGCGGGTATTTAACCCCAGTTTGCAAAATAAACCTGTTGCTGTATTAAGTAATAATGACGGTTGTATAATTGCTAGAAGTGATGAAGTTAAAAAATTAAATCTTCCAATGGGTGCTCCTATTTTTAAATGGAAAGATTTCTGCAAGCATCATAAAGTTACTGTTTTATCCTCTAACTATCCGCTATATGGTGATATGAGCGCAAGAGTTATGACAATTCTAGAGCAATTTTCACCTAATGTTGAAGTCTATAGTATTGATGAGGCTTTTATAGATCTTACAGGGTTAGATCATCATAATTTTAGTGATTATGGAGCAAGCATTCGTAAAAGAATTTTAAAATGGACCGGAATACCAACCTGTGTAGGAATTGCTCCAACAAAAGCGCTCTGTAAAGTAGCTAACAAGATTGCAAGAAAGTTTCCAAAAGAAACCGGTGGCGTTTATGTGATTGATTCTGAAGAAAAACGCCTAAAAGCACTCAAGTGGACAGCCATTAAAAATGTGTGGGGAATTGGTCGTCGCTTAGAAAAACGCCTGATTGTAAAGGGGTGTAAAACAGCTTTTGATTTTACCCAATTATCTGATGAATGGGTGCGTCGCAATTTTTCAATTACAGAATGGAAATTAAAAAAAGACTTAGAAGGAATTCCAACAATTGAATTTGAAATAAAAGAAATAAAGCGCTCTATTTCAACAACTAGAAGTTTTGAGCAGGCCTATTCAAATATTGAAGATATTACTGAAAGAATTTCTACTTTTGCCGCATGTTGCTCAGAAAAGTTACGTGCACAAAAATCTAGTTGTCACATGGTCATCGTGATGCTAAGAAGTGATCGTCACAAAAAAAATACTGAACAATATAGTGCATCAAAAACTGTTGTGTTTTCGTATCCTACAGATTCTACCCTTAGCATTACAAAAGCTGCAGTAGAAGCTATAAAAATCATTTTTAAAAAGGGCGTTAATTATAAGAAAGCAGGAGTTATTGTTACGGGGTTGGTGCCTACAAACAATCATCAATTGAATTTATTTCTTCATGAAAACCCAAAACACAAGCCATTAATGTCTGCTATAGATCATTTAAATAAAAAGTTTAAAACAACCGCTATAAAATTAGCAAATCAAGACTTACAACGAACTTGGAAAATGAAACAGGAACATCTTTCTCCAAAATATACCACAAAAATAAACGATATCATTACCGTAAAATAAATGACAAAATCACTTCAATTCTTCACTCCAAAAACATCAAATAGTGCTGGTGCAATTTTTATTGATATAGGAATTTCAGCCGGCTTCCCTTCACCTGCCGATGATTTTACAGAAACTAGAATTTCTCTAGATGAAGAATTAATTACCAACAAAGAAGCTACATTCTTTGCCAAAGTAAACGGACAGTCTATGATTGGTGCTGGTTTAGATGATAAAGATTTATTGGTTATTGACAGAAGTCTTGAGCCTGAGAACAATAGGATCGCTGTTTGTTTTTTAGATGGTGAATTTACTGTAAAGCGCTTAAAAGTAAGTGATGGTGAAGTATGGCTTCAACCTGAAAACCCTGAGTATCCTAGTATAAAAATTACTGAAGAAAATGATTTTGTGATTTGGGGAATTGTAACAAGTGTTATTAAAAAGGTATAAGTTTAAACTATCAATTCAAATTACGTTTTTCAATAAAAAATCGTTTTAATAAAAGACTACACTCATGCTCTAAAACACCGCTAACAACTTTTGTTTTAGGGTGTAATGTTGTCTGTAAATTAACAAAGCCTCTTTGAGGTTCAGAAGCCCCATATACAATCTTTCCCAATTGAGTCCAATAACTTGCACCTGCGCACATTTGGCAAGGTTCTAAGGTCACGTAAAGTATACATTCTTTTAAATATTTTCCGCCTAGAAAATCTGCTGCTGCAGTAAATGCCTGCATTTCTGCATGGGCAGTTACATCGTTTAGGGTTTCTGTGAGATTGTGTGCCCTAGCAATAATTTTGTCATTCATAACAATCACAGCCCCTACAGGAACTTCTTTTTTCATATAAGCAAGCTCCGCTTCCTGCAGTGCTTTTTTCATAAAATAAATATCGTCAAAAGGCTGAATCATTTTAAAAAATATTTATTCAATATTACAAATATCTTTTGAGTTGTAAAATTGTATTTTTGTGATATGACCAATGCTTTACTTGACACCATAAAATTTCCATCAGATCTTAGAAAACTAACTAAAGATCAGTTGCCAAAATTGGCAGAAGATTTACGTGCGTTTATCATTGACATTGTTGCCACAAAACAGGGGCATTTAGGAGCTAGTTTAGGAGTAGTAGAGCTTACTATTGCTTTACATTACTTGTTTGATACCCCTAAAGATCTTTTGGTCTGGGATGTGGGTCACCAAGCATACGGGCATAAAATTTTAACCGGAAGAAAAGATATTTTTCATACCAACAGACAATTGGATGGAATTTCTGGATTTCCAAAAAGAGATGAAAGCGAATACGATACGTTTGGAGTAGGGCATTCTTCTACTTCTATTTCGGCTGCACTAGGAATGGCAATTGCTTCTTCCTTAAAAGGTGAAACTGAAAAACAACATATTGCTGTAATTGGCGATGCTTCTATTGCTAGCGGAATGGCTTTTGAGGCCTTAAACCATGCAGGAGTTAGTGATGCTAATTTATTAATTATTCTAAATGATAACGCCATTGGTATAGACCCGTCTGTGGGTGCTTTGAAAGAATATTTAACCAAAGTGAAGACAGACCGATCTTTGGCTCAGAATAACATTATTAAGGCCTTAAATTTCGATTATTCAGGTCCAATTGATGGTCATAATTTTAAAAGTTTATTACGGGAACTCAAGCGACTTAAAAAGAAAAAAGGTCCTAAATTTTTGCATGTTATTACAACAAAAGGCAAAGGGTTGAGTCAGGCAGAAAAAGATCAGGTAACTTATCATTCTCCTGGTCAGTTTGATGCAAAAACAGGAGAAATCATCCCGAAAAATAACGAAGGATTACCTCCTAAATATCAAGACGTTTTTGGAGAGACTATTGTTGAGCTGGCTAGGAGGAACAAAAAAATTATTGGAATTACACCCGCAATGCTTTCTGGAAGTTCCTTAAAAATGATGCTTGAAGAATTTCCTAAAAGAACGTTTGACGTTGGTATAGCAGAACAGCATGCCGTAACCTTAGCTGCCGGGATGGCAACTCAAGGAATGATCCCTTTTTGTAATATCTATTCTACTTTTATTCAACGAGCCTATGATCAAATAATACATGATGTAGCACTACAAAATTTACCCGTTATTTTTTGTATAGATAGAGCTGGATTAGTGGGTGAAGATGGCGCAACTCACCATGGTGTTTTTGATCTAGCTTACATGAGAGCCATTCCAAATATGATTGTTTTTGCACCAAGAAATGAAGTGGAATTACGAAATATTTTATATACTTCTCAGATGGGTTTAAATCAACCCATAGCCATTCGTTATCCCAGAGGAAGGGGTGTCTTGATTGATTGGAAAAAGCCCTTTGAAATCATTGAAATTGGAACTGGAGTTTGTTTGCAGGAGGGTAAAGATATTGCTATACTCTCTATGGGAACTATAGAAAATAATATTACAAAAGCACTGGAAGAGTTTCCTAATATTGCTCATTATGATATGCGATTTTCAAAGCCTTTAGATGAAAAATTATTACATACCATCTGTACTAAATTTAAACAAATTGTTACCCTTGAAGAGGGGGTAAAAAAAGGTGGTTTTGGCTCAGGAATCTTGGAATTTATCGGAGAACACGATTACAAAAACAAGGTTACAGTTTTAGGAATACAAGACCATTTTGTGGAGCACGGAACGATCGATGAACTTCAAAAAATGAATGGTATTGATGTAAACTCAATCAAAAAGAAGCTAAGAAGTCTAGCTTAAAAACATCTTTTTTTATTACATAATACTTCCTTGAATTTTTTTATGAATTCTAATGGCGTAACTGTCTGACATTCTAGAAACATAGGTGCAAATAGCCATAATTCTTTCATAAGTAGACGCAGAAGTAATCCTAAATTCTTTAGGAAGTAAATTAAGTAATAAACTATCATAATTAGTTGGACTTCCTAATTGATGATTGTTTAAGGCAGTTACAAAAATATCTAATAAATCGGCTATTATTTTATACCCTGCTACTTCTTTTTCTACCACTTCTTGACTCTTATATATTTTTGAAATACTAATTTTCAAAATATCATTAATCTGTGCCTCATAGGCACATTTATCTAATAAAGAAGTAGAGAATGTTCCTTTTAAAATGGCTGTTTCATTTGCTAAAAAAATATCAACGGCCTCATTAATTAAGGTATTAATAGCCAGTGCTCTTAGATAACTAACTCTATCTTTTTTGAATTTTAATGAACGATATTTTTTTGTATCAATCGTATTTTTTACAAGTTTGATTAAATATTCTAGGGCAAATTCTTCCTCTATTAATCCTAAATTAATTCCATCTTCAAAATCTATAATCGTATAACAAATATCGTCTGCTGCTTCTACTAAAAAAGTTAATGGATGTCTATGGTAACTAATTGCTGCTGTCTTAGACTTATTCAGTAAGCCTAAATCTTCAACAATGTCTAAGAAAGCCTCTTTTTCTGATTGAAAACATCCATATTTTTTATCTGTTATGTGTGTTGTAGGTTTTTTTGGTAAAGACTCTTTAGGGTATTTTATAAAAGCCCCTAAAGTGGCATAGGATAAGCGTAATCCTCCATACACACCTTCTCTATTTTCAGTCAAAATTTTAAGTCCATTAGCATTTCCCTCAAAGTCTATGAGGTCTTGATATTCTTCTGCCGATAACGCTGTTTTGTACTGTAAGCCTTTGCCTGTTTTAAAATATTCTCCAATAGCTTTTTCTCCCGAATGCCCAAACGGTGGATTTCCGATATCGTGCATTACAGAGGCTGCTGCTACAATAGCTCCAAAATCATTAAAAGAATAGCCTAATTGTTTTAGGTTGGGATGTCTTTCTAGTAAAACTTTACCTACTCTTCTCCCCAGAGTTCTTCCTACTACAGATACCTCTAAACTGTGGGTAAGTCGCGTATGAACAAAATCTGTTTCAGACAGAGGAATAACCTGTGTTTTATCTTGTAAGCTTCTAAAAGCTTCTGAAAATATAATTCTATCAAAATCTACTTCAAAGCCCAATCGTGTTTCATCTTGCTTTGCTCTTGGCCGCTTTTGAATATCACCAAAACGTTTTAAAGAAAGTAATTGTTCCCAGTTCATCATATTATTATGATTTTGATTTTAAATAAAAAAGAATCTCAAATATATTGAGATTCTTTTTTAAAAGTATATTAATTAACTAATTTCTAAGATCCACACATTAAGCAATCATCATCTGGTCCTCCATTTTTTGAAGATTCTACCATGGCTTTGAATTCTTCAGGTGACATTGGTTCATCTTGCTCTTGAGTTGTTTTTTTCTTTTCTTTTGAAAGCGTAAACTGAATCGCATTTACAGCAGATTTGGTTCTTAGATAATACATTCCAGTTTTTAATCCAGACTTCCATCCATAAAAATGCATTGACGTTAGCTTAGCATAATCTGCATCTTGCATAAATAAGTTTAAAGATTGAGATTGATCGATAAAATATCCTCTATGACGAGCCATATCAATGATATCTTTCATACTCATTTCCCATACAGTCTTATAAAGTTCTTTTATGTCTTCTGGAATCTTGTCGATATGTTGAATAGAACCATTTGCACGCATGATCTCTTCCTTCATATTATTGTCCCAAAGCTCCATCTCTACTAAATCTTCCAATAGGTGTTTGTTTACTACAATAAATTCTCCAGACAATACACGTCTTGTATAAATGTTAGAGGTATACGGCTCAAATGCTTCATTGTTCCCTAAAATCTGAGAAGTTGAAGCTGTTGGCATTGGAGCCACTAGCAACGAATTTCTAACACCGTGTTTGATTACGTTTTTACGCAACTTTTTCCAATCCCAATTTCCACTTAAATCTTCATCATTGATCCCCCACATATTATATTGAAATTCTCCTTCAGACATTGGTGATCCTTTAAATGTAGAATACGGTTCTTTTGCTTTCGCAATTTCCATAGAGGACTGAACTGATGCAAAATATAAGGTCTCAAAAATATCTTTATTTAGTTTTTTAGCCGTCTCAGAAGTAAATGGTAAACGCAACATAATGAAAGCATCTGCCAAACCTTGAACTCCTAATCCTACAGGTCTGTGTCTAAAGTTAGAGTTTTCAGCTTCCTGAACTGGATAATAATTTCGATCTATAACCGTGTCTAAGTTTCTAATCACTTTTTTAGTTACATCATATAACTTTTTATGATTAAAATACTTTTCTCCAGCCTCGTTCTCACTAATAAACATTGGCAATGCAATAGATGCTAAATTACATACAGCAACCTCATCGTTGGCTGTATATTCCATAATTTCTGTACACAAGTTTGAAGAACGAATAGTTCCTAAGTTTTTGTGATTTGTTTTACGGTTTACAGCGTCTTTATAGAGCATGTATGGAGTACCTGTCTCTATTTGAGATTCTAATATTTTTTCCCAAAGCTCTCTTGCCTTGATTGTTTTTCTTCCTTTTCCTACTTTTTCGTAACCTTCATATAATTTTTCAAATTCATCACCATAGGTATCAAATAAATGTGGGCATTCATTTGGACACATCAAAGTCCATTGACCATCTTCTTGCACTCTTTTCATAAATAAATCTGGCATCCACATCGCATAGAATAAATCTCGAGCTCGCATTTCTTCTTTCCCATGGTTCTTTTTTAAATCCAGAAAATCAAAAATATCTGCATGCCAAGGTTCTATATACATCGCAAAAGATCCTTTACGTTTTCCTCCTCCTTGATCTACGTAACGTGCTGTATCATTAAATACCTTTAGCATAGGCACAATTCCATTAGAAGTTCCGTTAGTTCCTCTAATATAAGATCCTGTAGCACGCACATTATGAATAGACAAACCAATACCTCCTGCTGATTGTGAAATTTTGGCAGTTTGCTTTAATGTATCGTAGATTCCATCAATACTATCGTCTTGCATTTGTAGTAAGAAACATGAAGACATTTGTGGTTTTGGCGTACCTGCATTGAACAAGGTTGGTGTCGCGTGTGTAAAAAACTTCTTGCTCATTAATTCATATGTAGCGATTGCTTCGTCAATATCATTTAAATGAATACCGATAGAAACACGCATTAACATATGCTGAGGTCTTTCTACAATGATTCCGTTTAATTTTAATAAATAAGAACGTTCTAAGGTTTTAAAACCAAAGAAATCATAATTAAAATCTCTACTGTAGATAATGGTAGAATCTAATTTTTCTGCATTATCTGTGATAATTTTATATACTTCATCTGATAGTAAAGGTGCTTTTTTACCTGTTCTTGGATTTACATATTCATATAAATCTAACATCGTTTCTGAAAACGATTTTTTTGTATTTTTATGTAAGTTAGATACAGCAATTCTTGCAGCTAGTTTTGCGTAATCTGGGTGAGCGGTTGTCATTGTAGCTGCAATTTCTGCTGCTAAACTATCTAGTTCTGGTGTGGTAACTCCGTCATATAATCCTTCAATTACACGCATGGCTACTTTTACAGGGTCTACAATCTTGTTAAGCCCATAACACATTTTCTTTACTCTCGCCGTGATTTTGTCGAACATCACTGGCTCTTTTTTGCCGTCTCTTTTTACTACATACATGCTGCTATTGTTTTTTAATTAGTTGTCAATCGCAAAAGCGATTATAATATTTTGATTTGGTTTTGTACCAGAAAACATTTTGGTACTATTTTTTCTAAAGCAGATCTTTAGAAGTCAGCATCAAAACTGATGCTTCCTGTTCCACCAGATTTAACTCCGGCTTTTTGATATTCAGAAACTCTTTTTTCGAAGAAATTTGTTTTTCCTTCTAAAGAAATCATTTCCATAAAATCAAACGGATTAGAAGCGTTGTATTCATTTTCACAATTAAACTCTCCAAGTAATCTGTCCGTTACAAATTCTAGGTATTGTGTCATTAACTTAGCGTTCATACCAATTAAACTTACTGGTAATGACTCTGTAACAAATTCTCTTTCTATGTTTAAAGCGTCTACAATAATTTCTCTAATACGTTCTTTAGGAACTTTATTAACGATATGATTGTTGTGAAGATGCACTGCATAATCACAATGCATTCCCTCGTCTCTAGAAATTAACTCGTTAGAAAAAGTAAGCCCTGGTAACAACCCTCTTTTCTTTAACCAAAAAATTGAACAAAATGCTCCTGAGAAGAAAATTCCTTCTACAGCCGCAAAAGCAATTAATCTTTCTGCAAAAGAATCTGACTCTATCCATTTTAAAGCCCATTCAGCTTTCTTTTTTATTGCTGGAAAAGTTTCTATGGCATTAAATAACTTGTCTTTCTCTTCTTCATTTTTAACATACGTATCAATTAAAAGGGAGTATGTTTCTGAGTGTACGTTCTCCATCATAATTTGAAAACCGTAAAAGAATTTAGCCTCTGAATATTGCACTTCATTAACAAAGTTTTCTGCTAAATTTTCATTTACAATTCCATCAGAAGCAGCAAAGAATGCTAAAATATGTTTGATGAAATAACGCTCGTCTTCTGAAAGTTTATTTTTCCAATCTATAACGTCTTCTGATAAGTCAATTTCTTCAGCTGTCCAAATACATGCTTGTTGTTTTTTATACCAATCCCATAAATCATCATGTTCAATTGGAAAAATTACGAATCGGTTATCGTTTGGCTGTAAAATTGGTTCTTGTAAAGACATTATTTGTTAAGGTTTTCTTAATTGTTGTAAAATAGTACTCCTATCGAGGTTAACAAAGATTGAAAAAAAAGGGATGAATACAAAGCTCTACTTATTCACAAAACACGCTAAGTTTTTAACAAAACAGAAAAAACAGAAAAAAAAATGAATTCTTTATTTATTTTTAAAATACTGATAATCATTGACTTGCAACGATATTTTTTTACAAAGCCTTATTCTCATTGACATTCCTAAAATGAAAAGATTTATTTTTTTATTTATTTATTTGGAGGTATAAAATATTTTACAGAAAGATTTTTAATGTTAAATTTTTAATCCCATGTTAAATCTTCATTTTACCAAAAAATTTAAAAAAAAATCATATTTTTTGACATTGTTAGCCTCTAAAATGACACTGTTTTTAAAAAAATAACATGTAAATGATTAAAAAGAAGCCGTTAATTGCATCGAGACCCCTATTTCAAAAGAAACATCACCCTCTTCGGAAATAGCCATTCCTGAAAGATTTAAAGCTACAGAACTGTTATTTAAAAACGAGGTTTCTAACTGGTCTAAGACATTTAAATCTGTGATTTGAAATACAGATCCGTTATCAATTTCTTGCGCAATATTTAGGTCTGAAACAACAGCTACCGTTATTCCATTTATTTCTATAGAGGCAGAAACTATAGAGGCGTTTTCATTGCCGATTAGATTTGAAAACGAATAAGTCAAACTATCTATGGTAATATCAGTAATGCTATTAAAATTAGAGACTACTTGATTTAAATCCCCTTCAATTACATCGTTAAAACTCACAGAAGTTCCGTTTGTTTGATTAATTGTAACTATTGTTGATTGGTTAACAACCATTGTTTCTGTAATTTCAACAGGCTCTTCACAAGATTGAACTACAAATAAGACTAGCAAAAAGGGAAATAATTTTTTCATAGATGGTATACTTTTATAAAATTTAAATGTACTTGTTTTTTTTAATATAATTTTGAGCTACTTTTTCTAATTCTAAATACCAATTAACACCAAATTTTCTAATTAGTGCCTCTTTTACAAACTTATAAACTGGTACCTTTAACTCGCTTCCTAAAGAGCATGCATCATCACATATATCCCATTTATGATAATTTACTGCGGCAAACTCACTGTATTCTTTTACTCTAACTGGATATAAATGGCATGAGATTGGTTTTTTCCAATTTACAACCCCTTTGTTATAAGCTTCTTCAATACCACAAGATGCAATGTTATTTTCATTAAAAATAAGATACGCACATTCAGAATTGTTAACCAATGGTGTTTCTAATTCTCCTAAATTACTTTTTACAGAGGTTCCTTGTTGCTCTATAGCTTCTATCCCTTCTGATCTTAAAAAAGGTTTTAACTTCGGATATATCTGCTCTAAAACAACTACTTCATCTTTCTCTAAAGGGGCTCCAGCAACACCTGAAACACAGCATTCTCCTTTACACTTAGATAAATTACACACAAAATCTTTCTCAATAAGATCTTCGGATACGATGGTTTTTCCTAATTGAAACATTTGGCAAAAATAAGATAAAATATTTTCTGTTTTTGATATTTTGATTGGGTTAGTTTTCTACTTTTGCAACTCTAAATAAACTTATTATGAATTTTAATATTAAGGAAATATTTACAGCATTTATGGTCTTATTTGCGGTCATAGATATTGTTGGAAACATTCCAATTATCATAGATTTAAGAAAAAAAGTTGGCCATATTCAGTCCGAAAAAGCGTCATTAATTGCGGGAGTTATTATGATTGTATTTCTTTTCTTAGGACAAAGTTTACTTGAATTGATAGGAATAGATGTGTATTCATTTGCCGTAGCAGGATCTTTCATTCTTTTTTTTATTGCTTTAGAGATGATTCTAGGGATTACACTATACAAAGACGATGATGACTCGGAAAGCATAACCGCTACCGTATTTCCCCTTGCATTCCCTTTAATTGCTGGGCCCGGAAGCCTAACAACACTTCTTTCTTTACGAGCAGAATTCTTCATTGAAAATATTATCATAGCTGTTTTATGCAATGTTGTGGTGATTTATGTAGTTTTAAAAACCTCTCCAAAAATAGAACGTATTATTGGTGCTAACGGGATTAAAATTATTCGAAAAATATTTGGAGTTATTTTATTAGCCATTGCTGTAAAATTATTTGCTGCTAACATTCAAGCCCTCTTTTAATGATTTTTGATGCTTTAATTCTTGGAGGTGGTGTTGCGGGTATGCAATGTGCTTTAGTTCTTGGGTCGGGTCTTAAAAAACCCTACGCTATCAATAAAAAGGTGGGAGTAATTATGCATCAAAGAAGTTCTCATCTACAGAATGCTCTTTTTAACAATGTGCTTGGCTTACCCTCTGGAACTCTTGGGTCTGAAGTATTAACAACAGGGAAAAAACAATTGAGTAAAAACTACCCAAATATTACTCAAATTGAGGATGAAAAAGTAATTTCTATTGCTATTCAAGACGATTTTCACATCGTAAAAACCAATAAAAAAGAGTACAAGACTCTAGTCATAGTTTTAGCCTTAAATTATGCAAAACCATTTCTTATTAAAGGCCTAGAGGCGTATTTAGAACCTCACCAAAAAGCAAAAGTATCAAAGGATAGAATTCAGTTAAGAAATGAAAATTATTTAGTTACTGAGAGCGTCTATGTTTGCGGAACCTTATCGGGATGCAGAAGCCAATTTGCCATTGCAGCAGGAAGTGGGGCTAGTGTGGCCACTGATATCTTAACCCTATGGAATAACAACGAACACAGCCAGGTTCATGATAAGATTTAGCTAGTTTTTTGTTGCACCTTTCCTAGGAAGTTTAAAATAACTAATGCTAAACCACATAAAGACTGTATTAAAAAAACAATACGAATCTCACCTTTCTCTATACACTGTAAAATTCCACTAAGTATTAAGAAAACACCATAGATATAAAAAAATACTTTTCGAAATGATGATTTTTTAGCCTCAGAAATCCTGGTCATTTTTATAGACACAACATGTAAGATGGCTACAACAATAAAAGTTATTAGTAAAATTAAAAGTCCTTTACCCATATTGTAAATATAGAAATTGTAACAAAGAAAATCAACCCATCACAAATTACTCTACGGTAACTGATTTGGCTAAGTTTCTCGGTTGATCTACATTCTTATCTAACATCACTGCAATATGGTAAGATAGTAACTGGAAAGGAATCGTCGTTAATAGCGGTGTAAGGGCTTCTTCTGTTTCCGGTATTTCAATCACATGGTCTGCAATTTCTTTTACCGTAACATCTCCTTCAGTAACAATGGCAATAATTTTACCACTTCTAGATTTTATTTCTTGAATATTACTCACTACTTTTTCATAGTGTCCCTTTTTTGTAGCAATTACAAATAGAGGCATGTCTTCATCTATCAAAGCAATAGGACCATGTTTCATTTCGGCAGCAGGATATCCCTCTGCATGGATATATGAAATCTCTTTTAATTTTAAGGCACCTTCCAAAGCTACAGGAAAGTTAAAACCTCTTCCAAGGTATAAACAGTTTTTAGCATCTTTATAAATACTAGCAATCTCTTTTACCCTATCATCTATTTCTAGTAATTTTTGAACCTTAGCAGGTATCAATTGCATTTTCTGCAAATAGCTATGAAACTGAGAGTTTGACAATGTTCCTTTTTCCTTTGCAAGTTTTAAAGCAATTAAAGATAGTACTGTTATTTGTGTTGTAAATGCTTTTGTAGAGGCAACTCCAATTTCAGGGCCTGCGTGAGTATAAGCTCCTGCATCTGTTTCTCTAGCAATTGATGACCCTACGACATTACAGATGCCAAAAACAAATGCACCTTTAGATTTTGCTAATTTTATAGCAGCCAAGGTATCGGCGGTTTCACCAGACTGAGATATAGCAATGACAATGTCTTTAGAGGTTATAATTGGGTTTCTATATCTAAACTCAGAGGCATATTCTACCTCTACAGGTATTCTAGCTAGATCTTCAATAAGATATTCTCCCACCAGTCCTGCATGCCAAGAGGTCCCACAAGCTACAACTATTATCCGTTCAGCATTTAAAAATCTTTCAAGGTTGTTGTCTATCCCTGACATTTTTATAATGCCTTGATCTGCTAACATTCTCCCTCTGTAGGTGTCTGTAATTGCTTTGGGTTGTTCATGGATTTCCTTGATCATAAAATGATCATACCCCCCTTTTTCTATTTGATCGAGGTTTAATTTGAGTTTTTGAATGACGGCATCTACAAATGAGTCGTCTAATATTCTTCTCACTCTTATGTCTCTTCCTAACTTTATAATTGCCATTTCTTCATCCTCTAAGTACACAACATTTTTTGTGTATTCTATAAATGGTGAGGCATCTGAGGCAACAAAAAACTCTGTATTATTCTTTCCTACTCCAATAGCAATAGGGCTTCCTAATCTTGCTACAATAATTTCGTTGGGTTTTTCTTTGTCAAAAACAGCAATTGCGTAAGCCCCTGTTACTTGAGTTAAAGCTAATTGTACTGCTTTTCCAAGTTTGCAGTTTTCTTGCTTCTTTACTTCTTCAATTAAGTTTACCAGTACTTCTGTATCGGTATCACTATGAAAAGCATAGCCTCTATTTATTAATTCTTTTCTTAGGGTATCGTAATTTTCTATGATCCCATTATGAACAATTACTAAATTTCCTGATTGAGATGTATGAGGGTGAGAATTAATATCGTTAGGAACCCCATGAGTGGCCCATCTTGTATGACCAATCCCTATGGATCCTACTTTTCTTTTTGGGTCGTTATCTGTTATTTGTTCTAAAGCAGATACTTTACCTTTAGTTTTGGAAAGGTTAATCTCTTCTCCGTCATAAATCATGATCCCGGCACTATCATAACCTCTGTACTCAAGTCTTTTTAAGCCATTTATGATTATTGGATATGCATCTTTTTCGCCTATGTATCCTGTGATTCCACACATATATTTTTAATTTTGGGGGGTGATAAATTTAATTTTTTTACTCCTCTTCTGTCTTGAGTGAGTATGATATTTTTAATTTTGGTTTTCTTGATGTATTTTGTGTATTGTTGTTCAACAATGTAATTGCTTTGGGGTTCCAATTATAATTCCTAACAATGGTATCAATAGTAGATGTTGGAAGGTCGGTTGGGCATAAAACTCGAACACCAAGTGTTGGAAGGTTATCTGTATTTCCGGCTAACAGTTCTGAAATATAATCTGTAATCTTAAAGGTATAGCTATTCGGTTTATTATCGTCATTTACATTTAATGCACCTCCCACCTCATTAACACCTTCAGATATGTAATCTATTATTTGACGAGGAGTCTCTAATCCTGCGTTATTTACACCATCTTTGAATATGAATAGCTGGTAGGGTATTGCTGTTGTATCTGGCTCAATAACGTCTTGATCAACATAAATTGTGATGGTTGCATCGTTGATTAGCCAATTTTTTGTTCTCAATTCTTCTAAGTCATCAGGAATCCCATTTAAATCATTGTCATCACCAAGAATTTTTAACTGAGCCATTGATCCAGAAACACCTTGAATAGGAACACTATTAACTCCTGGTAGTTGCCCTGCTGGAGTTGTTTTATATTGATTTGTTCTTATTCCTGACAATAAGAAAGTGTCTGTCTTTTTTACCGTATCGAAGACCACAGTTCCTCCATCAACTAAAACTGTATTTGTATAATAAATATCAATTAAGGGTTGGAGGTTATTGTTGTTGAAACTAAGAGATATTAAAGATCCGTTATCTCCTTCTGCTTGTATTTTTATTCCTCTGAAGTAGTCATTAAAAGCATCTTGTGATGCAAAGTTTGAGGTTTCATACTGGTCAAAAAGTAATTCCTTAATTAAATCCTCTTTTAATGGAATGCTAATGGATGGGTTTGAGTTTGCATATGCAATAGTGTCTGTAGCGTACACGATTCCTGTACTAAGTCTTCTTTTAACAAATTGAGCAGTATCTCTCCTATTGGGTGTAAACTGTAGGTCTTCAACACTATTTAATTTTTGAGTTGAAGCCTCGTAAATTTGGTCTGAAAAATACCTATTAATTAAAGCTGGAGTTGTGGGGTTTAAACCACTTAAATACGTTTCTAGTCGGAAAACATTTAAGGTAAAAGGTTGCGCTTGATCTCCAATAATTGAATCTAATATATAGTCAGAATCAAGTATTGCAGTGCTTAATAAGGAAGCGTTGTAAGGTATCCTTAACAGAACGGTATCAATGGAAGTAATTGTTATTGTGTCTGAACCATATTCTTGGTCTACTTTTGTTAAATCAAGGGGGATGCTCAATTGAGAAACAATAGAGGCTTCAATTTTTTTATAGTTGTTGTTATTGTGAACCCCTAATAAATACTGTCCCAATAGACCGCCAATGGATAATCCATCTGCTTGAACTTTTTCTATATTTTTGGCAGAAATCTCTATACCAAAAATAGTATCTTTTGTAGTAAATTCTCCATTATTAACTATTGAAGTTCCAATATCAGTAAAGTCTTCTTCACATGAAACCACCAACCCTAAAAGAAACGCTGTAAATACAACATATACTGTTGCTTTTATATATTTTCTTAACATAACCATCTTAAGTTTACTCTTCCGAAATGAGTTCTTTATAAAAATTTAAATACGATTCAAATGAATCTTCTTCCTGATAAGTTAGTGCAGGAATGTCTGTTTTTTCAATTTCTTCTGATATTTCTTTAGGAATCTCTTGGCTACCTTGAACGATTGCATCAGAATTTGAAACAGCACTTTTTATGATATTGGTATAGTTTGGTTCTTGTAAAACTTGAATTTTGTCATCTGAAATCTTATCAAATTTAATTTTTTCAGCAAGATCTTTATTCAATTCGCCTTCAAAGTCTTTATTGTATACTGAGGTTATGATTTTACTTTCTGAAAACAAAGGCTCATCACTGTAGTATTCTTTAATGTATAAAGGTAATAATGATGCCATCCATCCATGAACATGAATAATGTCTGGAGCCCAATTCAATTTTTTAACTGTCTCAACGACTCCTTTGGCAAAGAATATTGCTCTTTCATCATTGTCTGAAAAAAGCTGATCATCTTCGTCAGAAAAAATAGCTTTTCTTTTGAAGTACTCATCATTATCAATAAAGTAAACTTGCATTCTTTCCTTAGGAATTGAAGCCACTTTAATAATCAAAGGCATGTCCATATCATTGATTATTAAATTCATCCCCGACAAACGAATTACCTCATGAAGTTGATGTCTTCTTTCATTAATTACCCCAAAACGAGGCATAAAAATCCTTGTCTGTACACCTTTTGAATGCGCTTTCTTTGCTACATTAAATGCAGTAGATGCTATCTCTGTTTCTGGCAAGTAAGGTACAACCTCAGAAGAAACATACAATATTCTCTTATCTTTCATTAAATTTAAGCCTTTATATAAGTTTGCAAAAGTACGAAATTTTATGCAAAAGTCGTGTTAAAATACTAAGTTTGCGATCTTAGACTATATTCTATTATGAAGGTTTTTAAAACTAAGAAAGAACTAAATTTATATTTTAAAGAATTTCGTTCTAAAAATACTAAAATTGGTTTTGTCCCTACAATGGGTGCACTCCATAAAGGACACCTTTCCTTATTAGAAAAATCTTCAAAAGAAAATGACATTACGGTTGCTAGTATTTTTGTAAACCCTACACAGTTTAATAAAAAAGAAGATTTGGAGAACTATCCAAGAACTCTTGAAAACGATCTAAATCTTCTAAAAAATATCGCTTGTAATGTCGTTTTTATTCCTTCTGTAGAAGAAATTTATACAACGACCATTTCCTCTAGTCAATTCGATTTTGATGGCCTTGAAAATGAAATGGAAGGAAAATACCGAAAAGGTCATTTTAACGGAGTGGGTACCGTTGTGAAAAAATTATTTGAAATTGTACTTCCAACTTATGCTTACTTTGGTGAAAAAGATTTTCAGCAACTACAAATTATACGGAAACTAGTAAAAAAAACAACCTTAGATGTAACTATTGTCTGTTGTGACACATACAGAGAAAATAATGGTTTGGCCATGAGTTCAAGAAATGCTCGCTTAACATCACAAGAAAAGGAAGCCGCAGCAATTATCTATCAAACACTTAGTGGTGTAAAAGATAAACTAGGAAAACTTCCATTAGATGCGATTCATAAATGGGCACTAGAACAATTTGAAAACCAACCCCTTTTTGAATTGGAATACTTTACCATAGCAGATGAAGAAACGTTAAAGAATGCAACTAACATCTCACCTAAAAAAACCTATCGTGCATTTATTGCTGTGTATGCAAGAGAAGTTCGATTAATTGACACCATTTCATTAAACTCTTAACTTCTTTTTAGTCTGTTTAATCTTTTCAAATTTTAAAAAAGTAGTACTTTTGCAAAATGTTAGTTCAAGTAGTTAAATCAAAAATCCATCGTGTTAAAGTAACAGGTGCCGATTTAAATTATGTGGGAAGCGTTACCATAGATGAAGACCTTATGAATGCTGCCAATATTATAGAAGGAGAGCGGATCCAAATTGTTAATAATAACAATGGAGAACGACTTGAAACCTATGTTATCCCTGGGCCAAGAAAAAGTGGTGAAATCACATTAAATGGAGCAGCAGCAAGAAGGGTAGCTGTTGGAGATGTTTTAATATTAATTACCTATGCTTTTTTAGATTTTGAAGAAGCAAAAGAATTTAAGCCAGCACTCGTTTTTCCTAATGAAAACACTAATTTACTTACCTAGTTTTGAATTTAAAAATTAAAAAAATATTAAAAGTAATTATTCCTCTTCTCTTTGGAGGGGCCTTAGTTTGGTATTTATTTACAATTATTCCACCAGAAACTCTTTTAGAATACTTTAAAAATGCAAACTATTGGTGGATTGCTTTGGGGTTACTTTTCGGAATTTTAAGTCACTTATCTAGAGCGTATCGTTGGAAATTTATGTTAGAGCCGTTGGGCTATAAGCCTCGATTTATCAATAGTACTTTAGCGGTTTTAATTGGGTATTTTGTAAACTTAGCCATCCCCAGAGCTGGAGAGGTTTCAAGAGCAACTGTGATGACCAATTACGAAGGCATTCCATTCGAAAAAGGGTTTGGTACTATTGTAGCAGAACGCATTGCAGATTTAATTATGATGTTTTTGATTATAGGAATTACCCTCCTAATTCAATTTGATTTTATCGTTGAACTGCTCACAAAAAATGTAGATCCAATTAAAATAGGAGTTATATTCGTTTTGTGTGTAGGGTTCGGGTACTTATTCTATACCTATGTAAGAAAAGCTAAAAATGGCATAGGCTTAAAAATTAAAAACTTTGTAAAGAGTCTTATTGAAGGGGTTACCAGTATTTTTAGAATGAAAAATAAATGGGCTTTTATTTTTCATACCGTATTTATTTGGGTCATGTATATCTTAATGTTTTGGGCTACCATCCCAGCTATTAGTGGGCTAGACGTTCCGTTTGGAGGAATTTTGGTTGGATTTATTGCTGGAGGATTTAGTATTGCAGCAACCAATGGAGGAATTGGGTTGTACCCATTAGCTGTTGCTGGTGCTTTTACCTTATTTGGTGTACCCGAAGAGCCGTCTACTGCATTTGGAAGTGTTATGTGGGCCGCACAAACCGCTATGATTATTATTTTTGGTGGGCTCTCTTTTTTACTTTTACCAATCTGTAATAAAGCAAAGTAATTTTCTTTTCTTTGTGAAAACTAATATCTAATGGCGAAAGCTAAAACTACTTTTTTTTGTCAGAATTGTGGCACTCAGCATGCAAAATGGATGGGGCAATGTAATGCATGTAACGAATGGAATACTATTGTTGAAGAAGTAGTTCAAAAAGAGGTCGCTAGAGAATGGAAACAGTCTAATGCTGCAAAAACCATTTCTAAACCCTTAAAAATTGAAGATATTCAATTGAATGCAGAAGAAAGAATTCCTACAAAAAACAAGGAGCTAGACACGGTTTTAGGTGGAGGTTTGGTTAAAGGATCTGTGACATTGTTGGGAGGTGAGCCCGGTATTGGAAAATCTACATTAATTCTTCAAGTAGCTCTTGCAATCTCTCATAAAGTTTTATATGTTTCTGGAGAGGAAAGTCAATCTCAAATAAAAATGAGAGCAGAAAGAATTCAAAAAAATTCTTCTAACTGCCTTATTTTAACTGCAACAAACACGCAAGAAATTTTTAAAAACATTGAGAATACAGCGCCTCAAATCTTAGTTATAGACTCCATACAAACACTACACACAAATGCCATAGAAGCTTCTCCTGGTAGCATCTCTCAAATTAGAGAAACTACCGCAGAGCTTATAAAATTTGCAAAAGAAACAGGTACGCCTGTTTTATTAATTGGCCACATCAATAAAGAAGGTCAAATTGCTGGACCAAAGATTTTGGAACATATGGTAGACGTTGTTTTGCAATTTGAAGGTGACAGAAATCATACCTATAGAATATTGCGTTCTCAAAAAAATAGATTTGGTTCAACAGCAGAGTTAGGTATTTATGAAATGTTTTCAAGTGGATTGAGAGAAGTTTCAAACCCTTCTGAAATTCTTATTTCAAAAAAAGATTCCGATTTAAGCGGAACTGCTATTGCCTCAACTCTTGAAGGTGTTCGTCCTTTAATGATTGAAGTGCAAGCCTTAGTAAGTTCAGCCGTGTATGGAACACCTCAAAGAACTACTACAGGGTACAATCTCAAGCGCTTGCATATGGTTTTGGCTGTCTTAGAAAAAAGGGCTGGGTTTAAATTAGCTGCAAAAGATGTCTTTTTAAACATTACGGGGGGAATTAGCATTGATGACCCGGCTATTGACCTTGCTGTTGTTGCCTCAATTTTATCCTCCAATCAAGATATTGCTATATCTCCCAATGTTTGTTTTGCTGCAGAAATTGGATTGGCAGGAGAAATAAGACCTGTCTCTAAAATAGATCAACGTATCTCCGAAGCAAAAAAACTTGGCTATAAAACATTTGTTGCATCTAAATACAATAAAATTACAGTCAAAACAGATGGAATAAAGTTAATTCTTGTTGGAAAAATTGAAGAAATATTTGCAACATTATTTGCATAAAAAAACCACGCGTTAACGTGGTTTTTATTATCTCTATCTATAAGAGTACTTATTTTTTATTTACTTCTTTGATGTATTTTTCTAAAGCCATAGTCATAGAAGGTGTTTCGGGTGACGGAGCGGTAATGTTACAGTTTAACCCTGCTGCCGTAGCTGCTTTTACAGTAGAATTACCAAACACTGCAATTCGGGTGTTGTTTTGCTTAAACTCTGGAAAATTCTTGAATAACGAATCTATACCAGACGGGCTAAAAAACACTAGAATATCATAAAACACATCCTCTAAATCAGATAAATCGCTTACTACTGTTTTGTACAGTATAGCTCTTTTCCAGTTTACGCCTAAAGCGTCTAATTCGTTTGGAATTAATGGTTTTAATTTGTCTGAAGAGGGTAATAAAAACTTCTCCTCTTTGTGTTTCTTAATTAGCTTTATCAATTCAGGAAAAGTTCTTTTCCCAACATAAATTTTACGTTTTCTGTACACTACATATTTCTGTAGATAAAAAGCTACTGCTTCAGACTGACAAAAATATTTCATAGCATCTGGCACTTTAAAGCGCATTTGCTCAGCTATTCTGAAGAAATGATCAACAGCATTTCTACTCGTAAGAACGATAGCCGTAAATTTTGATAAATCAATTTTTTGAGCTCTAACCTCTTTTGTAGTAACTCCTTCGACATGGATAAAAGGCCTAAAATCAATTTTAACTTTATGTTTATCAGACAAGTCAGAATAAGGAGATGTTTCTGTTTTTGGTTCTGGTTGAGATACCAAGATTGTTTTCACTTTCATAATCTACTTCTATTTTATTTAAAATATCAATCTAAACAAAACGAATAGCGGTGCTAATTCGAAGGCGCAAAGGTACAAAATAAAATAAAATAACTCTTTAATAATCAGGTTTTTGTTATTAATTAAAATTAAACAAAATCTTAATGAAAAAAGTGCTACAAAACCAATAAATAACAAATCTTGATATTGAAAAGTATAAAAATAAAATACATTTAAAAAGAGTAAGCCAATAGAAATTGAATAAAGGTATCCTCTTTTAGAGGTCATGAAAAACGACAACTTCGATTTAAACTGAAAGACTGAAAACAATGCAAATACAACTATAAACCTTAAAACTACATAGCTAAACAAATAAGAAGTACTCACTAGGTAGTCTTCTAATAAGAGAGCAGAGCTATTGTTAAATTGGCTGATTAAAAAAAAGGTGGTTACAGAAAGCATTAAAAAAGTAAATAATGAAAACCCTACATGAAAAAAAGACAAGGTCCAATAATTCTCTTCAGCCTCTATTTCAACAAATCCCTTATTGAAAAGAGAGGTTACATATCCTTTTAATTTTGCTGTTGTAAAAAGTTTCAGAAAAAAAAGTAATAGTATGGAGAATACAAAAATTAATGTGATCCAATTGTTTGACAAAACACTTCTCTGAAGAGCTTCCATTCCTTCTTTTTTGTAATTAAGATAAACACAAAATTAGTCATAAAAAAATGTATATTTGTGCATATTCTCACACATTTTATGTCTGACACTCTAGTTATTATTCCAACCTATAACGAAAAAGAAAACATTCAAGCTATTATAGAAGCTGTCTTCAACCAAAAAAAGAGGTTTCATATATTGGTTGTTGATGATAACTCTCCGGACGGAACCGCTGAAATTGTAGAAAGGCTAATCACCCAATATTCTGATGCTCTTTTTATTGAAAAAAGAACGGGTAAAAACGGGCTTGGAACCGCTTATATTCATGGGTTTAAATGGGCTATCCAAAAAAAATATGACTATATCATTGAGATGGATGCAGACTTTTCTCACAACCCAAAAGATTTAGTAAGGCTTTATCATGCTTGTGAAAAAGAAGGTGCTGACGTTTCTATAGGATCTAGATATTCACAAGGTGTAAATGTTGTAAATTGGCCAATGAAAAGAGTATTGCTCTCCTATTTTGCTTCAAAATACGTTCGTTTTATTACTAGAATTCCAATTCATGATACTACTGCAGGATTTGTCTGCTACAAAAGAAGTGTGCTTGAAACTATTAAACTTAATAAAATACGCTTCGTTGGCTATGCTTTTCAAATTGAGATGAAATTTAAAGCTTGGAAACATAACTTTAAAATTAAAGAAGTTTCTGTAATTTTTACGGATAGAACCGAAGGAACCTCCAAGATGAGTGACGGAATAATATATGAAGCACTTTTTGGTGTAATAAAAATGAGATTTAAAGGCTTACGATGAACGCTTACCTAATAAAAAATGCAACGATTGTAAATGAGGGGGCTTCCTTTCTTAGCGATATTCTAATAGAAAACGGAATTATAAAAAAAATAAGCGACTCCATTGCTTTAGACTCTATTCCTGTTATTGATGCTGAAGGAAAGTATCTTATTCCTGGTTTAATAGACGATCAGGTACATTTTAGAGAGCCCGGGCTAACCCATAAGGCAACTATTGACACTGAAAGTAGGGCTGCCGTTGCTGGTGGGGTTACTACTTTTATTGAGATGCCAAATACAGTACCACAAGCAACAACCCAAAAACTATTACAAGACAAGTTTGATATTGCAGAAAAAACCTCTTTTGTTAATTATTCATTTATGTTTGGTGGTACAAATGACAATTTAGAAGAATTGTTGCAAACCGACCCAAAAACTGTAGCAGGGATCAAATTATTTTTAGGTTCTTCTACCGGAAATATGTTGGTAGACAACCTTGACGTATTAGAAAAAATATTTTCATCTACTCAACTCATTATCTCTGTTCATTGTGAAGATGAAGCTACGATAAAAAAAAATACGGCGCACTATAAAGCCTTATATGGAGAGAATATTCCAATTGAATTACACCCTGTTATCAGAAGTGAAGAAGCCTGTTATTTATCTTCATCAAAAGCTATTGCACTAGCAAAAAAGACAGGAGCTCGATTGCACGTTTTTCATTTGTCTACTGCAAAAGAAACAGCGTTATTTAGAAACGACATTCCTTTAGAAGAAAAGCAAATTACTGCCGAGGTTTGTGTTCATCATTTATGGTTTTCTGATAAAGATTATAAAGAAAAAGGCACACATATTAAATGGAATCCTGCGGTTAAAACCGCTAAAGATAGACAAGGGTTGTGGGACGCTTTGTTAGATGATAGAATAGATATTATCGCATCAGACCATGCTCCACATACTCTGGAAGAAAAATCCAATTCGTATTTAAATGCTCCTAGCGGTGGTCCTTTAGTTCAGCACACTTTATTAGCCTTATTAGAAAAAGTTAAAGAGCAGATTTTTACTATTGAGAAGCTTGTTGAAAAAGCATGTCATAACCCAGCTAAAATCTTTCAAATAGAAAAAAGAGGATTTATTAGAGAAGGGTATTTTGCAGATTTAGTATTGGTAGATATGAAAGCGGCTCAAACTGTGAGTAAAGAAAATATCCTTTACAAGTGTGGATGGTCTCCATTTGAAGGAATTACTTTTTCATCTAGTGTTACCCATACTTTTGTAAATGGTGTTTTAATATACAATCAGGGTGTTTTTAACACCTCCACAAAAGGAAAAAGAATTACTTTTAATAGAGCATGAAAAATAGCATCACTTATTTAATTTTAATCGTTCTTTTTGCCTCTTGCAGAAGTAATACAATCTATGAGGAACCCAAAGATCTTATTCCAAAAGATTCTATGATGATGCTGTTAAAAGATTTGTATTTGGCTACCGCTGCAAAAAACATCAAAAACAAAAGACAGCAAAAAAAAGTTTCATACATCACCCTGGTTTACAATAAATACAACATCGACTCTCTTCGTTTTAATACGAGTAATCTTTATTATACCTCTAAAATTGATATCTATGAGCCTATGTTAAATGAGATAACTGAGTTGTTAGAAAAAGAACAAGAATTTTTTACTAAAGCTAAAAAAATTAAAGATTCTCTTTACAATGATTCTCTGAAAAATATTTCTTATAAAATAAAAAAAGAGCAAAAAATAAAAGAGTTAAAAAAAGTTGACATTTTAAAAAAAACAGAAAATTTAAAGAAGTTTCAAAGGAAAAACTAAAGTAAAAAATCATTCTTTACTTGATAAATTACAGCTTCAATTTTCTCGAAAGTAACCTCTAATTGTGTTCTACATTTTTCTGAAGAATAATACGTTTTTCTGTGCAAGGTTTTTGCAGTGTACTTACTCATTCTAGTTTTTCTTACCATAATTTTTGACAGTAACCATTCCCACCTCCAGAATAAATTTGCTTGCCAAGGTTGAACACATCTCGTAGGTTTTTTCTTTCCAAAAGCCTCAGCTATATAAAATAGGACCTCTTTAAAACTTTTATTTTCTGATACTAGTATAAAACGTTCGTTTTTACAAGTGCTTTCCATTAACTGAACCATCGAACTAACAACATCTTTAACTCCAATAAAGCCTGTTACCCCTTCAGAATAAAATGAAAACCCTTTGTAAATTTGCGAGAACATTTTTCCTGAGCCCGAATCCCAAAAACCACTCCCTAAAATAACCCCTGGATTTACGATAACCACATCAACTCCTTCCTGGCTAGCTCGCCAAACTTCTGTTTCTGCACCATATTTGGTAATGGCATACCCATTATTTTTTTCATTACCGCCCCAATCATTTTCTTCATTGGCAAACTCTTTTTTTGGATCGTCTCCAATGGTGGCAATTGAACTTACAAAACACAATTTTTCTACTTTGGCGTCTATCGATAAATTGGCAATAATAGCGGTACCGTGAATGTTTACCTTTCTCATGGTTCTGTAATCTGCAGGATCAAATGAAATGATAGCTGCACAATGGTATACTTTTTTTACATCCTTGAAGGCTGGTATCATAGAGGGAACATCTGTAATGTCTGCCTGAACCCATTCTATGTTGGCAAATAAGTCTTTAGCAATATTGGTGTAATATGAAAAAACTTTTTTAGTTTTTTCAATACTATCTAAGGTTCTATAAATGGCTCTTATGGATTCATTTTCTTGTGCTAAACGAACTAATAAATGTGAACCAACCAACCCTGTGCCTCCTGTAACTAAAATCATAGCACGAATTTAGTTTATTTACCTCAGAAATGTATCTTTGCTTTTTATAAAGAAAGAAGATGACAAATTTTGTTGAAGAGTTACGATGGCGAGGATTATTGCATGATATTATGCCTGACACTGAAGCACACTTACTAGAACATGCTACGGCTGGTTATATAGGATTTGACCCTACTGCAGATTCATTGCATATTGGAAGCTTGGTTCAGATCTTAATCTTAAAGCATTTTCAAAATGCAGGACATAAACCTATTGCCTTGGTTGGAGGTGCAACCGGTATGGTAGGAGATCCATCAGGTAAATCTGCAGAAAGAAATTTGTTGGATGAAGCTAGTTTGCAAAAAAACATTGAGGGTGTTAAAGCACAATTGAGCAGGTTTTTAGATTTTAATGCTTCAGAAAACCCTGCCGAATTGGTGAACAACTTTGATTGGATGAAAGATATTTCTTTGATAGATTTTGTTAGAGATACAGGGAAGCACATCACCGTAAATTATATGATGGCGAAAGATTCTGTGAAAAAACGCTTAAGTTCTGAATCTAAAGTAGGAATGAGCTTTACGGAGTTTACCTACCAACTATTTCAAGGGTACGATTTCTATCATTTGTACAAAGAAATGGATTGTAAGTTGCAAATGGGTGGGTCTGACCAGTGGGGAAATATTACCACAGGAACAGAGTTAATTAGAAGAAAAGCCCAAGGAAAAGCCTACGCCATTACCGTACCTTTAGTGACCAAAGCAGACGGCACAAAGTTTGGTAAAACAGAGGGTGGAAATGTGTGGTTAGACGCCAACAGAACCTCTCCTTATAAATTCTACCAATACTGGTTAAATGCTTCTGATGAAGATGCAGAAAAATATATTAAAATCTTTACTTTTTTAGATAAGGAAGCTATTGAAGCTCTTATTATAGAGCACAGAGAAACCCCTCACCTACGCTTGTTACAAAAGAAAATAGGTGAAGAGGTTACTATAATGACCCACGGCCAAGAAGCTTTTGATAATGCGATTAAAGCCTCTCAAATTCTTTTTGGAAAGTCTACCTCTGAAGATTTAAAATCTTTAGATGAACAAACTTTTTTAGATATTTTTGAAGGTGTGCCTCAAGCATCAGTCTCAAAAGAAGATATTGATAACGGATTAGATATGATTGGCGCCTTAGCTGCAAAAACAGGCTTTTTAAACTCTAATGGGGAAGCCAGAAGAGCCCTAAAAGAAAACGCAATTTCTGTAAATAAAGAAAAAGTAAAAGAAGATTTTGTGATTTCTTCTTCAGACATTATTGCCAATGCCTATGTGTTGCTTCAGCGAGGAAAAAAGAATTATTTTCTATTAAAAATAGCTTAGTTTATCTAGAAGCATTTCTACATTACCATTAAATTGCATCCTCTTATATCTGAATGGTCAAAACGGCCTAATACTTCGAAACGGCCATTTTTGTGCACTTTTCCTAAGTCTTGTGTTGCAATGAATGAGCATGAATTGTAGTTGGCCAAGTCTACTACATTTAGTCCTCCAGTTTTGTTAGCTCCAACTAAAGTAAGCGCATCTTCAGTATCTCTGGCAAGTATTTTCATCCAGGGTGGACAATCAAAAATACCGTCTCCAGAGGAATAGCCTTGGCTTAATAGTTCGGTCATTCCGTACTCTGAATGAATTTTAGACACGCCAAAACCAGCAGCTAAAATTTCATGTAATTCTTCTCTGATCATTTCTTTACGTCGTCCTTTCATACCCCCAGTTTCCATAATAACGGTATTCTTTAATGAAAAGGTTTGGCTTTCTATGAGATCTAACAATGCAAACGTAACTCCAATTAGCAGTACTTTTTCTCCTTTTTGATCTAGCGCTATCAATGTTTTTGTTAGCTCAGATAGAGTGTCTAAGTAAAAACCACTCTTAGGGTTGTTGGATTTATGGATAAAGTCATTGACCATATAAATTAACGAAGAACCCTCCCGCTCCAAATAATTAGGCAAAAGCCCCAAAACCGTATAGTCTTTAACAGACCCATAAAAATGCTCAAATGCTCTGGTGTAACTTGTCTCATACCAACTTAGATCTGCCACCAAATGCTTACTTACTTGAGCCCCTGTAGTTCCCGAACTGGTAAAGGTTTCTTGAACCGATTGGTTGGTGGAAAGCACTTGATGGGTTTTAAAAAACTGAATGGGCAAAAAAGGAATTTGGGTTACTTCTTTTACATCACTTGGATGAATGTATAGCAAATCGCAAAAAGACCTGTACACCTTATTATTTTGAAACTGGTATTTAAACACTTGCAAAGCGCAGCGCTCAAAATCAGTTTCGTTTTGTATGTTAAAAATGGCTTTTTGCATATATCACAAAAATAGTAGGATTTAGTTAAAAAACTTTGATTATAATTGATAAATACAGCCTATTATTTTGCAAAACTTTATTGTATTTTTGTGGGCACAAATCAAAATAAAAAAATAATGTCAGATTTTGGAATTCAACAAGCCCTAAAAGAGTTAGGACTTAAAGATGTTAACCATGGAACTTCTACTGGTAGTCACAATTTTTCTAATGGAGAACTTATTGCCAGTTATTCTCCTGTAGA
>Ga0233426_10000928_pt1 | contig 28793 bp, 27 predicted proteins | sample SI_118_April2016_6_FD_179875 | JGI IMG/M metagenome (GOLD analysis project Ga0233426, IMG submission 179875) | Seawater microbial communities from Saanich Inlet, British Columbia, Canada - SI_118_April2016_10_MG | ecosystem: Environmental > Aquatic > Marine > Inlet | place: Canada: British... | reverse complement strand
TGGATGCGTAAGGCCTTGGCTATTCTTTTTCCCTAAAAATTTAAATGTTAACTTTGTTAGTCTAAATCTCAAGTGAACCAAATGTTAAATAAACCTTATTTATTTTTTAAGTTTTTACTTATAGCCCTACCTTTTAATGTAATGGCTCAAATTCCTGTAAGTATTGCAGACATTGACTTAGCTGATCAATCCATTTATGATAATTGGACTTATGAAGGCCAAAGCTTTTTTGTTGTTCCGGTAAAGTTAAATGAGTATGTAGAACTCGAACAAATAAAGTTTAATATTAAGTATAACTCTAATATAATTTCTCCTGTTTCCAGCGATTATTTTATTCAAATCAATCAGCAAGAATTTTTAGCTAGTCAAGGAGTTGATGATCTATGTTTGATTAGCCAAGGAGATTTTGCTAGTGAAGATTTTACTAACGGCTCACAAAGCTTACTTGCCATTTCTTATTTAGGGGGACCACTTATCACGGACAATGATTTTGCAGACCAAAACGGAACCTTAGTTTATCTTGCTTTTGTAAAGCAAGACCCATGCTACGAAGGGCCAATCTTATTGCAATTTTGGGATGGTTTAGAAGAAGGAGTTTATTTAAATTCTGACAATAGCTATGCGGTTACAATAAATGAAATTTTCACTACAGACAATAACCAAGTCTTTTCTATTGACGGTTCTGTCGCACTAAATTTATTATCTATTGAATTGGTTCAAGATGGCTCTAGTTTTTCTGTTTTAATTACAGATGGAATTTCTCCTTTTACATATAATTGGACTAATAAAATGGATCAACCTCTTTCTATTGACAATTCCTTTTCTCCAGAAGAAACAGCTGATTACCTTGTCTTTGTAAGCGACTCTAATCAATGTGTTTCGGCTTTGTATTTTAGTTTTGAACAGGGAGCTTCTATTGAGGAACAATTTATTGCTAAGGTCGGGCCAAATCCTTTCCGCGATTATTTAAATTTAGATTTCAGTTCTGATACGGATTATACTTTATTTGATATGAATGGTAAAATTATTTCTCAAGCTCAAGACATTAAATTACAAACTATTGATGCTACAAGCTTTAGCAAAGGAGTATATTTTTTAAAATTATCTAATTCTACCCAATCAAAGGGTATAAAATTAATTGCAAAATAATGAGATACCTATTTTCTATAATTGCTTTATTTATTATTTCATTTTCTGCAAATTCCCAGCAGTTATATGATATAAATACGGTTACTACCATCGAAATTTATTTTCCCCAGGCAGACTGGAACAGTCAATTAGTCGATTTTTATTTAGAAGATTTAGACCAAAGACTAATAGCTGACTCTGTAGTTATTAATGGTTCCGCTAAAGATAGTGTTGGAATAAAGTACAAAGGAAACAGTACTTTTTCAGAAGATAATGGTAAAAACCCGATGAATATTGCTTTAGATTATGTTCAAGAAAATCAAGATTATCAGGGATTCAGAACCATTAAGCTTTCTAATGTAAAAAACGACCCTTCTTTTTTAAGAGAGGTTCTTTCTTATGAGATTGCTAGAAAATATATGGTAGCATCTCAATCTAACCATGCTAAAGTGTATGTAAACGACGCTTATCACGGCTTATATGTTAGTTCTGAATCAATAAATAGCGACTTTCAAAACGATTATCTTTATTCTGATAGAGATAACAGTAGATTTAAATGTAACCCAGCTTCTGTTTTTAACGGAAATGGTTCTTCTCTAGAGTATTTAGGAAATGATTCAGTATCGTATTATGATTTCTATGAGCTTAAAACCAATTATAGTTGGCAAAACTTAATTGACCTAACCAACACTATTGATAATAACCCTCAAAATATCGAATCTGCTATAAATATAGATAGAGCTATTTGGATGTTGGCATTTAACAACCTTCTAGTAAATTTAGATAGTTATACTGGCCCTTTCCGTCAAAACTATTATTTAATTCAAGATGATTTTAACAAGATTAACCCTATTCTTTGGGACTTAAATGAGTCTTTTGGAGGCTTTGCCATGGTATCAGAGGGAGGAGGTGGGCCACCACAACAAACGGACTTATCAGAAGTAGACATGTTTCTTCGAGAGAATGAAGACGGATGGCCTTTATTGAATCTAGTATTAAATGATCCTAGCTACAGAAGGATGTATGTTGCTCATCTCAAAACAATGCTTACTGAAAATTTCTCTAACGATTTGTATTTGACAAGAGCTTTAGAAATACAGACTTTAATAGCAAACGATGTTGAATCTGATCCAAATGGATTTTATTCTTACGATGATTTCATTTCAAATTTAAACAATACCATTGCTAGTGGAGGCCCTGGAGGAGGAGATATAGGAATTACAGAGTTAATGGGCGATAGAGTTGCTTACTTGCAACAACAGCCAGAGATGAGTGCTGCTGCCCCTACTATCGGCACTATCGCGACTCAACCATCTATTATAAATACCTATTCTAACCCTAGTGTAAACGCTAGTGTAGCCAATGCCGATAAAGTGATATTTGCTTACAGATTTAGACCAAACGAACACTTTACTAAATTAGAAATGTTAGATGACGGACTAAATAACGATGGAGCTGCTGGAGACGGAACATATGGAATAAGTATAAACGTGGAAGCTTTGGATATTCAGTATTACATATATGCTGAAAATCAAGAAGCGGGTATTTTCTCTCCTCAAAGAGCGGAACACGAATTTCACTCTATGGCAGTTGTAGGGAGTTTGGTTATTAATGAATTAATGGCTTCCAATACAAGTTCGGTTGCCGATGTTTCATCGGGAACAGATGAGTATGATGATTGGGTAGAAATTTATAATGGAAGCACTCAATTGATTAACCTAGAAGGGTATTATTTATCGGACAACGAATCTACTTTAGACAAATGGCAATTTCCTGATGTTACGATTGCCCCAGATGATTACTTAATCGTTTGGTTAGATGGAGACGAATTAACTCAAGAGGGAATGCATACTAGTTTCAAGCTTTCGGCTCAAGAAGAAGCTCTATTCTTGTCCACCTCTAATTTATTTATTGTTGATGCTATTTATTACCAAAATATTCCTTCTGACATGGGATATGCTAGATTTGAAAACGGCACTGGCCCATTCCAAATCCAAAACCATACCTTTGACGACAACAACGGCCAACATTCTGTAGACATTGAGCAATGGACAAATTCGGTTAAGATTTTTCCTAATCCTGCTAATGACTTTATAACCATTGAAGCAAACGCTCAGAATATAGAAATAACCGATGTTTTAGGAAAAAAATATTTAAATCTTTCTAATGTTAGAAATAGTGTTAGAGTAAACACTAGGTCTTGGCCAAGTGGGTTGTACATTATTAACCTAGACGGACAAACAGAAAAAGTAATTATTCAATAAATGAAAAACAACATATTTATATTTGTTTTAATAACTCTAATTTCTTGTCAAAAACAAGAAGGTGAAGGTGGTACATCAGCTATTTTCGGAAAGTTAAAAACGATAAACGTTCAGCATTTCGATGTTCCTGGAAGTGAAAGAATTGATACTTTATCTCAATATTATCATGCAGAGGAAGATGTTTTTATTATCTATGGCGATAATGACAATCTATATGATGACAACTACGAAACTACTTTTGATGGTTCTTTCGGTTTCGAATCATTAAGAAAAGGAAGCTATACTATATTTATCTATTCGGAATGCGAAGCAGATACTAACGGACTTGCCTCTTTATTTGTATCTAATCCTAATTATGCTAATCAACTCTCTTCCACCATATGGCATCCCGATTGTATCTCTAATAACTTTGCACAAAAGATAGAGGTAGAAATAACCGAAAACAATCAAATCATTAATCTTGACGATATCATAAGATTTAACATTGTCAGTAACTAAAGAAATACTAAATCAGTTTACTCCCATTTCTTTAAAAGAGATGGATGGCGTTAGCTTGTTAAGCAGGGTAGATACTAAGTTTGTATTCGACTACGACACTTTTGTAGACATTCTTCCTGAGCTAATGGAAGATTACTTTGTTTTAGATGTAAATGGCGTTAGAGTCAACTCTTATCGGTCATTATATTTTGATACAAATGATTTTAAATTTTATTACGACCACCATAACGGTAAAACGAATCGAAAGAAAGTTCGATTTAGGGAGTACTTAGATTCTGGATTATGTTTTTTAGAAATAAAACAAAAAAATAATAAAGGAGTCACCAAAAAATCAAGAGTCAAAGTCGATAATATTGAAGAGTCTTTAAGTGCTAAAAGCACAGATTTCATTAAAAAAGTATTAGGAAACGATATTGATTTAGTTCCTAAACATTGGAACACCTATAACAGGATTACTTTTGTAAATAAAAACATAAAGGAAAGATTAACTATCGATACCGACTTTAGTTTCAAAAGCAACAATAATAAAGGACAAATAAGTAAAATGATTATTGCTGAAGTGAAGCAAGAGAAAGTAAATTATGCTTCTTCTTTTATGAGAAAAATAAAAGAAAAAGGAATACGTCCGTTTCGTATTTCTAAGTATTGCATGGCAATGGCTAGTTTGTATCCGGCGCTAAAGCAAAACAATTTTAAACCAAAATTTTTAAAAATTAACCAACTATAACTATGTCATTATTTTTACTGATTCTATCTGAAATAGAATTTTTAGGTGTCGAATTATTCGACAAACAAGACTTTATTAAACTACTAGTAAAATCGGCCTTTAACTTTCTTGTTGTAGGATATATTGTTAGGTACATATATTATGCTACCTCTAAAAATAAAGATTATTTATTCACTTATATTTTAATTAGTATTACGGTATTCTTCTTATGTTTTCTTCTGGAAAATGTAAAACTGGAATTAGGTTTTGCTCTAGGATTATTTGCCATTTTCGGAATTATTAGATATAGAACCGACCCTATTCCTATTAAAGAGATGACTTATCTTTTTATAGTCATAGGAATTTCTGTAATGAATGCATTAGCAAATAAAAAAATTAGCTACTCAGAATTGTTGTTTACCAACATGATGTTCATTCTTATTACCTATAGCCTAGAAAAAATATGGTTGTTGAAACACGAAACTAGAAAGACAATCACATTCGAAAAAATTGAGCTTATTGTTCCAGAAAAAAGGGTCGAATTATTAGCAGATTTAAAGAAGAGAACCGGTTTAAATATAACTAGAGTTGAAATCAGAAATATTGATTTTCTAAGAGATACTGCTAGCATTAGGATTTACTATTTTGAAGATGAAGAAAAGTAGTTTAATACTAATTTTCTTTCCTCTTTTTTTGATGGGACAGGAGCCAGACTTTATGCTATGGTCTAAAGCCTCTCTTAATTATTCTATCAATAAAAAAACAAGTATTTCTTTTTCTCAAGGTTTAAGGTTAAGAGAAAATGCCAGTCTTAAAGACGAATTATTTTCTAATTTTTCTATTTCTAGAAAGTGGAATAAGAGTTGGCTAATAGCTATGGATTATCGTCTGATTGAAGAATACGATGTCTTTTTTAATAGCGAGTTGCAACATAGGTTTAGCTTCGATTTGAGCTGGCGAAAAAAGATAGACAGACTAACTATTAAAAGTCGTTCACGGTTTCAGTACGGCTCAAGCTTAGTATTTAGAGAGCGACTATCGGCTCACTATAATTTACCAAAGACTCCTTTAGAGCCTTCTTTTTTATTGGAAACGTTTTCCGACTTTTCTTCTGTTGCTAAATTAAGAGCAACAATAGGAGCGTCTTATCCTTTAGCTAAATCAACCGATATAGATTTATACTATAGATTGCAAAACAATTTCGACAAAGCATCTATTGTTTATATACTAGGATTAGGAATTAGTCACGACATATAGAAAATGAAAAAGAAATCTACCATTTTACCTATTGTCCTTTTTCCAATTCTATTTGTTCTATTAATATCCGCAATTAAAGGACTAGAGTATTTTTACGACTTTAGTTTTGTAAAGTATGGTGTTTTACCTAGACACATTTCTGGACTTAAAGGGATTTTATTTTCGCCATTAATTCATAGCGACTTATCTCATTTAACAAATAATGCATTGCCTATTTTGGTGCTTTTAATGTCTGTGAGATATTTTTACAAATCTATTTCTACAGAAGTTTTTATTTGGTCTTGGTTGTTTAGTGGTTTTTTGCTCTGGACATTTGCCAGACAGAACTACCACATTGGCGCAAGTGGAATAATCTATGCATTATCTTCTTTCTTGTTTTTTAGTGGCCTTATTCGTAAACACACTAAGTTGATGGCAGTGTCTATGTTTGTTGTTTTTCTTTACGGAAGCTTAGTCTGGGGTTTATTTCCTCTTCAAGAAAGAGTATCGTGGGAAGGACATTTAACAGGAGCTATTTCCGGATTACTTTTAGCTTTCTGGTTTAGAAAAGAGGGTCCTCCAAAGCAAATATACCAGTACGAAATTGATGAAATGGTGGAGCAGTTAGCTCAGCAGAACCCTAATGTCACCTATCACTACAAAGAAAAAAATCAGAAAGAATAGCTATAAGCTAAAGAAGCGATAAAACTTCTTGTTAGTCCGTCTGGCCTTACTTTTCTTACTATTATTGGGGAGCCAAGACTAAACATAAGATTACTTTTTTGCGAAAGACTATACTCTAAAAATAAGTTTAGATTTATCGTTAACCCACTAGACCCTTCGATTTCTCTTTTAACCGAACCCCCATCTAAATACGTGTCATTTCCAAGATGATAAATGGAAAGTAGGCTAGATGTAAAACGGATTTTTTCTGTTTTAGATATTTCATATGTACCTCTTAATAATACGTCCCCTTTTCTTTTATAATTGTTAGTGCTTTGAAACTCCGAATAAAAACTGGAAGTATCATACATTTCAGATGAAAAAGTATTTTTACCTTGAGAAACAGGTAATTGTGTTGCTACATTAATTTGTAGTTTTTTAATATTGGTAGCAAAACCAACTATTATATCTGTTGTTCCTAAGCTTGGCTGAAAGTCAAGGGGAAAAGCGTCTGCTAAGTTGTTAAGTTGATTTCCATCGCTCAAAGGCAGTTTTGCACCAGCAGTCAGCTTTGCTTTATCTGACAATCGGTAATTAGCAATTACAAAAACATCGGAAAACCCAGAGTTTTCTGTGTATTCACTGCTTTGCTGTATTGCTGTCAGCTTAGTGCTTATAGATAGATTTTCTCCCAAAGATCTTTGGTAAGAAAAATAAGGTGCTACAATAGTTATGTTATGATCGCCTATTCCGTAAGATGAGCCGATAGTAAATTGATTCTTATAAGATTTAATTTCAGAGTCCGAATTTTGAATTCCGTCTAAGGAACAAAAGCCAGCATCACTGCAGCCTTGGCTATTGGCTGTATGGATTAAAAAAACACAACTAAAGAGTAGAAGAATAAATAGTTTCATGGATAATTTCGTTTAGTACAGATAAAAAAACGATTAGTATCTTTTTTTATTTTGGAGATTCGCTTTTTTGTTTTTCAACACCCCATTTTGATTTATACCATGTTCGTTCGTGAAAGTAGTATATAGGCATTTTAACAAAAAACTCTATTCCTCCTATTGCTAATCCTGTACTAGGGTCACCAGAAATAATCCAGGCGATTAAAGTAGTAGTAATAGTTGCAGTTATTCTCCAAGTTAAGGTTTTGGCAAGATGTCTTTTTCTTGTGATTTTCTTTTTCAAATCTTTTATTTATTGTGGAGTTTGAAGATATAATTTTTTTTATAATAAAACAGCTACTAATTCTATACTTAAACCAACAATGAAGCCAACATATACCTGATTAGGATTATGTGACTTGGTTTCTAGTCTAGCATAGCCAACTAGCCCTGATATTAAAGTGACTGCTAAAATGATTAATAACCAGTCTAGGCTAAACCTATAACTTATGCCTATCAAAGCTCCTAGCAAGCCACCAACGCCAAGCATATGGACGCTTATCTTCCATTTTAACGTTACTATTAAAGCAATAGTAACCACTGTAATTGCACCTATTATCATCAGATAGATGCTTTTAGGTAATTGAAGCTTTAATAATATCTCAAAGCACAAATAGTACCACAATACGGTTAAAGTAAAGGGCCACTTTCTTTCCTGAGCATTTTTCATATAAAGGCTGCTTATTACATTGAATTTTAACAATAATACAGCTGTTAAGACAGGAAAAACAATAGTAAAAAGTGTTACAATTAAATAAACCAAGTTTTGTACGTTTTCATTTAGAGATTGGCTGACGTACGGATTAAACTGAAATAAGATTATTATAGCATACAATGGCATAAACATAGGGTGACCGATGATAGATATAATGTTTGCTAACTTCATTTATTTGGTTTTATAATTCTCTTCTTAGTTTAGAACTAGATATTTTAAGTTGTTGACGGTATTTAGATACCGTTCGCCTGGCAATATGAAATTCTAATTCGTCTAGTTTTTCCGATAATTGATCATCGGTAAACGGATTTTTTTTATCCTCCTTTTCGATAATTTCAACTAATTTACTTTTAATCACCTTAGTAGAAATAGTTGTTCCGTCTTCTTTATGATATGCTTCAGAAAAGAATTCCTTGAGAAGAAACATCCCGAATGGGGTTTCAATATACTTGCTATTTGTTACTCTAGAAACAGTAGAAATATCCATTTTTATTTTTTGGGCAACATCAAGTAGTTTCATTGGTTTTAGAAATTTCTCGTCTCCAGTTTTAAAAAACTCAGACTGAATTTCTAGAATGCAATTCATAGTATTTAATAGAGTTTGTTCTCTTTGGACAATAGCATTGGTAAACCAATCGGCATTTTCTATTTTTTGAGTCAGAAACTGGACCGCATCTTTGTCTTTACTTTTCTTAACCTCGTCCAACATTTTCTTGTAATAATCGCTCGATTTTATTTTTCTATTTCCAATGTGATTGAGAGAGAGTAGAAATTCATTATTGTTAGTAGAAAGTAAAAAGTCTGGAGTAATATAATTGGTGTTTTCTTCTTTATTAGAATAAGCAGCACCTGGCTTTGGATTTAGGCTAGCCACTAACTTATAAACCGATTTAAGCGTGCTTTCTGTAATGTTAAGTTGCTTGCAAATTCTTTCAAAGTTTTTAGAAGTAAAAGAAGTAAAATGATCTTCTAATACTTTTATAGCAAGCTCTTGAGTTTCTGTTTTTTTCTTTTGATCTAGTTGAAGAAGAAGACATTCTTTCAGATCTCTTGCTCCCACTCCCGTAGGCTCTAGAGACTGAATACACCTTAATTGCTCTAGCAATTCTGTTTCGCCTATATTCTGATTGTATTCGAATAGGATATCGTCACTTATTTCAAAAAGGCTTCGGCTAAGAAGTCCGTTTTCATCTAAGCATCCGATTATAAACAAACATATTTTTTCTTGTTCTGTAGATAAACTTTCTAAGAAAAGCTGACTGCTTAAATAATCTTGCAATCCGATTTCTCTTTCCTTAACTACAGTTGTGTTTACCTCTTTATTATTAGAGTTGTTGTTTTTATAATATACCTCTTCTTCTGTAGATTCTTCCGCTTCTTCTAAAGCAGGGTTTTCTTCTAGTTCGGATTCTATTCTTTTAGATAAAGAGGATAATGGAATTTGCAGTAGATTCAAAAATTGAATCTGCCTAGGGGAAAGCTGGAGTTTTTGCTCTTGTTTTAGCCTTTGTTTTTGCATGCATTAAAAGTCAGCATTTTGAGGAAACCTAGGGAATGGAATAACATCTCTTACATTCTTCATCCCGGTAACAAACATAATTAAGCGTTCGAAACCAAGTCCGAAACCACTATGTGGACAACTTCCAAACTCTCGAGTTTCTAAATACCACCATAGTTCCTCTTGGTCTACATCCATTTCTTCCATTCTAGCTTTTAGAATATCTAGGTTTTCTTCTCTTTGAGACCCACCTACTATTTCTCCAATTCCAGGAAATAATATATCCATTGCACGAACGGTTTCGCCATCTTCATTCATCTTCATGTAGAAAGCTTTTATTCCTTTAGGATAGTCGGTTAAAATAACGGGCTTTTTAAATTTCTTCTCTACTAAAAAGCGTTCGTGCTCCGATTGTAAGTCGGCTCCGAATCCTTCAATTAAATATTGAAACTTTTTCTTTTTGTTAGGTTTTGAATTCTTTAAAATATCTATTGCTTCTCTGTATGTGAGGCGCTCAAAGTCGTTCTCAACCACGAAATTTAGGCGCTCTATTAGAGCCATCTCGGAACGTTGGTCTTGTGGAAGATTTTTTTCTTCTTCGCTTAATCGCTTGTCTAAAAAGGCCAAATCATCCTTGCAGTTATCAAGCGCATATTTAATGCAGTATTTTAGAAAATCTTCAGCTAAGTCCATATTATCTTCCAAAGTGTTGAAAGCTACCTCTGGCTCTATCATCCAAAATTCGGACAAATGTCTCGATGTATTTGAGTTTTCGGCCCTAAATGTAGGTCCGAAAGTATATACTTCACCAAGAGCCAAGGCCCCCAATTCTGCTTCTAGTTGACCTGAAACGGTAAGGTTTGTTTTTTTACCAAAAAAGTCTTGACTCATATCAGTCGTTCCGTCTTCTTTTTTAGGTAAAGAGTCTAAGTCAAGATTTGTTACTTGAAACATTTCTCCAGCACCTTCTGCATCTGCTCCAGTAACGATTGGAGTATTCATATAAACGAATCCTCTTTCGTTAAAAAAGTTATGTATAGCAAAAGACAATGCGTGCCTTACTCTAAAAACAGCACTAAATGTATTGGTGCGAAATCTTAGGTGAGCCTTTTCTCTTAAAAATTCTAAGCTATGTCTTTTAGGTTGTAAAGGGAAAGTATCTGCATTTGCTAAACCAAGAACAGTTATTGCGTCTGCATTTATTTCTACTTTTTGGCCCCCGCCTTGAGATTCTATTAATTTTCCGTTCACAGAAATACAAGCTCCTGTGGTGATGTCTTTCAAAATATCTTCATCAAAGCTAGATGTTTCTGCAACAATTTGAATATTGTTAATTGTTGAGCCATCATTTAATGCAATAAAAGCTACGTTTTTACTCCCTCTTTTCGTTCTTACCCAACCTTTTACGCAAACGGTTTTACTGACAAAATCTTCGCCAAGAAGATTAGATATTTTGGTTCTTTTCATTCTATAAATATATAATTACTAAGCAAAGATATTAAAAGAATGGTCAATTGCTTCAATTATATTGGAAACAATGTTGAATTAAAATTGTTTCCAAAGTTTATTCTAATTAAATTTGCGCTTCGAATATGGAGCTAAAAGAAAAGATAATTTCCCAATCGTTACTGCTTTTTATTAAAAGCGGGGTTCGTTCGGTTAATATGGATGAGGTATCTTCCAATCTAGGGATTTCTAAGAAAACTCTTTATTTGCACGTAAATAATAAAGCCGATTTAGTATTTCAAGTATTTGGTTTTCAATGTGAAGTATTGAAAGAATCTTTTTCGGTTATATGCCAAGAAGAAAAAAACGCTATTGATGAATTATATGAAATGGATGAAAAAATTTCTTTTCTTTTTCATTCTATGAATCCTGCTTTAATCAGCGAATTGAAAAAATATTATAACGAAAGTTGGGAGCTTGTCGAAAACCTTAAGCAGAATTTTTTGTTTGATTTAATACATTCTAATATTGAAAAAGGTATAAAACAAAAGCTTTATAGAGACGATTTGAATGCTGCTTTGATATCAAAACTATTTATTAATAGATCTGAGTATTTATTAGACGGCCACTTTATAAAAAATCAGACCTATGATTTAAGAGAGACTTTAAAAGATCATAGAATTTATCATGTAAGAGGAATTGCCTCTTCAGTTGGATTAAAATACTTAGAAGAAAAATTAGAAATATGGTAAGAATAATTATTTTATTGTTTTTTGCTTTACCACTTTTTGCTCAGCAACAATTGTCTGTAGAGCAAGCTGTAGAATTAGGGCTAGAAAACAACAATGCAGTTAAAAATGCAAAATTAGATGTCAAATTTGCAAAGAAGCAAGTTTTAGAAACTATTGCTATTGGTCTTCCTAAAGTTAATGGGGAAGTAAATTGGCAAAACTTTTTAGAACTCCCGACTACGCTTGTACCAAGTGGAATGTTTGGGCCGAGTTCAGGTACTGATGAGTTTACAGAACTTCAATTCGGAACCAGTCAAAACGTAACATCTACTTTATCGGCTTCTCAATTAATTTTTGATGGATCTTATATCGTTGGCCTTAGAGCTTCTTCTATTTTCAAGCAACTATCTTTAAAATCTTTAGAGCTTACCAAACATCAAGTTCAGGATAGTGTTGCCGCTATGTATTATAATGTTTTAGTAGCTCAAGATAGAAACGAATTTTTAAAGTTAATTTATGAAATTCATGTGGATATCTTAGACGAAATAAGCGCTAGATATGAGCAAGGAATGGTCGAAGACATTGATGTGGACAGAATGGCAATAACGCTTTCAAATATGAAAACTCAATCGGAGAGCATGAATAGAATTACAAAAATGTCCCATTCTATGTTAAAGCTTTTAATAGGCCTCCCTTTAGACGAGAAGCTGATATTGAGCGATAGCTTATCGGGACTTTTAGATGCTAGCAAAAACATCTTAATTCAGGAGCCAACAATCGAAAACAGAATAGAATATCAACTAGCCCAAACCCAAGTTAAGGTTAATAATCTAGACGTTAGAAGATACCAATCGGCATATTTGCCAAGCATTGTAGCTTTCGGATCTTACAGTAAGAACGCTATGCGTAACGAGTTTAATTTTACTGAAGACGGAAAATGGTATCCTTCTAAATTAATAGGAGTGAAAGCAACCATGAATATCTTTGATGGTTTTTCAACCAGAACAAGAGTTCAGAAAGCTAAAATAAGACTAGAGCAATCTAGAAACGATTTCGAACTAGTTACACAATCTCTTAAACTAGAGCACTTATCTGCCCAATCTACTTATTTAACGGCGGTGAGCACCCATTCTATTCGTCAAAATAACTTAGAGTTAAGTAAAAAAATATATAGTAAAACAATGGTCAAATACAGAGAAGGTTTGGTCAGTAGCATGGAGCTTTCTCAAGCAGGCGCAGACTATATGAATGCATTTTCTCAAAACTCACAAGCTATATATAGCTTACTAAAAGCAAAAACAAATTATCAACGAACTATAGGAAATTAAGATGAATTTATTAAAAATCAGTTTATTATCATTGGTTATAATTTTAACCGGATGTAGCGAAAAAGTCAGTGAACTTGATGAAAAGAAAGCAGAACTTAAGACGTTAAAACAACAGTTTACCGAAGTGAAATCTCAAATTGCCAACTTGCAAGAAGAGCTTTCATCTTTAGATACTGTTACTGACGGAGGCGTTCCTGTTAGCGTCTTGACTCTAGAGCTTGGTTCTTTTTCTCATTTTGTTGAACAACCAGGAATTGTTTCTTCTAAAGAAAATGTTTTGGTAAGTGCCGAAATGCCTGGAGTAGTAAAACAAATACTAGTAAAAGAAGGCTCTTGGGTGACTAAAGGACAAGCAATTCTTCAGCTAGATGCAAGTGTTTTGTCAAGCCAAGTGGAAGATTTAAAAGCTACTGTCGAACTTTCAAAAACTACTTTTGATCGCCAAACGAATTTGTGGAATCAAGGGATAGGATCTGAAATTCAATTCCTTCAGTCCAAAAACCAATACGCTTCCATGCGCAATAAATTAGATGCAGCAGAAGCACAATTAGATAAGTTGGAAATTTCTGCTCCAATAAGCGGTAGGCTTGATGAGATTTATATTAATGCTGGCGAATATGCAAACCCAGGAATGCCTATTTTAAGATTAGTTAATTCTAAAAAACTTCAAATAGAGGCAGACGTTGCAGAAAGGTATGCCAACAAAATTAACCCTAACGATATTGTAAGTATCAAATTCAACTCCTTAGACATTGAGCAAGAAGCTCCTGTTACTTTTATTGGTCAGGTAATTAATCCTGAAAACAGAACGTTTAAATTGAAAATAGATTTGCAAAATGAATCCGGATTTATAAAACCTAATGCGGTTGCGTCTCTAAAGATTAAAGACTTTTACTCTGACAATGCAATTACACTACCATCAAAGGTGATTAAGAAAGACATGAGAGGAAATTTTGTTTTTGTTGTAAGCGGCATAAACGCACAGAAAAAATATATTGAAACAGGACTTTCATACAATAAGTTTACTCATGTTTTATCAGGTCTAGAAGTTGGCGATCAGATAATCATTAATGGATTTAATGAAGTGTCTAACGGAAGTACTATTGATATAAAGTAAAAACCAATTATGGCTAATCGTAGTTTTAAACTAACTAATTTGTCTTTGAAAAATAAGACAACCGTTTTTATCTTAACTTTCTTACTTACAATCTTTGGTCTGATTTCTTATCAGTCTATGCCAAAGTCTCTGTATCCGGATATAGTTATGCCTACTATTATGGTACAGACGGTATATCCAGGTAATTCTCCTGCTGATATTGAAAACCTTATTACTAGGCCAATCGAAAAGGAGTTAAAATCAATTAAAGGGATTAAGAAATTATCGTCTTCTTCACTGCAAGACAACTCTTCCATTATAGTTGAGTTTAACACTGATGTAGAGCTTAAAACAGCTCTTCAAGATGTGAAAGATGGGGTAGATAAAGCCAAAGGAGATTTACCTTCAGATCTTGAAATGGATCCTATGGTGATGGATATCGACTTTTCCGAATTCCCGATTCTTAATATTAATCTTTCAGGAGATTTTAGTTTAGACGAACTTAAAGTTTATGCTGAGTATTTGCAAGATGAAATAGAGACTTTTGGCGAAATATCTAAAGTGGAGATTACGGGATTATTAGACAAGGAAGTTCTTATTGAAGCAGACCTCCATTTAATGGAAAGCAGCAAAGTTAGTTTTAGAGACATTGAAGATGCGGTACGTTTCGAAAATATATCTATTGCAGCAGGAGATGTTTTAATTGGAGACTTAAGACGAACAGTTCGTACTAGTGCAGAATTTAAATCTGCAAAAGAGATAGGTAATATTATTGTAAAACACGAAAAAGGTAACATAGTATATCTTAAAGATATTGCAACGGTTACCAATGGATACGAGGATAGAGAAAGTTTTGCCAGACTTGATAATGACCCAGTAGTTTCTTTAAACGTGGTTAAAAAAACAGGTCAAAACTTATTGGTTGCTACCGACAAGATTATGGCTCTTTTAGCACAGTCAAAAGAATCTAAACAGATACCTAAAAATTTAAATATCTCCATAACAAATGATCAATCGGAACAAACTAGAGATCAATTAAGCAACCTTGAAAACAGCATTATTTTTGGTGTTATATTGGTAGTTCTTACCTTACTGTTTTTCTTAGGATTGCGAAATGCTTTATTTGTAGGACTAGCAATTCCTCTTTCGATGTTTATCAGTTTTGTGGTTTTCGGAGGAATGGGGACAACAATGAATATGGTTGTTCTTTTTGCATTAATACTAGCTTTAGGAATGCTTGTAGACAACGCTATTGTTGTAATTGAAAACATAGACAGGCTCTTTAATAAAGAAGGTTTGTCTAGAATGGAGGCAGCTAAAAAGGGGGTTGGTGAAATTGCAATACCTATTATATCATCTACGGCAACTACTTTAGCTGCGTTTTTCCCTCTTTTGTTTTGGGACGATTTAATGGGAGAGTTTATGGGCTACATACCTATGACTCTTATTATAGTTTTAGGCTCTTCATTGTTTGTAGCCTTGGTTATCAATCCTGTTTTTGCAGCTACCTTTATAAAAAAGGAAGAGAGATTAAAACCGCAGAAAAAGAAAATTCAGAAAACAGCTATTATTTTAGCAGCTGCTTCTATCCTCTTTTATTTAATAGGGTATAAGATTTTAGGTTCTTTAGCTTTGGCTTTCAGCTTATTGTCTTTAATAAACGGCTTTTATTTTACGCCTTGGTCTTATTGGTTTCAAGACGTGTTATTGGTTCGTTTAGAAAAAAGATACTCTTCGATTTTAGCTCGTTCTTTGAACGGAAGACAGCCATTAAAACTTTTATTAGGAACGTTCGGACTACTTATTTTCTCTATCGTCTTTTTTGTTTTAATGAAGCCAAACGTAGAGTTTTTCCCTGTAAACGAACCTAAGTATATAAATGTCTTCTTAGAGCTTCCTAACGGAACAGATGTTAACTATACCGATTCGGTTGCTAAAGTGGTAGAGAAAAAAATAACTACCATTTTAGAGCCTTACCAAATTGCGGTGTCTTCTGTTTTAACAAACGTTGGTTCTGGAACTGCCGATCCTAACGAGATGGGCGGAAACATGGGTAACACTCCAAACAAGGCCAGAATAACCATAAATTTTTTAGAGTATAGGTTTAGAGAAGGAGTCATAACAGGTGATGTTATGAAAGAACTTTCTTCTAGTCTTAGAGGGATGCCTGGAGTTGAGATTACGGTTGATAAAAATAGAGACGGACCTCCAATGGGAAGGCCTATTAACATGGAAATTTCTGGAGAAGACTTCGATCAACTTCTTTCTATTTCTGAAGATGTTCAGAAGATTATAGACGATGAAAAAATAGCTGGGATAGAAGGACTAAAGGTAGATTTAGAGCTTAACAAAGCCGAGCTATTAGTTAATATTGATAGAGATATGACTAGACGAATGGGCGTTTCTACTTCTCAGGTTGGGTCTACTATTCGTACTGCTTTGTTTGGTAAAGAACTGTCTAAGTTTAAGGATGGGGAAGACGAATACCCAATAGTGTTGAGGTTGGCCGATAAATATAGGTATAACGTTTCGTCTCTAATGAATCAGCGCATTACCTTTAGAAGTCAGTCTAGTGGAAAAGTAATGCAAATACCTGTTTCTGCTGTTGCCGACTATAGCTATAACAACACTTATGGCTCGGTAAATAGAAAAGACCTTAAAAGACAAGTGACCATCTACTCTAATGTAGTAGAAGGCTATAACGAGTCTATCATTAACGAACAAATAAAAAAGCTTTTAGACAATTATACTCTGCCAGCTGGTTACAACTTACAGTTTACCGGAAAGCAACAAGAGCAAGCGGAGTCTCAAGCATTTTTGTCTAAAGCATTGATGATTGCTATTGCTTTAATTACAATTATTTTAGTTTCTCAGTTCAACTCAGTATTCAAACCAGTTATTATTATAATGACGGTTCTCTTTAGTACTATTGGTGTCTTTTTAGGACTTGCAATATTTAATATGGACTTTGTAATTATCATGACGGGTATCGGAATTGTTTCTTTGGCCGGAATTGTCGTAAACAACGCCATTGTTCTTATAGATTATATAGATTTATTAAAGTCTAGAAAAAGAGAAGAATTAGGCCTAGATGAGAATGAGCCACTAAATAGCAAAGACGCTATTGATTGTATTAAAAAGGGTGGAGAAAAAAGATTACGCCCGGTTTTACTGACGGCAATAACTACTGTTTTAGGACTTTTACCTCTAGCTACTGGTATGAACATTAACTTCACGAAATTATTAACAGAGTTTAATCCAGAAATATTTTTTGGAGGTGATAACGCGCTATTTTGGGGGCCAATGGCCTGGACAGTAATCTTCGGACTAACTTTTGCTACATTCTTAACCTTAGTAATTGTTCCGGTGATGTATTTATTATCGGATAAGTTGAGAAATAAACTCAAGTTTTAGATTATAATTATTGCATTATTTAATGCTAGCAATTTGTTATATTTGTACTGCTATATCGAAACAAGCTCATAATGAGTAAAAACAACAATTTACTAAACCAAATAGATCTTCCAGAAGATCTAAAAAAATTAAAACAGTCTCAATTACCACAGGTTTGTGATGAATTAAGACAATTTATTGTAGAAATAGTTTCTCAAAAGGGAGGTCATTTCGGCGCCAGCCTAGGTGTTGTTGAGCTTACAGTTGCTCTTCATTACGTATACAATACCCCTTATGACCAACTAGTTTGGGACGTAGGTCATCAGGCTTATGGTCACAAAATACTTACTGGAAGAAAAGATGTTTTTCATACCAATAGAGTATATAAAGGTATAAGCGGATTTCCAAAAAGAAGTGAAAGCGAATACGATACGTTTGGCGTAGGTCATTCTTCCACCTCTATTTCTGGTGCCTTAGGAATGGCTGTAGCTTCCGAGTACAAAGGAGAAAAAGAAAAACAACATATCGCAATAATTGGAGATGGCGCTATGACTGCCGGATTAGCCTTTGAAGGCCTTAATCATGCAGGAATTGAAAACTCTAACATACTTGTCATTTTAAATGACAATTGTATGTCTATCGACCCTAACGTAGGGGCTTTAAAAGAATATTTGACTGACATTGCTACTTCTCATACCTATAACAAGGTAAAAGATGAGGTTTGGAATCTTTTAGGAAAAGTCAGTAAGTTTGGGCCAAACGCACAATCTATAGCTGCTAAAATTGAGCATGCTGTAAAGTCTGTGTTGTTAAAACAAAGTAATTATTTCGAGTCTTTAAATTTCAGATACTTCGGACCTGTAGACGGACATGATGTAGAACATTTAAGTCGTGTTTTAAATGACTTAAAAGACATTCCTGGCCCAAAAATTTTACATTGTATTACTAAGAAAGGAAAAGGCTATGAGCCAGCTGAAAAGGGAAGCCCAACTAAGTGGCATGCTCCAGGTTTGTTCGACAAATCAACGGGAGAAATCTTTAAAGCTGATACGGCTCCAAAGCCACCAAAATACCAAGATGTTTTTGGTAAAACAATTGTTGAGTTAGCCAAAAAGAACGAAAAAATAATGGGTATTACCCCAGCAATGCCAACGGGTTGTTCTCTAGGAATGATGATGCAAGAAATGCCAGAAAGAGCATTTGATGTAGGTATCGCTGAGCAGCATGCAGTTACTTTTTCAGCAGGTTTAGCAACACAAGGATTGGTTCCTTTTTGTAACATCTATTCCTCATTTATGCAAAGGGCTTACGATCAGGTAATTCATGATGTAGCTATACAAAACTTAAACGTTGTTTTCTGTTTAGATAGAGGTGGTTTAGTCGGCGCTGATGGGCCTACTCATCATGGAGTATACGATATGGCCTTTTTCCGATTTATTCCTAACATGATTGTTTCTTCTCCAATGGATGAGAAAGAATTAAGAAACTTAATGTATACGGCTCAATTGCCAAATAAAGGACCTTTCTCTATTCGTTATCCAAGAGGAAATGGACGTTTTATAGATTGGGAATCTCCTTTACAAGAAATTGAAATAGGTACCGGAAGAAAAATAAAAGAGGGTTCTGATGTAGCAATTCTTACTATAGGTCATGTAGGTAATTTTGCTGTGGATGCCGCTTTAGAATTACAAGAGCAAGGTTATAGCGTTGGTGTTTATGATATGCGTTTTGTTAAGCCATTAGATCATAAATTGTTAGATGAGGTTTTCCAAAAGCACGACAAAGTAATTACTGTAGAAGACGGATGTATTCAGGGTGGATTTGGTTCAGCAGTTTTAGAATATATGGTAGACCAAGAATATTCTGCAAAGGTAATTCGTATGGGTATTCCTGACTTGTATGTAGAGCATGGTACCCAAGCCGAACTCTGGAAAGAATGTAATTACGATAAAGACGCTATCAAAGAGACGGTTAAAAAAATGGTGACTCTTAAAAAAGTAGTTCAACCTCTTAACTATAAACTATAAAGCAATAAAAAAGCCCTTAGAAATTTCTAAGGGCTTTTTTATTATAGAGATAAATTCTCTTATTTGATTTCAAAGCTTTCCATAAACTTGGTGGTATAATCCCCTTTACGAAAATCTTCGTTTTTCATTAATTGTTGGTGAAAAGGAATGGTTGTATTCACTCCTTCAATAACAAATTCTTGTAGTGCTCTTTCCATCTTTGCAATTGCTTCTTCTCTTGTTTGAGCTACTGTAATCAGCTTAGCAATCATCGAGTCGTAGTTTGGAGGAATAACATAGTTGGTATACACATGTGTGTCTATACGTACCCCATGACCTCCTGGAGCGTGAAAATTAGATATTCTACCAGGGCAAGGACGGAAATTATTATGCGGGTCTTCTGCATTTATTCTACACTCTATAGCGTGCATTTTAGGGAAATAATTTTTCCCAGAAATAGGAATCCCATAAGCTACTTTAATTTGCTCGCAGATAAGATCATGATCTACTACCTCTTCGGTAATAGGATGTTCTACCTGTATACGCGTATTCATTTCCATGAAATAGAAATCGCGGTGTTTATCTACTAAAAATTCTACTGTACCAGCACCTTCGTATTTCACAGATTCGCCAGCTAAAATAGCAGCCTTACCCATTCTTTCTCTAAGGTCATCGGTCATAAACGGAGAAGGAGTTTCTTCCATCAGTTTCTGATGTCTTCTCTGAATTGAACAATCTCTTTCTGATAAATGACAGGCTTTTCCTGTAGAATCTCCAACAATCTGAATTTCGATATGTCTTGGGTTTTCAATAAACTTTTCCATATACATGGCGTCGTTTCCGAATGCAGCAGCAGATTCTTGCCTGGCAGAATCCCAAGCATCTTGTAGATCTGTTGCTTTCCAAACCAATCTCATTCCTCTACCACCACCACCAGCTGTTGCTTTTAACATAACAGGGTAGCCAATTTCTAGAGCAACTTTTTTACATTTCTCAAACGTTTCTATAATTCCTTCAGATCCCGGAATAGTAGGAACGCCTGCTCTTTTCATGGTTTCTTTAGCAGAAGCTTTATCTCCCATAGAATCAATCATCTCTGGAGAAGCACCTATAAACTTAATACCGTTTTCTTGGCAAATTTTAGAGAAGTTAGCGTTTTCAGATAGAAAACCATAACCCGGATGAATTGCATCCGCATTAGTTATTTCTGCTGCTGCTATTATATTGGAAATTTTTAGATAGGAGTCCGCACTTGCTCCTGGACCTACACATACGGCCTCATCAGCAAATCGTACGTGAAGACTATCTTTATCAGCTGTAGAATAAACGGCAACTGTTTTAATATTCATTTCTTTACATGTACGAATAATACGCAATGCAATTTCACCTCTGTTGGCGATTAGTATTTTTTTAAACATAAAGCTATGTTTTAAGAAGGGTCAACTAAAAATAATGGTTGATCGTATTCTACTGGAGAAGAATCTTCCACTAAAACTTTAACAATTTTCCCGGAAATTTCTGACTCTATTTCGTTAAATAATTTCATTGCTTCAATTACGCAAGTAACATCACCAGGGTTTATTGTGTCTCCTACATTTACAAAAGTGTCTTTGTCAGGAGATGGCTTTCTGTAGAAAGTACCTATCATTGGAGATTTGATTATGATCAAGTGATCTTCATTATCCTCTTCAGAGTTGTCAGAGCCTGCATCCGTAGCTGCTTGAGCAGCTGGCTGCATCACTTCAGATATCATTGGAGCCATTCCCATTCCTTGTTGTAACGGAATTTGTTGAATAATTTGTTGAGGCTCTTCAATTAATTTTCCTCTTTTGATAGCAGGAGATTTTATAGAAATTTTAATATTATCAATTTCTAAATCTACTTCTGTAGCTCCAGATTTAGCTACAAACTTGATTAATTCTTGAATTTCTTTTAAATCCATTGTTTTTGATTTTTTTAATTTAGTCAAATTTAAAAATTTATTTGGAGTCGTAAGCCCATTTTAAATAAATAGAACCCCAGGTGAAGCCTCCGCCAAATGCAGCTAATATAATATTATCTCCTTTGTTTAGTTGGCTTTCCCATTCCCATAAACACAATGGAATTGTTCCATTTGTGGTGTTACCATATTTAGAAATATTAAGCATTACCTTATCTGTACCAACTCCCATTCTGTTAGCTGTTGCATCAATAATTCTTTTATTAGCTTGATGAGGAACTAGCCAAGCAATATCGTCACCAGTAAGGTTATTTTTTTTCATTATTTCTTCAGAAACATCGGCCATTCCTTTTACTGCAAACTTAAAAACAGTTTGTCCTTCCTGATGTATATAATGTTGTTTTGCGTCAATAGTAGCATAAGACGCAGGGTTTACCGAACCGCCGCCTTCCATTTTTAAATAATGTCTTCCTTCGCCATTACTTTTCAAAATAGAATCTTGGACCCCAAATCCTTCTGTGTCTGGTTCCAAAAGAACCGCTCCAGCACCATCGCCAAATATGATACAGGTTTGTCTGTCTTCATAATCAACTATTGAAGACATTTTGTCTGCTCCAACTACTACAATTTTCTTGTAAGTTCCTGTTTCTATATATTTAGAAGCAGTAGCTACTGAGAATAAAAATCCAGAGCAAGCAGCCATTAAATCATATCCAAAGGCATTTTTTGCTCCAATTTTATCGGCAATAATGCAAGCCGTAGAAGGAAACAACATGTCTGGTGTTGCAGTAGCACAAATAATTAAATCAATTTCTTCAGCACCGATGCCTCTTTTTTCAAGCAATAAATTAATAGCATTTACTGCAAGATCAGACGAACCTAAGCCTTCCCCTTTTAAAATTCTTCTTTCCTTTATTCCGGTTCTGCTAGTTATCCACTCATCATTAGTGTCTACCATTTTTTCTAACTCTTCATTAGTTAGAACGTAGTCTGGCACCCATCCGCTGACAGCTGTAATTGCTGCTGTAGTTTTAGTCATTATTAAATTTATTTAATATTTTGTTTGTTAGATCTGCCTCTACCACATCAGCAGTTAAAACAATCATATTTTTTATAGCTATTTCGTTGGATATACCATGACCAATTACAACCGTTTTATTAAGTCCTAATATTGGTGTTCCTCCGTAATTTTCATAATTAAAACGATTAAAATACTCGTCGTTTATTTTTCTTTTCTTCATCAGTTCGTAAACCGCTTCTGCTTGTTTTAAAACAACATTTCCGGTAAATCCGTCACACACTATTACATCGCTATGCTCACTAAAAATATCTCTACTTTCAATGTTTCCAACAAAATCAAAATCTGCGCTGTCTTTCATTAATTCGTGAGCAGCAATAGTTAACATATTTCCTTTGGTCTCTTCTTCTCCAATATTAAGGAGTCCTACCTTGGGGCTTTTAATTCCGCAAACGTGTTCTGCAAATAGAGAGCCTAAAATTCCGAATTGATATAATACGTCGGGCTTACAGTCTGCATTAGCACCTACGTCTAAAATTACGTTTACACCTCCATCTTCTTTAGGAAGAATAGAAGAAATGCAAGGGCGAAGTACGCCAGCAATTGGCTTTACTGACATATAGCCACCAACAAACATAGCTCCAGTATTACCTGCGCTAGCAAATCCGTCGATTTTATTATTTTTTAAAAGTTGGAAACCTACACTTATGCTCGATTGAGGCTTTTTAACAAGTGCTTTGGTTGGGTGGTCGCCCATTTCGATGACCTCAGTAGCGTGAACGATTTCGAATGAACTAGAATCAAAACCCTTTAGTTTCAATTCGTTGATAATTTTAGTTTCATCTCCAATCAATACAAGCTGTACGTTTTGGCTTAAATCTTTAGCCGCAAGTATGCTTCCTTCGATCGTTTTGTTGGGGGCAAAGTCGCCTCCCATTATGTCGATTCCTATTCGGATTTTGTCCATTTAAAACAAATGTAGATTTAGTTCTATTATATAGAGCCTAAATCTACAAATAAAAAAATTAAATATTTGGATGAGGGTATTAAACTGCTACTTCCTGAGAAATAGCTTCTTTGCCTCTATAAAATCCACATTCTCCACAAACTCTGTGTTGTTGAGTTGGAGCACTACAATTTGGGCAATTAGTAACATTTGCTGCAGTTGCTTTGTAGTGTGTTCTTCTTTTATCTCTTCTTGTTTTCGAGATTTTTCGTTTAGGATGTGCCATAGTTTCTAATTATTTTTTGGTCTTTATTTTTTTTAAATCAGCCCACCTAGGGTCGATTTCATTTTCTTCTTCTTCGACTTCAGAGCCATAATAGCCCATTTCATCTATTTTTTTTATCATCTCCTGATTGCAATCTTCAATATTCGAATGGGCTCTTTTTGTCGGCAAAGACAATAAAACAAATTCGTGAAAATAATCGTCTAACGAAATGGTATGATCGTTAGGGGATAAAATCAAAAGTTCTTCATTGTCGCTTTCTTCAATAATATCGGAAAAGCGAACAATTAAGTCAAAGTTGTGATTAATCTTTTGAATAAATTGATCGGTACATCTATCGCAAATTAAGGTCATTTGACCTTCTAGTTCAAAATTAAGAACTAGCATATTTGCTTTTTTGTCTAGATGAACGGCTATGGATACATCCACATTGTTCAATTTATCTAAGTCATAATCTTCAAAGAACGAATCCTCTATTTTAAAATCAAAACGATGAGAGCCAAGCTTCAAACCTGAAAAAGGAATCTCAAATTGTTTCTTTTCGGTCATTGTTTCAATTGTTTAAAAAAAGGACTGCAAATGTAATAATAATTCGTTAATAAGAATGCTTAGAAGTCAGAATTCGGCCTGCTTCTGTTATGGATCTTCAAAACATTGGTATTTAACTCCTTAAATTCTTGTCTTTTTTTGGCAATATCACAAGCCAAATATATAGCTTCTCTAAACGAGGACTCATCTGCTATATTTTTACCTGCTATATCATATGCTGTTCCGTGATCTGGTGAAGTACGAATAAATGACAAGCCGGCACTATAATTAACACCCTGACCAAAAGAAATAGTTTTAAAAGGAATCAATCCTTGATCGTGATACATTGCTAAAACTCCATCGAATTTTTTCATTAAAGAAGAACCGAAAAAACTGTCTGCAGCATAGGGTCCGAAAGCCAAAATGTTATTTTCTTTTGCTTTTTCAATAGTCGGAACAATCACTTTTTCCTCTTCCTCGCCCAAAACACCACTGTCTCCGGCATGAGGGTTCAATCCTAAAACGGCTATTTTAGGTTTACGTATCCCGAAATCTTGAATTAAACTTTTTTGAAACAATTCTAATTTCTGAAGAATCGACTTTTCATTTACATTTTCAGCAACTTTTCCTAGAGGGATATGGCTGGTTACCACTCCAACTTTTAAACTGTCAGTTGTCATTAGCATCAAAACATCTTCCTTCTTTTTATCGGCCAAATATTCGGTGTGGCCAGGAAAAGAGAATGTGTCAGATTGAATATTTTTTTTGTTAATAGGAGCAGTTACTAGAGCGTCGATGGCATTCTTTACTAATTCTGCAGTCGCTTTTTCTAAGGATTTGAAAGCGTATTTACCACCATCCTTGTTATTTTCTCCTAAAGCAAGTTTTACATTTTCATTCCAACATTCGAGAACGTTTATTTTTTTTGTTTTAGCCTGATCCACATTCTTAATAGAATGAAAAGACATATTGTCTAACGAAAGGGCTTTTTTGTAATCGTTAATTAGTTTGGTAGAGCCGAATATAATAGGGGTACATATATCCAACATTCTATTGTCTTTGAATGTTTTTAAGACTACTTCTAATCCAATTCCGTTAATATCTCCTATTGAGATTCCTATTTTAAGATTTTTTCGCAAAACTTATTTTGATTTATTTTTAAGAAAGTCAAATAATATACGTACTCCAACCCCTGTTCCTCCAACGCCTCTGTAGTTAAATGGAGCCATGCAAAAAGCAGGGCCAGCAATATCTAGGTGAGTGTATGGATAATCGGTAAAGTGCTCTAAAAACTTACCTGCCGTTATAGCCCCTCCTTCAGGTCCACCTAGGTTTTTTAAATCGGCAATTGTAGATTTTAAATCGGCACTATATTCGTTCCAAAAAGGAAACTCAGCAATTCTTTCATACACTTCATCTCCACTTTGTTTTAGAGCTTCCATGGTAGTTTCGTCATTACCCATAGCAACAATACCTTGCTTGCCAATTGCTCTAGCAGCTGCCCCAGTTAGGGTAGCCAAATCGATAACCAATTCTGGTTTATATTTTTTAGCATAGCTAAGGGCATCGGCAAGAATAAGTCTTCCTTCTGCATCGGTATTTAATACCTCTACGGTTGTTCCGTCGAACATCGTAATTACGTCTCCAGGAGCGTATGCATTTCCTGATGGACGGTTATCTGTAGCAGGAATTAATGCCACTACGTGTACGTCTAGTTTTGCTTTTGCAATAGCATACATAGCACCTACAACTGCTGCAGAACCACCCATGTCACATTTCATAATGTCCATAGAGTTCGCTGTTGGCTTTAGACTTAAACCTCCAGTATCGTAAACAATTCCTTTTCCAACTAAAACAATTGGTTTTGTGTTTGTAGCCTTTTTAGGCTTCCATTCCATAATAGTAAAAGTAGGAGGGTCGATACTTCCTTTATTTACTGCTAATAGTCCGCCCATTTTAAGTGTTTCAATTTTTTTCTTGTGAAGTACTTCTACTTTTAAACCAACTTCTTTAGAAAGCACTTCCATGTCCTTACTATATTGTAAAGCAGTAAGGTAAGATAGTGGTTCGTTTACTAAATCTCTAGCAATTAAAGTTCCTTCCACCATAGCCTGAAGATCTTTTACTTTGTCTTCATTATCACTAATCAAATTGACTTTTTTAAGGCTGTTGCTTTTGTCTTCAGAGAAGTATTTTAAAAACTGGTAATTGCTTAAGGCTAATCCTTCTGCAAAGTAAAAACCTAGAGAGCCTGTTTTACACAAATCTAGAATGTCAACCGCTTCTATTTTTAAGGAAACGATGGAAGAGTGTAAGGCGTTTGCTCTAAGTCTTACTTTTTCTTTGTCTTGCTCTAAAAGCTCTACAAAAACATACTGATCAAAACGATTGATACAGATGCTTTTTATTTCTTTTTTCACCTCTTTTTCGATGTAGCTTTTTTCTTCTTTAGAAAAAGAAAAAGCATCGAGTTCTTTGGTATTATTAATTGCTAAAACAACCGAATTATTTTTGTTTAATTGAGCGCTGTAGAAAATTGTAGAGTCCATAATTATTGTCGTATTTTTGTACCTGCAAATTTAAGCTATTTTTAGATGAATACGGACACATTATTACAGAGGGCATCGCAATTCGAATTTTTGAGTGCCGAAGAAGGGCAATTTCTTTTTGAAAACGCTTCTACAGCAGAGTTAATGCATGTTGCTAATGAGCTAAGAAAGATACAGAAACCAGACGGTTTAGTGACTTGGCAAATCGACAGAAATGTAAACACTACTAACGCCTGTATTGCTAACTGCAAATTTTGTAATTTCTTCCGTCCTCCTGGCCACGAAGAAGTGTATGTAACTACGATTGACCAGTACAAACCTAAAATTGAAGAGACTATTAAATATGGTGGCGATCAGTTGCTATTACAAGGTGGTCATCACCCTAAATTAGGACTCGAATTTTACACCAATCTATTTAAAGAATTAAAATCTTTATACCCACAAATTAGATTGCACGCACTAGGGCCTCCAGAAGTAGCTCACATTTGCAAATTAGAAAACAAATCTCACCTAGAAGTATTAGCTGCCCTTAAAGAAGCTGGAATGGATAGCCTTCCGGGAGCAGGAGCAGAAATTCTTAACGATAGAGTAAGAAGACTTATTTCTAGAGGAAAATGTACCGGTCAGGAATGGCTAGACGTTATGCGTGCTTGCCATCAGCTTGACATTACTACTTCTGCTACCATGATGTTCGGCCATATAGAAACCTTAGAAGAAAGGTTTGAGCACCTAGTTTGGATAAGAGAAGTACAAGCCGAAAAACCAAAAGAATCAGAAGGGTTTTTAGCATTCATACCTTGGCCATTTATGGACGATGGTACTTTGCTAAACCGAATAAGAGGAATAAAAAACAATGTGACTAGCGACGAGTACATTCGTATGATTGCTATAAGCAGAATTATGTTGCCAAACGTTAAAAACATTCAGGCATCGTGGCTAACAGTCGGTAAGGAAACGGCTCAATTATGCCTACATGCTGGTGCCAACGACTTTGGTTCTATCATGATTGAAGAGAATGTGGTTTCTGCTGCTGGAGCTCCACATAGGTTTACTTACAAAACCATTCAGGAAGCTATAACAGAAGCAGGTTTTGACCCTCAACTAAGAAGGCAAGACTATACTTTTAGAGACGTACCTCAAGATATTGAAGAACAAGTAATAGACTACTAATGTTTACAGGAATAATCGAACAAATGGGGGAAGTGGTTGCTTTGGTTAAAGAGCAAGACAATTTACACATTAGCGTAAAAGCGGACTTTACTCACGAGCTTAAAATTGACCAAAGCGTTGCCCATAACGGAATCTGCCTGACTGTTGTCGCGATAGACAAAGACGTTTATACGGTTACGGCAATTAAAGAAACTTTGGATAAAACCAATTTAGCAAAACTAGAAAAAGGACATAAAGTCAATCTGGAAAGATGTATGAAATTGGGCGACCGCCTAGACGGACACATCGTGCAAGGCCATGTCGATCAAACCGCAGTTTGCTCTAAAATCGGACAAGAAAACGGCTGGCATACCTATACTTTTGAGCACCTATCGTCCGATCATTTTACGGTCGAAAAAGGTTCTGTTTGCGTTAATGGGGTAAGCCTAACGGTGGTTAATTCTCAAGACAATAGTTTCTCTGTTGCTATAATCCCTTACACTTATGAGCACACCAATTTCCATTCTTTTAAAGAGGGCGATTTGGTAAATATAGAGTTCGACATTATTGGAAAGTACATTACAAAAATGAACCGATGAAAAAAGCCTTCCGAATTATTACCTTCTTAGAGGGTGTATCAAACATCTTACTTATTATAATAGCTGTTCCTTTAAAATATATTTTCGGAATAGAAGCCTTAGTTAAACTTGTAGGAATGCCTCA
>Ga0233426_10000925_pt1 | contig 28840 bp, 26 predicted proteins | sample SI_118_April2016_6_FD_179875 | JGI IMG/M metagenome (GOLD analysis project Ga0233426, IMG submission 179875) | Seawater microbial communities from Saanich Inlet, British Columbia, Canada - SI_118_April2016_10_MG | ecosystem: Environmental > Aquatic > Marine > Inlet | place: Canada: British... | reverse complement strand
CTAATTTATAGGGAGAAAATGCACTTCAATAAGCGTTAAGAGATTATAACGGTCAAATATATTGGTTTTCCGAAAATGTATGGTCTTTCACTAAAAAAAAGTAAATTTTCCAAATGGTTAATATCGTCTTTGGTTATAGCGATGAGGAAATGTTCTCAAGTTATCTTGGAGATAAACTAGAAACTTCTACTCAATATAGACAGATTTACACATCTTCTGACATAGTGACAAAATAAAAACTAGAAATAAATTTAAAAACTCTGTATTCAGTAGTTTAAACTTTATAAAGATTCCTACGCTAGCAATTGAATTTACTCGTAATGGAAAGATTAAAGGGAACTGGAATAATTATTGATTTTATCTTAATTTCATGTTTACTTGCATACAAATTAAAAGGTGTATATTTGCCGCTTCAAAAATCAAATTGAGGCAGAAAATATATTTCGAATGGAATCTATCAAAAATAAGTTTTTTTTAAGTTTTGTTATAGCGATTGTGGTTTTCACATTTAACACCAACGATAGCTATTCCAAAATTTCTTTTAATGAGAATAAAATTTTCAATTTAAAAGGAGTTTGTGTTTCAAATGATTTCAAAGGTCCTTACAACAAAAATGGCTTTTATCACTTTAAAGAAGCATTGGCATTTAAAGAATCAGGAGGCAAATACCAGGTAGTAAATACTTTTGGCTATTTAGGTAAATATCAATTTGCCAAGGGAACCTTAGCTCGTTTTGAAATTACAGACACCAAAGCATTTCTTACAAATCCGAAACTTCAAGAAAAAGCATTTATTGCTTACTGTAAGGTTAATAAATGGATTCTTAGAAAGGATATACAACGTTCTGTCGGTAAAAAAATTAATGGAATTGTAATTACTGAATCTGGAATACTAGCAGCTGCGCATTTGGCTGGAGCCGGAAACGTCAAGAAATTTTTACGTTCAAACGGAGCTTTTCATTTTGAAGATGGATTTGGTACTAGTATCGAAAAGTATATGTACAAGTTTAGAGGTTACGACACTTCGAATATTGAGAAAAACAGACTTCCGTCTTTGGGGTAGTTCCTGTTATCTTTGAATGATAAAGATTGCCGGTCTTTTGTGTAGATCTGGTTTTACTCTAGACCATTCTTTTATAGAATACGTTTTGATATACTCAGAATTCAAGGTGATATCTGCAGCTATGCAAACTCTTGTTTCAGGGTGTAATGCCGACTTTAAGTCGTCAAACATTTTTTCATTTCTATAAGGTGTTTCGATAAATATTTGAGATTGTCCTCTATCTTTAGAGATTTTCTCTAACAATTTCAACTCACGTTTTCTATTTCCCTTATCAATGGGCAAATACCCATTGAAGGCGAAGTTCTGACCGTTCATACCTGAACTCATCATAGCCATTAAAATAGAAGAAGGTCCAACCAACGGAACAACCTGTACTCCCTGTTGATGTGCTAATTTCACAACATCTGCACCTGGATCTGCAATTGCTGGTACGCCTGCTTCTGACAACAATCCAACAGATACTCCCTCCTTACAAATATCTAAATATTGCTGTACTTCTAAAGAACTTGCGTATTTGTCAACTAACATAATTTTAAGATCAGGTTGTGATTTTTTAGGTGTTAATTTCTTGATAAACCTACGTGCTGATTTTTCATTTTCAACAATAAAGGAATCCAATTCTTCAACTACCTTTTTCACAGAAATTGGCATCACCTCTAAAGGCTCATTTTCTCCTAACGTGGTAGGTATTAAATACAACTTCCCTATTCCCATATTCTTGTAAATTAATTCGTCAGTTTTTCTGCGATCACAGTACAACTCTCATCTAATAATTGATACACATGCTCAAAACCACCATCCCCTCCATAGTAAGGATCAGGCACTTCCATACCTGAATCGTGTTGTAGCTCTTCTAAAATCATTTTTACTTTTGATTTTTGTACTTCATTGACCGCAAGTTTCAAAACATCGCTGTAATTCGACGCATCCATCACATAAATATAATCAAACTGATCAAAATCAGCTGAAGAAAAAGCACGCGCTCTTTGGTCGGTAATATCTAATAGATGATTTTTGGCTACTTCAATAGATCTTGGGTCTGGCAGGTTTCCAACATGATACGCACCGGTACCAGCAGAATCGACAAAAATTTGATTTGAATCTATTTTAGACTTAAGAAGACCTTCAGCCAAAGGAGATCTACAAATATTCCCCAAACACACCATCAAAACTTTAAGCATTCGTTAGAAAGTTAATTTGTTTGTCAAATCCTCCACGTATTTTTTAAACTGCTTATCTGTTTCCGTAAGATTGTCAACAGTTTTACAAGCATGTAATACAGTGGCATGGTCTCTTTTTCCTATTTGCGAACCGATACTAGCTAAAGAAGATTTGGTCATTCGTTTTGCAAAATACATTGCCAATTGCCTTGCTTGTACAATATGACGTTTTCTTGTCTTAGACTGTAAAGTAGCGACATCCATATCAAAGTATTTAGAAACTACCTTCTGTATATAATCAATAGAAACCTCACGTTTTGTGTTTTTTACAAATTTATCTACAATTTGTTTTACTAAACTCATGGTGAATTCCTTCTTGTTAAAAGAAGCTTGAGCAATCATTGAAATCAACACTCCCTCCAATTCTCTGACATTAGATTTAATACTCTTCGCAACATATTCAACAATTTCATTTGGCATTTCTACTCCATCTCTAAATAATTTATTCTGAAGTATCGACATCCTTGTCTCAAAATCGGGTGTTTGCAATTCTGCAGACAACCCCCATTTAAAGCGCGATAGCAATCGTTGTTCAATATCTTGCATGTCAACCGGAGCTTTATCGGAAGTTAAAATTACCTGTTTTCCATTTTGATGTAAATGATTAAAAATATGAAAAAAGACATCTTGAGTTCCTTTTTTTCCAGATAAAAACTGAACATCGTCAATGATTAAGACATCAATCATTTGATAGAAATGGATGAAATCATTTCTCGTATTACCTTTTACGGAATCTATATATTGTTGTGTGAATTTCTCTGAAGAAATATACAAAACTGTTTTATCCGCGTATTTATCTTTTATCTGAACACCAATAGCATGGGCTAGATGTGTTTTCCCTAAACCAACTCCACCATAGATTAGCAAAGGATTAAAAGAAGTTCCTCCTGGCTTATTCGCAACAGCCATCCCTGCTGACCTTGCTAAACGATTTGAATCGCCCTCAATAAACGTTTGAAAATCATAATTTGGATTCAGCTGAGACTCAATTTTCACTTTTTGCAAACCAGGTATTACAAACGGATTTCTTAACTCTCGCTTATCTATTTCTAATGGAATAGCAACTTTTTGAGCCTTTAAAGGAACTCTGTTAGAACTTGGAATTTTCACTATTTGCGGACTATTGCTACTGTAAGCGTTTTCCATTTTTACTTCATAAACCAATTTTGCATCCTTGCCCAATTCTCTTCTTAAGGCAACTCTAAGCAGTTTTATATAATGCTCTTCTAACCACTCATAAAAAAATTTACTTGGAACCTGAACTGTTAAAACTTCACCAGAAACACGAATAGGCTTTATCGGTTCAAACCAAGTCTTATATGCCTGCGGCTTGATATTATCCTCAATAAAAGACAAGCATTCCTTCCAAACCGTAGTGGCTATTTTAGTCATTGTTTTAATAGCGTAAAATTTCAGTTAATTAATCTCTAATTTGCCCCTTTACCTTCCCTCAAATTAGCTTTACAAAAGTGTGAATAATTTTCAGGATAAAAAAACAAAATCACCATAGGTTCTTATTTATTTTTTACGTAAACTACGGGTAAAATTTTTAAGATGATAGAAAATAACACAACCTTTAAAATACGATATAGTGAAACAGATCAAATGGGCTATGCTCATCATGGAAACTATGCTCAGTACTTTGAAATTGGAAGATTAGAATTGCTTCATGAGCTAGGAATTTCCTACAAAAAAATGGAAGACGAAGGATTGATTCTTCCTGTATACAGCATTAATACTAGGTTTATCCAACCTGCTAAATTTGATGATACGGTTAGACTAAGAACACTCCTAAAGGAAATACCAGGAGCACGCATTACTTTTGAATATGAGATTTATAATACCGAAAACAAAAAAATAAGTACCGGAGAAACTGTTTTGGTTTTTGTAGACACAAAAAAAAACAGACCCATAAAAATCCCGAAGGACTTGCTTTTAAAAATCATGGAAAAGTTTTAATTAATATTTAATCTTAATAAAAAATCAGAGTATTTTTGCCACTAAAAAATGCAACGTTTCAAACGCGTTTTTAACCTGAGCAAACTCTGATTTTTTTATGCTTAAAATCAGTTTGCAGCTAACTGTCAATTCTTGAGAAAACACAGTCAATTTTTTTTGCTTTATCACCCGCATTACCTTGTTCATATGTTGGTACTGAAACGTAAGTTGTAATTTTTCTTCAATCGTTTTCTTTATAGTTTTTGAAGTTTCCAAAGTGAGTTGTGCAGAAGCTTTATACGATCTAATCAATCCACCAACACCTAATTTAACACCACCAAAATAACGTACTACCACCACCAAAACATCAGTTACATCCGCCGCTAAAATTTGTCCATATATCGGCTGACCAGCAGAATTACTAGGCTCTCCATCATCATTGACACGAATTCTAACAGGAGCTACACCAAGTTTATAGGCATAACACCAATGTCGTGCGGAATGATGTTTCTTTTTTATATCCAACAAAATATTCTTTACCTGTTCTTCGTCGGTCACAGGAAAAGCAAGACCAAAAAACTTGCTTCCTTTTTCTTTAAATAAGGTCTCCTCCGAATCTTCTTCTAAGGTTTTATACACATCTACCATCAATCAAAACCGTCTTTAAAAATTTTTAAATACTTTCAACACGGTTCCTCTTAAATCAGAAAAAACCCCTGAAGAAACTGGTAATACCGGAGCCTTGACACCCTTATTAAAATTACTTTCACCATAAAACACTCTTGCTTCATCCCAAACACCCTCTTTAATAAAGGAATTTAAAGTTTGAGTTCCGCCTTCTATAATAACGGATTGAATTTGATGTTTCATTAAAATAGCACACAATTGCTTTGCCAGATCATTTTCAAAATTTAATTGCTCATACACCAACAATTCATCCGAATTTGGTAACAAAACACTCGTACATACAATTGTTTTTATCGACCTATCAAATAGATTATTTTCTTTCGGTACACGTAAAGTTCTATCCAATACTATTCTCACAGGTGCTTCACCTCCCCAAGATCGAACATCTAGTTTGGGGTTATCAGCCAAGGCTGTATTTGTACCCACCAATATCGCATGTTCTTCAGATCTCCACTTATGCACCAATTGACGTGAAACAGCATTACTGATCCAAACAGGTCTGTTGGTATCTTTATAAGCTGGCGCCACAAAACCATCTCGTGTTTGGGCCCATTTTAAAATAACATAAGGTCTATTTTTATTCTGTACCGTAAAAAAACGTTTATGTTGCTCCCAACATTTTTCTTCTAACACCCCGACAACAACATCAACACCATTCGAAATTAATCTTTCAATCCCCTTACCCGCAACAACGGAATGAGTATCTACACAGCCAATAACCACTTTGAGAATTTTATGTTTTATGATATAATCCGCACATGGTGGTGTTTTTCCAAAATGAGAACAAGGTTCTAAAGTGACGTATAACGTTGCTTTTTCTAACAAATTTTTATCTTTTACGGAATTGATGGCATTTACCTCAGCATGAGAACCACCATATGGACTGGTAAACCCCTCCCCAATTATTTTGCCTTCATATACAACAACACAACCCACAGAGGGATTTGGTCTTGTAAACCCAAGTCCATTCCCTGCCAATTGAATAGAACGATTCATAAATATCTCATCTAATCCCATGCAACAAAAGTAAGTCGATTCAGTGAGAGTTACAATTTTACCATCCCTAAGAATTTTTATGTTTCTGACATCCATTTCTAAAAATGAACGTGTATTTTTACAGCATGACAATTTCTCAGCTCAAATCGCTTTTTTATGCAGAATTAAAGAACATTTACCCCGAAAATGAAATTGATTCTTTCTATCATATATTAACAGAATCTGAATTGAATTTGTCTAGAGTTGACAAAGCGCTCTATCCAAAACGATTTATAGAGCAAGCATCGGAATTGTTTTTTAGAAAAGCATTGAAAGAACTTGCCTCTGAAAAACCAGTTCAGCACATCACAAATAAAACAGAATTTTACGGACTTGACTTTACAGTAAACAAAGATGTTTTGATTCCTAGACCTGAAACGGAAGAATTGGTAGCATGGGTATTACTAGAGGCCAACAACAGAAAAGATTTGAGAATTCTTGATATCGGAACAGGCTCAGGATGTATTGCCATTTCTTTGGCAAAAAAATTAACTTCTGCAAAAATAACCGCAATCGATTTTTCTGAGTCCGCTTTAAAAACAGCCAAACAAAACGCTACGAACAATAATGTTGCTGTCGACTTTATTCAACAAGATATTTTAAAAACAGAAGAATTGTCCGATACTTATGACATCATCATCAGCAATCCACCTTACATCCGTGAATTAGAAAAAGTAGAGATTCAAAAAAATGTTTTGTCTTTTGAACCGCATTCTGCGTTGTTTGTTTCTGACGACAATCCTTTGCTCTTTTATAAAAAAATAGCCACGCTTGCTATGAAAAACCTTTCTAAAAACGGACTTTTGTTTTTTGAAATCAATCAATATCTAGGGAAAGAGACCTTAGAAATGTTAAAAACAACTGGGTTTAAAAAAAATAAACTGAGAAAAGACATTTTTGAAAACGATCGAATGACCATGTCGGAAATTAGCAAGTAACTGTTTGGTTCTTGGCTGTTGGCTGTTGGCTGTTGGCTGTTGGCTGTTGGCTGTTGGCTGTTGGCTGTTGGCTGTTGGCTGTTGGCTGTTGGCTGTTGGTAAAAATGAAATTGAAAATTTACACTCAAAACAAATTAAGTACATTTGCAACATGAGAATTGACATTATTACAGTATCACCCGAATTAATTCAAAGTCCATTTGAATATTCAATATTAAAAAGAGCACAAGAAAAAGGATTGGCTGAAGTGCATTTTCACAACCTTAGAGATTTTGCTTTAAACAAGTACAATAAAATTGACGATTATCAATTTGGTGGTGGTGCAGGTATGGTTCTTATGATTGAGCCTATTGACAAATGCATCTCAAAATTAAAGGCCGAAAGAGATTACGACGAGGTGATTTACATGACCCCTGATGCTCCTATCTTGAATCAATCTGCAGCGAATACACTCTCTTTAAAAGAGAATATTATTGTTTTGTGTGGGCATTATAAAGGCGTAGATCAACGCGTTCGTGATTTATTTATCACCAAAGAAATTTCTATTGGAGATTATGTGCTAAGTGGAGGAGAATTGGGAGCGGCTGTATTATGTGATAGTATCATCAGATTGATTCCAGGAGTCCTTGGAGACGAAACTTCTGCTTTGACAGATTCTTTTCAGGACGACTTATTATCTCCACCAGTTTATACAAGACCGGCATCATACAAAGGAGCCGATGTTCCAGAAATTTTACTTTCAGGCAATTTTCCGAAAATTGATGAATGGAGATCCGATAAAGCATATGAACGCACAAAACAAATCAAACCAGAACTTTTAGATGAATAGAGTAACTGAATTTTTAAAATCATATCCAACCTTAAGCATTCTATTAGGATTTCAACTTTTTAGATTTTTTCTTTTGCCTTTTATGGGCTTGATGCCCCAAGATGCTTACTATCATTTTTACGGAGAAAATTTATCGCTTTCCTATTTTGATCATCCTGGAATGATTGGCTACATTTTACGATTTTTCACAACTATTTTTGGAAAGTCGGTTTTTACAGTAAAATTCGCCGATTTTTTTATCACCTCCATCACCCTGTTCAGTTTTTATAAATTAGGAAGTATTTTTCTTTCCAAAGCAAAACTCAACAATGCTTTGGTTCTATTATCTACAACAGTTTTTATTTCCATTTTAAGCATCAATTCTACTCCCGATGTTCCTTTGATCCTTTTCTGGACCCTTTCTCTGATTTGTTTAAGTAAGGCCATTTTTGAAAATAAAAAAATGTATTGGATTTTAGGAGGTATCGCTATGGGAATTGCCTTTAACAGTAAGTACACAGCCTTATTATTACAAATAAGTTTATTGGCATTTTTAGTTTTTTCTACCAAATACAGAAAATTATTAGTATCTCCTTGGGTATGGGCATCCTTGCTCATTTCTGTTATGGTTACCTTTCCGGTTTGGTATTGGAATTATCAAAATGAATTCGCATCCTTTTTATTCCAATCCTCTGAAAGAACAGGAAGTATTTCTAAGTTTCAGGTAAAACCAAAATATTTTTTCGGAGCGGTTGGACATCAACTATTTTTATTACTGCCAATTTTATTAATTTCACTTTTTACGCTACTCTACAAATACATAAAAAAGGCCGTTACAAAATTCAAACTGCCTTCAGATAAGGTTTTATTCTTGTTGGCGTTCTTTCTACCTACTTTTTTAGGCTTCTTTTTGTTGACGCCAATTTATTGGGTCAAACTAAACTGGATGATGCCATCTTATATTTCTGGCGTTCTCTTAGCTGCCATTTTTATCAAAAAGAAAAACATCAAATTACAAGTGTATATTTCCACAGGAATACATCTCTTGGTAAGTCTTCAGGTATTATTTTATCTAGTCCCCATTAAAAGCGACGATACCTGGATGGGTTGGAAAGAACTGGTTATGGAAACAGAAGCGCTTCAAAAAGAGTACCCAAATTCTTTCGTTTTTTCTGATGATGGTTATAAAACCACTGCTTGTATGACCTTCTTTACGGATCAAAAAATTTATGCACAAAATATCATTGGCAAACCTGCTTTGCATTTTGATTATATCGGTGATGATTTATCAATCCTAAAAGGACAAACGGCTCTATTTATTGATTCAGACAAACGTTTCAAGGATAACAATAAAAATGGTTCACACCCTGCCGAACTAGACGCATATTTTTCCAAGGTAGAGGAATTAAAACCTTTCATTATCCAAATAAACGGAAAAGATTCTCGTAAATTTTGGGTGTATGCTTGCACAAATTACACCCCGAACCCCAATTAAAAAGCTTCCTTATTTTTGTTTAAAGTAACTTTCTAGAAAAGAGATCTTTATTTTTTTTCAAAAATAGGCATACCAGATTTTTATAATAAAAAAAGAACTATATTTGCCATCTCAAAATCAACCTCTGACGAGAATCGTGAATGTTGCTTATGAAGAAAAACCATTAAACAAATAGAAATGGAAAATTTAGTAGATTTTGTACAAAACGAATTTGTAGCAAAAAAAGAATTCCCAGAATTCCAATCTGGAGACACAATTACTGTGTATTACGAAATTAAAGAGGGAAGTAAGATTCGTACTCAGTTCTTTCGTGGAGTAGTTATCCAAAGAAGAGGATCAGGAGCTTCTGAAACTTTTACTATTAGAAAAATGTCAGGAACTGTTGGAGTAGAGCGTATCTTCCCTATCAATTTACCAGCTTTACAGAAAATCGAAGTAAACAAGCAAGGACAAGTAAGAAGAGCTCGTATCTTTTACTTTAGAGAGCTTACAGGTAAAAAAGCAAGAATCAAAGAAATTCGTCGTAAGTAAGACTTACTTTTTTGAAACTCATAAAAACTCGTTAGAATTCTCTAACGAGTTTTTTTTGTCTTTTAAATAATAAACAAATACATTTTTCGCCACAATTCCAAACCTAAAAATTGGAAGAGTATCAACCAAATGTATCTCATTATAATACGCGCCAAATAACTCTTTAGGTTCTTTATAGTTTCTACTATCCACTACAAACAATGCCTCTTCATGGACTATTTTATTTTTTGGATTCGACCAATAATATTTATGCGTATCCTCAATCTTTCCAAGAAGTATATATTGCAAACCTTCTGCAGCAATAAAATAATAATGTAAATGACTGGCAGGATAGCATTTATTCAGCAAAAATAGCACCTCTGAATAGTTTTCATTTTCCTTTAAAAAATTTTTCAAGCCTCAAGAAATTTCCTTCCATCCAAACATATCCAAGGTAACATCATTTTTTCCAACCTTTGTAAGCTCATTATTTTGATCAGCAAGCAGCAGCCATCCAAGATTAACAATCCCAACCGCAACTAAAATTACCCCTGCAAAAAACACATTCCCAAATATCAAGTGGTTCCTTTTAATATTTCTAGCAGACAAATAAGAACCTGCTACAGGCAAAAATGTCAAATAGGCTATTCCAGACCAATGCTAAAGTATCCTTATAAAGTGATAGATACAAAACAGTCAGAATAAGTGGCAAACTAAAAACTAGAAAAAAGGAAAACTGTTTCTTTTGTATAAAAATATTGTTTCTGTAAAAAAATCGAATCGCCACAATTATCACAAACACCACTTATGCATTGTTATATAAAACTTGTCCAAATACCTCTCTTTTAAAAAAGCTGAGTTAAAATTCAAACTAAAAAGTGACAGCCTATTGCTACGGAAACCAAATGAAATAAAATCATTTAATTAACTCCAATAAAAAATCAAACCGACAAACAAAAACGACAGTAAAAACCCTAGATATAAAACAGATATTTTCAACCAACTTCTATTATATTATAGCACATACAATCCAACTCCGAATAAAACATATACGGCTTGGTATTTTGAATATATAGCACATTCTACAAAGAAAAAACCTAGCAGCAATCTTAAGTAATTTTCTACTTTGGCATTCTCTACTAAAGGTTTTATAAAGCACAATACTGCTAACAACCAAAACAAATTCATAGGAGCGTCTGGCAACACAAACAAACCGGAAATCAACAAACCATAAATACTCAATTAGTACAAACAAATCGAGAAAAATCCATCTTTGCTCCCTGATAGTAAGTTTGTAATCTTATAAACGAGTAGCATAGAAATTGCAGAGGGAATGATGGCTGCCAATCGAATCTATAATTATCAGCTGAAATATAAATCAAACGTACATAATTGAACAAAAAAACCAATCATTGGAGGATGATCAAAATGGCTGATATCAGGTTGCAATGCATACAACCAATAATACACCTCACCATTTCCAAATTCTATGGTTCCCGCAATGAGTAACATATTTAAAAAAACTGATCCAACCCAATCGTATGGTATTGATTGATTGCCAAATGCAAATCGGGATCTCTGAAAACAATAAAGCAAATAGCTAGAAAAACAAATGATGCAAACTCATTTTTTTTGTTTTAATAAAGACATATAACATCCTAAAAACATTTAAATTACCTGTCGCAAATTACCACCCTACCCATGACTTTACAATTAAGGAATCATCAACTATATTTTAAATTCCTACGAATAGTGTAAACTTAAGATTATCAGTAATTCTTATTTTCATTAAATAAATTTCAATGAAAAGGCTTTATTTTATCAAATTTTCACAACTCCATAAAAACTGACGAGAATATTTTAGCTTTTTACAAAAACAATATGTTATTTCTATTATTTTAGAACTTGATAATCTTCATATTATCACTACATTTGTGCTGCTTTAAAACAGCATAAAAACTGTATTAATTCATAAAAAGAAATCCAGTCTATTTTGAAGGTTTTTTTTAAAGCTCAAATTGATAATATATTACTAGTTATTGAGTTTTTTCAATACTATAAATTAAGAATCCTATGACAACAAAGACATCACAAATAGTGTATACAATCACGGACGAAGCTCCTGCATTGGCTACCTACTCTTTTCTACCTATCGTAGAAAATTTTGCAAAACAAGCAAATATCAATGTTCAGAAAAAAGACATTTCACTTGCTGCTAGAATCCTAGCCAACTTGTCTGAATTTCTTCCAGAAGACCAAAGAGTTGATGATGCTCTTGCTGAATTAGGAGCTTTGGCTAAAACACCTGAAGCTAATATAATCAAGCTTCCAAATATCTCTGCTTCCATTCCTCAATTGCAAGCTGCAATCAAAGAATTACAAGTGCAAGGATTTGCTTTGCCTGATTTCCCTGCAACACCACAAAACGAAAAAGAAAAAGCAATCAAAGCAACTTACTCTAAGGTTTTAGGTTCTGCTGTGAACCCAGTGTTACGTGAAGGAAACTCTGACCGTAGAGCACCATTAGCCGTATCTCAATACGCTAAGAAAAACCCACATAGAATGGGGAAATGGGAAAAAGACTCAAAAACACATGTTGCTTCTATGGAAGCAAACGACTTTTATGGTTCAGAAAAATCAGCTACCTTAGAAAAAGCGACAGAATATAAAATTACATTAAACGGCAAAGACTTAAAAGGATATGCTCCTTTATTGGCCGGAGAAATAATTGATACTTCTGTAATGAGTATTAGCGCATTGAAAGAATTTGCAGCTAAAGAAATTGCTGATGCTAAAGCAAACGGAGTATTATTTTCTTTACACATGAAAGCAACTATGATGAAGGTTTCTGACCCTATCATTTTTGGAGCTATTGTAGAAGTTTTCTACAAGGATGTATTTGAAAAATACGCTGAGTTATTTGCTGAATTAAATGTTACTGCAACCAATGGTATTGGAGACGTATACGCTAAAATCGCTGGACATGCTCAAGAAGCGGAAGTAAAAGCTGCAATTGAAGCTGTTTATACAGACGCTCCTGCTGTTGCCATGGTAAACTCTGACAAAGGAATTACTAATTTACACGTACCTTCTGATGTTATTATTGATGCCTCTATGCCTGCAATGATCCGTACTTCTGGTCAAATGTGGAATGCAGAAGGACAACAACAAGATACAAAAGCATTGATTCCGGATAGATGTTATGCTGGAGTATTCCAAGCAACGATCGATTTCTGTAAAGAAAATGGTGCTTTTGATCCAGCAGAAATGGGTACAACTCCTAACGTTGGGTTGATGGCTCAAAAAGCTGAAGAATATGGTTCTCATGATAAAACTTTCCAATTAGAGGCTAACGGAACTGTAGAGGTTGTTGATGTTGATGGAAATATAATTTTATCTCAAGAAGTTCAAGAGGGAGATATCTTTAGAATGTGTCAAACAAAAGATGCACCTATCCAAAACTGGGTAAAACTTGCCGTTGATAGAGCAAGAGCTACAGGATGGCCAGCAGTATTCTGGTTAGATGAAAACAGAGCTCATGATGCAGAGATCATTGAAAAAGTAAATACTTACTTGCCTACTCACGACACTCAAGGGTTGGAGATTCATATTATGGCTCCTATCGAAGCTACTTTATTTACTTTAAAAAGAGTAAAAGTAAATTTAGATACTATCTCTGTAACAGGAAATGTATTGCGTGATTACTTAACAGACTTATTCCCAATTTTAGAATTAGGAACTTCTGCAAAAATGTTATCTATCGTTCCTTTGATGAATGGTGGAGGATTGTTTGAAACGGGTGCTGGAGGATCTGCTCCTAAGCACGTTCAACAATTTGAAGAAGAAGGGCACTTACGTTGGGATTCTTTAGGGGAGTTTTTAGCACTGGCAGTCTCTCTTGAAGATTTAGGTATCAAAACTGGGAATAAAAAAGCACAGGTACTTTCTAAAGCTTTAAATAATGCGAACAGTGCTTTCTTAGAAAATGACAAAGCTCCATCTCGTAAAGTTGGTGAGTTAGACAATAGAGGGAGTCATTTCTATCTTGCAATGTACTGGGCTCAGGAATTGGCAGCTCAAGATGAGGATGCAGAGTTGAAAGCCATTTTTACTCCAATTGCTACAAAATTGACAACACAAGAAGCTACTATTATAGAAGAATTAAACAATGCACAAGGTACTTCAATAGATATCGGTGGCTACTACTACCCGAACATCAAAAAAGCATCGAGTGCAATGAGACCAAGTACTACTTTAAATAAAATATTAGCATCTATCGCATAATCGTAATAAATTTCAAACATAAAAAAACGTTTAAATTTTATTTAGACGTTTTTTTTATATCTTTTTTGAAGAACTTCTCACTATTAACGCGGGATCCAAAATCATTTTATTTAAGACTGGAGGGATATCAACTTCTTCAATACGACGCAAAAAAGCATTGGCTGTTAGCCTACCTATTTCTTCACTGTGTTGTTCAATAGTTGTGATTGGAGGACTCACAAGGGAAGTAAACGGCTCATTGCCAAATCCCACAACAGCAATATCCTCTGGAATACTAATATTTCTTTCTTTCAATACTTGAAGTGCTCCCAAAGCAGCATAATCACTAGCTACATAAACAGCATCCGGAGGTTTAGCATAATCCAACAAACGCTGCATTATATCTCTACCGTCTTGTTTTGTTAAATTAGACTCAAAAATCAGTTCCTCATCCAATGGTAAGTTATGCTTCACAAGAGCATCCCTATACCCCCTACTTCTATTTTTAAATATACGTGTATGGCGAAAACCGCCTATATGAGCAATCCTTTTACAACGTTGATTTACAAGATGATCCACTACCAAATGACTACTTTGATAATCATCAATTCCAACATAATCCACTCCCAAATCATTTTCACCTCGATCAAATAAAATAAGTGGAACACCTTTTGATTTTATTTTCTCATAAAAGGAAAAGTCCTTGGTTTCATTTGCTAATGAAGCAATAATACCATCAACTTGTGTAAACAAAAGAGAATCTATATTACGACATTCTTTATCAAACGATTCATAAGATTGAGAAATAATGATATTATAGCCTTCCTTATTTAAAACCTTCTCAATACTCTGCAGCACACCAGAAAAAAAATTACTATTTGTTCTAGGAATAATCACCCCCACTAAATTACTTTTCCCCTTCCTCAAAGCACTTGCTAAATGGTTAGGTTGGTAATTCAAGTTCTCGGCTACTTGCTTCACAGAAGTTTTTGTTTTCTCACTAATTCTTGGGTGATTATTTAATGCTTTAGATACCGCAGAAGGAGTCAATCCTAAAACATTAGCGATATCTTTTATAGTTGTTTTTTTTTTTGTTCCCAAATTTTATGTATATTTGTTCCAACGTTTGAACAAAAATAGCTTTTTTTCGTTAAAACACCAAATGACACGAATTTTTAAGACACCATAAGCATCAGTGTTTTAAAAGTTTTTTTATGTTCTAAAAAAAGGATTTGCATCTAAAAATCTTATTTTTTAAAATAGTGTTCAAACGTTGAATCAAAAAAGTTATGAGTTTTAAAAAACACTCATACTACTGATTTTTAAATAAATAAAAATAAGTTCAAGGTTAAACCTGAATCAATAACTAAATTAAATAACAACAAAATGGGTAAAGTAGTAACTTTCGGAGAAATAATGTTAAGATTAGCTCCACAAGGATTTTTAAGATTTTCACAAGCAAACAGTTTTGACGCCATCTATGGTGGAGGAGAATCAAATGTAGCTGTTTCATTAGCAAATTATGGTGTAGATGTAGATTTTGTAACTCGTTTACCAAAAAATGATATTGGAGAATGCGCAATGATGGAAATGCGTAAAAGAGGTGTCAATGTTGATAAAATCGTTTATGGTGGTGATCGTTTAGGGATTTATTTTCTAGAAACAGGAGCTGTATCAAGGGGATCTAAGGTTGTTTACGACCGTGCCCATTCTTCAATTGCAGAAATCGAATCAGGAATGATTAATTGGGAAGAAGTTTTTGCAGGAGCGGAATGGTTCCACTGGACAGGGATTACACCTGCCATCTCTCAAGGAGCTGCAGATGTCTGTTTAGAAGCTGTTAAAGCGGCAAGTAAATTAGGTGTGAAAATTTCAACAGACTTAAACTATCGCGCAAAATTATGGAATTTCTGTGACGACGCTCATAGAGAAGCAATTATGACAGAATTGACATCTTACTGTGATGTGGTTTTAGGAAATGAGGAAGATGCTGAAATGCATTTTGGAATCAAGCCAGATGGCGCAGCGGTTCAAACTGCAGGTCATGATGTAAAAGCAGAGGCATTCTTATCTGTATGTCAACAAATGATGGAAAAATTCCCAAGAGCTAAAAAAGTAATTACCACTTTAAGAGGATCTATTTCTGCATCTCATAACACATGGGCTGGAGTATTGTATGACGGAAAGCAAATGCTACAAACTCGTCAATATCAAATTACGGATATCGTTGATAGAGTTGGTGGTGGAGACTCCTTTATGGGAGGTTTGATCTACGGATTGTTGAAATACCCTGAAGACGATCAAAATGCACTTGACTTTGCAGTTGCTGCTTCTTGTTTAAAACACACAATTAAAGGTGATGCAAACTTAGTAACAGTGGCTGAGGTTGAAAAATTAATGGGAGGCGATGCTTCTGGAAGAGTAGCAAGATAAATCTCTTTATTTTAATTTACACCTATAGTTAAAGGGCTATAGGTGTAAATCAAAACTATTTTTAGATATGAAAAAATCAATTGCCATCATCTGTGGTGGTGGACCAGCTCCTGGAATAAATACTGTCATCAGTACTTTAGCGAAAACGTTTATCAAAGATGGATACGAGGTACTTGGCGTGCATCATGGATATAAGGGATTGTTTTCTAAAGAACCTGCAGTAAAAATCTTTAATTTTCATCGCGCTGATAGAATATATAGCCGAGGAGGTTCAACGCTAATAATGAGCAGATTTAAACCAAAAGACAGCGATTTTAATGCTGACTTTTTTGTGAAAAACAACGTCAAACTATTGGTTACCATTGGAGGTGATGATACCGCTTCCACTGCTAGTAGACTTACAAAGTACTTAGAAAAACAAGATTTAGACGTCGCTCACATACATGTTCCTAAAACAATAGATAACGACCTACCATTACCGGACAGAAACCCAACTTTTGGATTTCATACCGCAAAAGACGAGGGTGTAAGAATCGGAAATACTGTTTATGAAGACGCAAGAACCAGCGAAAATTGGTTTGTAGTTTCTGCAATGGGAAGATCCGCAGGTCATTTAGCATTTGGTATCGCTTCAGCTTGTCATTTTCCAATGCTCATCATACCTGAAATGTTCAACAAAACTAAAATTACTTTTGAGAAGTTAATCAACTTAATCATTTCTTCTATTATCAAAAGTAAAATTAGAGGAATTGAATATGGTGTTGCGATGGTAAGTGAAGGTGTGTTTCATTTTATGGAAGAAGAAGAAATCATAAATTCTGGTATTAACTTCACATACGATGATCATGGACATCCTGAATTAGGAAACGTTAGTAAATCTCATATTTTCAATTACCTTCTACAAGTACGTCTAAAAGAAATTGGACTTGAAATAAAATCAAGACCTGTTGAAATTGGCTATGAACTTAGATGCTGCAACCCAATCGCATTTGACCTCACTTTATGCACTTTATTGGGTATTGGCGTCAAAAAATTATTTGATCAAGGAAAAACAAGATGTATTGTTAGCGCAAATTCAAACGGAGATATCTCACCTCTTTATTTACAAGATTTTGAAGACGAAAATGGTAAAGTACCCCCTCGTTTGGTAGATATCGATTCAGAAATGGCACAACTCTTTATCAATGAACTCATTCAGATCAAAGAAAGTGACTACGAAGCAGCAAGAACATATGTAGAAAATCCAGAGAGATACGATCTGAAAAAAATATTAAACTGGAATTAAGAACAGTTTTAAACAATTAAAAAAGAAACAAAATGGCACAATTTAGTAGAATTGAAGTTGCAGCAGCAATGAAAGAAACAGGGATGATTCCTTTGTTTTTTAATAATGATATAGAATTAAGTAAGAAAGTATTAAAAGCTTGTTACGACGGAGGAGCACGATTGATGGAATTTACCGCTCGTGGAGATTTCGCTCACGAAGTTTTTGGAGAATTAACAAAATATGCAATTGCTGAATTACCAGGAATGATTATGGGTGTTGGTTCTATTACTGATGGAGCTGCCGCTTCATTATACATGGCCCTAGGAGCTAACTTTATCGTTACTCCAGTTTTAAGAGAAGATATCGCAATCGCTTGTAACCGTAAAAAAGTATTATGGTCTCCTGGATGTGGTTCTTTAACTGAAATCGCAAGAGCAGAAGAATTAGGATGTGAAATTGTAAAGTTATTCCCTGGAGATTTATACGGACCTAAATTTATAAAAGGTATCAAAGGACCTCAACCTTGGACATCAATTATGCCTACTGGAGGAGTTGCTCCTACTGAAGAAAACCTTTCTGGTTGGTTCAATGCTGGTGCAACATGTGTTGGTATGGGTTCTCAATTGATTTCTAAAGATATCATTGCAAATAAAGATTACGCAAGGTTAGAGCAAGACGTCAAAGATGCTTTGGCAATCGTGAAAAAAGTAAGAGGATAATCATCCATTCTCTTAAAAAATAAAAGCGCAGTTTTCACTGCGCTTTTTTTATATGTATGCATTCTAATTTTTTATTCATCATTTTTATTAGAAGAAGCTCTTACCAATAATTCTGTCTCAATAATGATTTTATTGATCTCCCCTTCTTCCAAAGGATTCTCTATACGATTCAAAAAAGCTTCTGCAGCCAATTTTCCAATTTGCTCACTATTCTGATTGACCGTAGAAATAGAAGGTGACAAGTAAGAGGTAAAAGGCTCATTACTAAACCCAACCAACGCCATCTCTTCAGGAACCTTTATTTTATTCTCTTGTAAAACTTGTAAAGCTCCCAATGCTGCAAAGTCACTCGCTGCATATATTGCATCGGGAGGAGATGGTAAATTTAATAAGCGCTTCATAATTGTTCTTCCATCCTCGATACGCAACTTGCTTCTACTTATAATTGCATCATCAACGGTCATTCCGTGCTTTTTAATAGCATCTTTGTATCCTTTTATCCGATTTCCATACACTCTAGTGTCATCAAAACCACCTAAATGTGCAATTTTCTGACACCCCTGAGCTACTAAGTGATCTACAATTTTAAAACTCGTTTGATAATCATCAATACCAACATAATCCACATCTAAACCCAGCTCACCTCTATCAAATAACACTAGTGGAATTCCTTTGGCTTTAATTTTCTCATAAAAACTAAAGTCACTTGTTTCATTTGCCATAGATGCAATAATACCATCTACTTGAGTAAACAACAAAGATTCAATACATTTACACTCTTTTTCAAAGGATTCGTATGATTGTGTAATTATAATATTGTATCCATTTGAATTCAATACTTCTTCAATATTCTTCAACACAGAAGAAAAGAAACTACTATTATTTCTAGGAATGATAACTCCTACCAACTTACTTTTTCCGCTACGTAACGCACTTGCTAAATGATTCGGTTGGTAGTTTAAGTTTTTTGCAACTTGACGCACCGCTACTTTCGTTTTTTCACTTATCCTAGAGTCATCATTCAATGCTTTTGAGATCGCTGAAGTAGACAAACCCAACACATTAGCAATATCTTTTATTGTGATTTTTTTTTTTGTTGTCAAAGTTTTAATATATTTGCTACATCGTTATAGCAAAGATAGTATTTTTTTTGTAAAAAAATTGACATCTTACATAATCAAATAACAACCCGTTTTATTTAACACCATTGAATACAACAAAAAAACAGCGAAAACGATGTAGCATGTATTCTTAAAAGATCCTAGTAAAACTTTTAACTTAATACACACAGCATAAAAAAAACGTACTACCCCTACTCCCACAAGGACATATAGCGGTATAAAAAACAATTAAAAGCATCCTCTTTTCAAGAGGAATATTATAATATAAATTAAAAAAAATAAGAACCATGAAATATATTGTTTGCGAAAAACCTGGTGAGTTTATTCTTAAAGAAAAAGAGGCACCTATTAGAAAAGAGAACGAAGCTTTACTACAAATCAATAAAGTGGGAATCTGTGGAACAGATTTACACGCTTATTCAGGAAACCAAGCATTCTTTACGTATCCTAGAATCCTAGGACATGAATTAGCTTCTGAAGTTTTAGAAATTGGTGAGAATGCAAGAGGAATCAAAGCTGGTGATAAAGTTGTTGTAATGCCTTACGTTAGCTGTGGTAAATGTATCGCTTGTAGACATGGAAAAACTAACTGTTGTACAAATATTACGGTATTAGGTGTTCATGGTGATGGAGGTATGCAAGAGCAAATAACTGTTCCTGCGGATATTCTTTTACCTGCAAACAATTTATCTAATGATCAAATGGCAATTGTTGAACCATTGGCTATTGGAGCCCATGCTGTTAGAAGAGCTGATATTACTCCAGGAGAAACTGTGGCTGTAGTAGGTTGTGGACCCATCGGAATAGGAATTATGAAATTAGCACAAATAGCAGGAGCAAAAGTGGTTGCTATTGACATGAACGAACAACGTTTGGAATATGCCAAAGAAAAAATTGGTGTTGAATATACTGTAAAAGCTGGTGAAGGTGCTGCTGAAGCTATTGCCGAATTAACAAACGGAGATATGTGTACTGCTGTATTCGATGCATCGGGAAATAAATTTGCATTAGAAGCTGGGCCGAGTTATATGTCGCATGGTGGACGCTTTGTTCTGGTTGGATTGTCGAAAGGTGATTTAACTTACAATCACCCTGCTGTACACTCTAAAGAAATGACTTTAATGTGCAGTAGAAATGCAACAACTGAAGATTTTGAGCATGTGATCAATGTATTAGATCAATTCCCAACAGAATCGTTTATAACCCACAATGTTCCTTTTACAGAAATGATTCAAAACTTCGATAGCTGGTTGAAACCTGAAACAGGAGTAATCAAAGCGACAGTAGATTTTAAATTATAAACAGGGAATTCCCCTATCAAAAACAAAATAGGATGTCAAAGAATTATGTTCAAATAGATCCAAAAGACAACATTATCGTTGCAATTACAAACCTTGATAAAGGGATGTCTACGACCATTCAAGGAAAAGAAGTTATCTTAAAAGAAAATATCAAACAAAAGCATAAATATGCACTGAATGATTTCGCATTAGGTGATCAAATCTACATGTATGGTGTTTTGATTGGTAAGGCAATAGAGCCTATTGAGGCTGGTTGTGCTATTACAATTAAAAATGTTAAACATGCCTCTGCTGAATTCAATGACTCCCAAGAGAAGTTTTCATGGGCTGCACCTGATGCATCAAAATTTGAAGGAAGAACTTTTAACGGATACCATAGAGAAGATGGTAAAGTTGGAACCGGAAACTACTGGTTGGTTATCCCATTAACTTTCTGTGAAAATAGAAATATTGATGTTCTGGAAGGTGCTCTCTCTGAAAAATTAGGTTATGAGACTAAAAAAGATTTTGCTGTTGATACGGATGCTTTGATCAATCAATACAAAGCTGGCGCTTCTTCAGAGGAAATTTACAGTACTCCAATCATTACTACGAAAGAAGAAATGACTAAAAACAGAGTATTCCCTAATGTTGATGGAATTAAGTTTTTAAAACACGACGGTGGTTGTGGAGGAATTCGTCAAGATTCTGAAACATTATGTAAACTTTTAGCGGGATACATCGCAAATCCTAACGTGGCCGGAGCAACCGTATTTAGTTTAGGGTGTCAGAATGCACAAATTGAAATGCTTCAGAATGCCATTGACGCTATTACACCAAACAATACCAAACCGGTTCATTATTTAGAACAACAACAAAGTTCTAGTGAAAGAAGCTTGATAGAAGAAGCCGTGAAGCACACCTTCGTTGGTTTGACAGAAGCTAATAAAATTGAAAGAAAACCAGCCCCAGTTAGTAAAATTGTACTTGGACTTGAATGTGGTGGTTCGGACGGATTTTCTGGAATTTCTGCAAATCCTGCACTAGGTTACGCATCTGATTTATTAGTTGCTTTGGGAGGAAGTCCTGTACTCTCTGAATTTCCAGAATTAAACGGAGTAGAACAAGAAATTATTACAAGATGTAATACAGAAAAAGACTCTAAAAAATTCTACGATTTAATGCGTGCTTATTCTGCTGCTGCTGTTGCTGTAGGATCAGGTTTTGAAAACAACCCTTCTCCTGGAAACATCAAAGATGGATTGATAACTGATGCTATGAAATCTGCTGGAGCAGCAAAAAAAGGAGGCACCTCTCCTGTTGTTGAAGTCTTAGATTACACAGAGCAAATCAAAAAACCAGGATTGAATTTATTATGTACTCCTGGAAACGATGTTGAATCGACTACCGGTTTGGTAGGTTCTGGATGTAATATTGTGGTTTTTACAACCGGTTTGGGAACCCCAACAGGCAACCCAGTAGCACCTGTTTTAAAAATATCTAGTAACACAAACCTGTACGAAAGAATGAATGACATCATTGACATCAACACAGGAACTGTTATTACTGGAGAAGACACCATCGAATCAATGGGTGAAAAGATTTTGGATCATGTAATTAGAGTGGCTAGTGGAGAAACAGCCTCAAAAGCTGTCTTACATGGACACAATGATTTCATTCCTTGGAAACGTGGCGTTTCTCTATAATACTACGAATTAACAAACACTTTTAACAAAAAAAGTAAAACACAGAATACCATGAATTCTTTAAACAGAACTAACGCTTCAGTAAAAACATATACTGAAAGAATTATTCAATTCGGTGAAGGAAACTTCTTAAGAGCATTTGCCAACTGGATGATCCATGAGATGAATAAAAAAGCAAATTTTGATGCCGGAGTGGTGGCAGTACAACCCATCAATCAAGGTTTGATAAAAATGTTAAACGATCAAGATGGATTATATACATTGTATCTAAACGGAATCAAAAATGGAGAAGCAATCAGCGAACACGAAATCATTGATTGTATCCAAAGAGGAATAAATCCTTATGAAAACCATGAAGATTATTTAGCAACCGCTGAAAATCCTGACTTACGATTTGTAATTTCTAATACGACAGAAGCGGGGATATCATATAACGCTGATGACAAACTAGAGGATGCTCCACAATCTAGCTACCCAGGGAAACTAACTGCTTTACTTTATAAAAGGTTTCAAACTTTCGGGGGGGCATCTGATAAAGGACTGATCTTAATACCATGTGAATTGATTGATAAAAATGGTGAGAATCTGAAAAGAATCATTTTACAATATGCTTCAGACTGGAATTTAGGCGAGGATTTTATCGAATGGATTAACGAAGACAATATATTTTGCAACACTCTAGTAGACAGGATTGTACCTGGTTATCCAAGGGATAAAATGGATGCCATTACCAAAGAACTTGGGTACAAAGACAATCTCGTTGTTGAAGGGGAACAGTTTCACTTATGGGTCATTGAAGGTCCTGCATCTGTTAAAGACGAAATACCTGCTCAAGCCTGTGGACTGAATATTGTTTTTACTGATAATATGGAACCTTACAGAACAAGAAAAGTAAGAATCCTTAACGGGGCGCATACAACTTTAGTTCCTGTTGGATATTTATACGGTATTGACAAGGTACGTGAATCTTTAGAAGATGATGTTGTGGGTACTTATCTTAAAAACACCATTTTTAATGAGATTTGTCCAACGTTAGATTTATCAAAAGAAGAGTTAGATCAATTCTCAAATGATGTTTTAGATCGTTTTAAAAATCCGTTCTTGGAACACGCCTTGATTAGTATCTCATTAAACTCTACATCGAAGTTTAAAACCAGAGTATTGCCATCTATTCTTGAGTATATCAAAAGAAAAGGTGCTTTACCACAAGGATTGTTATTTTCGTTAGCTTCTTTAATTGCTTTCTACAAAGGCGAAAGAAACGGGGAAAAAACACCATTGAAGGATGATGCTTCAGCGTTAGCCTTCTTTGAAACAGCATGGGCCAATGGCTACCAATCAAGTATAGTAACAGCAACATTGAAAAACGAAGATTTCTGGGGGCTTGACTTAACACAATTTGAAGGACTCGAGTCAGCCGTTACAAACCATTTAGAATCTATTGAAAAAAATGGTATGCAAGCAGCACTTGTGTCATTTTTAAAATAAACATCAACAAGTCCCTTTGATTTTTTCTTTGGGACTTATTGTTACACAACCAAACAAAAAATCAAATGATTATAGATTCACACCAACATTTTTGGCAATACGAGCCAATTAAACATGAATGGATAGATGATAGCATGGCCGTAATCCGAAAGGATTTTATGCCTAATGATTTAAAACCCGTTTATGAACAGAATAACATTGCTGGTTGTGTTGCGGTACAAGCTGATCAAACATTAAAAGAAACTGATTTTTTATTAGATTTAAGCGCAAAAAATGATTTTATCAAAGGAATTGTTGGATGGGTAGATTTACGTTCTAATAGTATTGAGGACACTCTTGAATGTTACAAGCATGCCAATAAATTGAAAGGTTTTAGGCATGTTGTCCAAGGGGAGCCTGATCCTAATTTCTTGCTACGTCCAGATTTCACAAGAGGTATTTCCCTCTTAGAAAAATACAATTATACTTATGACATTTTAGTTATGCCCCACCAACTTGGTGCAGCTCTAGAATTCGTGAAACAATTCCCAAACCAGAAATTTGTGATAGACCATATTGCAAAACCTTATATCAAAGATGGTTACTACGACGGATGGGCGTTACTAATGACTGAAATAGGAAAAATAGACAATGTTTCTTGCAAACTATCAGGAATGATAACAGAAGCCGATTTTAACACATGGCAACCGTCACAAATAAAACCCTATATGGAATTAGTGCTACAAGCATTCGGAGCAGAAAAAATCATGTATGGGTCTGATTGGCCGGTATGCCTCGTTGCAGGAAACTACTCAAAAGTAAAAGAATTAACAACTGAATTCATTGCTAAATTATCGAAAAACGAACAAGACGCTATAATGGGTCAAAATGCAATGAATTTCTATAACTTATAAAAACACACACAAACGATATGGATTTAGGATTAAAAGGAAAAATAGTCGTAATAACAGGAGCCGCAGGAATTAAAGGTAGTATTGGAGAAACCATGCTACAACAGTTGGCTGCTGAAGGTGCCATACCTGCAATCATTGACCGAAATGACAGAGGACATACCTATGCAGAGGAACTACAAGCAAAAGGAATAGATGCCCTATTCTGCAAAACAGATGTCACTAATCCCAATGAAATCGAGGATGCCATTGCAGCAATCGTAAAAAAGTACAAAAAAATTGATGTTGTCATCAACAATGTTGGTGTTAATGATGGTGTGGGATTTGATGCATCGTACGAAGATTTCATGAACTCTTTAAAATTAAATATGGTGAGTTATTATCTCGTCGTAAAAAGTGCTTTGCCATATCTTAAAGAATCTAAAGGAAATATATTAAACATTGGCTCTAAAGTTGGGTTGACAGGTCAAGGAGGAACCTCTGGGTACGCAGCTTCAAAAGGAGGAGTATTGGGCTTAACGCGTGAATGGGCTGTAGATTTAATTAAATATTCGATTCGTGTAAACGCTATAATTATTGCAGAAAGTTGGACTCCTGCGTACGACGCTTGGATTAAAACATTGGAAAACGCTGAAGAAAAATTACAATCTATCGTTAAGAAAATACCGTTAGAAAACAGAATGACAACTCCTGAAGAAATTGGACATCAAGCGTTATTTACAATATCTAAAAACTCCTCACACACTACCGGTCAGTTTATTGCCGTAGATGGTGGATATGTAAACTTAGATAGATCATTATTAACGGAATAATCACATATGTAACAATTTTTGAAATATTTGGAGCCATAATTCCAAATAGAATTCAATTAATTGCGTTGAATTAATAAAAAAACTGAAATATGAGTAATCTTAAAAAAATACCTGTTGTAAAAAAGGAGTTGTTATTCCCATTTATTATTATAACATCTTTATTTGCTTTATGGGGTATTGCGAATGATTTAACAAACCCTATGGTATCTGCCTTCAAAAAAGTGATGCCAGAATTAACTAACGTACAAGCTTCATTAGTTCAATTTGCATTCTATTTTGGCTACTTTTGTTTGGCTTTGCCTGCAGCCTTATTTATCAGAAAATACAGCTACAAATCTGGGATTATTCTTGGGCTTTCTCTCTATGCAATAGGAGCATTTATGTTTTACCCAGCAGCAGCTTTTGAAAGTTTTACATTCTTTTTAATCTCATTATGGATTATCACTAGTGGATTGGCGTTTTTAGAAACAACTTCAAACCCTCTTATTCTATCCTTAGGAGCTCCTGAAACGGCTACAAGACGATTAAATTTAGCACAAGCCTTTAATCCAATTGGGTCTTTAACAGGAATGATTATTGCTCAAGTATTTGTTATTGGATCTTTACGATCTGACGATTATACGAAAGAAGCTTATCAAGCTCTCTCTTCTGAGGAATTAGCCGCGGTTAGAGAGAACGACTTAAGCATTATTAGTGTCCCATATATTGCTTTAGGGGCCTTGGTGTTAATTATTATGGGAATCATCATTTTCACTAAAATGCCCAAGACTGCAGAAGAAGATAAAACATCTCTAAAAACATCTTTCGACAAGCTTTTTGCAAACAAAAACTATTTACAAGGAGTGTTAACACAAGCATTTTATGTAGGTGCTCAAATTATGTGTTGGACGTATATCTATCAATATGTTGACAACATCAATGATACCATAGGTACAGCATACACTGCCACGTATTTTAATGTCGTTGCCATGGTTACATTTTTAGTTGGTCGTTGGATTGGAACTGCCTTAATGAAAACGATAAATCCATCGAAAATCTTAATGTTATTTGGAATGGGTGGTGTGCTATGTAGCCTTGGGGCTGTGCTCCTTACAGGGTTAGCTGGCCTCATTTCATTAGTAGCCATCTCTGCATTTATGTCTATTATGTTCCCTACCATTTACGGTATCGCATTAAAAGATATGGGAGACGAAGCAAAAATTGGATCCGCTGGATTGGTTATGGCAATCGTAGGTGGTGCATTAATGCCTGTTTTACAAGGAAGTATTTTAGACATGGGAGGAAGTGGTTTCTCTGACTTAAAGATTTTAGGTTACATACCAGAAGTAAACTTTTCTTTTATTCTTCCTTTAATATGTCTTTCTGTTGTTTCCTACTACGGTTACAACACATGGAAAAAATCAACAAATTAACATATGACACCTAATAAAAGATATTGCTATTCTTGCGATTTAAAAGACGATGCTAAATTAATAGCGGAATACAAAGAATACCACGCTGAAGGAAATGCGTGGCCCGAAATCACACAAAGTATTCGCCAAGCCGGCATCGTAGATATGCAAATATACCTGACCGGAAACAGAATGTTCATGATCATGGAAGTCGATGATACATTTGATCCTTTGAAAAAAGCAACTATGGATGCTAAAAATCCAAAAGTACAAGAATGGGAGACTCTTATGTCAAAATTTCAACAAGTACTCCCTTGGGCAAAGGATGGCAAAAAATGGACTGAACTGGAAAAAGTATTTCAATTATCCTAATAATCAAAATAAAAAAGGGGCTACGATAGTAGTCCCTTTTTTATTGTTTATGGATTGGAGTGCAAGATGAATATTTACTGTACTATTTGAAGTAATTATTTTAACCAACGTAAATTCATACACACTATTATAAAATTGTTAGACGTTTCTGCGGCAGTTTTTAGTGTTGTTCTATCGATATTCTTTACTCAAAGATTATTTAGTATCGCATTGTAGAGCTAAATTACGGGATATAAACCGAGGATAGACAAATTTTCATTGAGTTCACCACCAAAACCGGCAAGCATCGCATATTGTACCATAGTGAGCTTGTATCTTTATTAATATTCTTCTTACAATTCTTTATACTTGGGAACGAAATTTAAAGCTTCCAAGTCTTCTTTGGCATCTATGATAACATTTAGGTGTGATTTGTTATAGACGAAATTTCTTATAATTCTCTGCTTGCTCAAACACCTCCATATACACTTCATCCCTATCTACTGGAGGATAGCCATTATCATCAAGTAACATTATTAATTCTACTTTTAGCATTGATTTAATGTCTGCTCTATTGTTCCAATCTGGAAAACTAGCCTTATCCTCTACAATAACTTTTACCTCTTTTGCCAAAAAGAGTAATTGCTCTTCCGGGTAGTTGAATTCGTATTTTTGCGCCATCATTTTAAGGATATCATAAAATGCTTTCTCCTCCAAATCAATCCCTAACTCATCCCCACTGGTAACTTCTTTCCGAATATCCGTAATCAAGTCTAGCATTTGATCTACAATAGCATCATAAAAAACATCTGCTTCTTCTCCTGTAAAATCACTTCCTTCTCTCTCATTATATCGTTCTACTAATGCTTGCATCTTTTTAGAGAAATCTACCCCCTGCACCTTATTTACCTTTTTTAGTTGCCCGATCGCTTTTTGTAATAATTTTTGAAGCATTTGTATTTTTGTGTTCGGTAATTTTATGTTCTCTAACATTCTCAAATACTCATCAGAAAACAACTCTTCTTGTCCATTTTCATCTCCTTCAATTTTCAAAATCTCCTCAACACCATCACTCATTAATGCTTGTTTCACCATTTCTTTAACACGGTTATTCATTTGCGCAGTGTCTGGAGCAACGGGTTTGGTTATTTTAAAAACGATAGCGCGTACTGCTAAGCAAAAATGCGTGTAATCTTTATCGTGTTGGCTAAGATCTTCACTACCACAGCATATATCATAGGCAGATTTTAAGCGTTTTACCAAATCCATATAGCGCTTTTTACTTTCTTCTTTAGTTAAAACAAATTCAGCAGCTTTATTTAAGCATTCTAGTTGCTCTAAAGCATCACCTTTAAAATAGTTGGTATACTCAAATTTATGAAAGTACTTACTTAATAAATCGATATGATCTTTTACTACAGTTACA